>Ga0316189_10002937_pt1 | contig 16624 bp, 14 predicted proteins | sample LowCovwburrow_MG_FD_204930 | JGI IMG/M metagenome (GOLD analysis project Ga0316189, IMG submission 204930) | Coastal sediment microbial communities from Maine, United States - Lowes Cove worm burrow | ecosystem: Environmental > Aquatic > Marine > Coastal > Sediment | place: USA: Maine... | reverse complement strand
CCACGCTTGGCACTCCAAACCGCCCGGACAATGCCTTTGTCAGTTCTGACTTACCGGTTGACTCTGGCCCGATGATGGCGATTTTGAAGGTCATAGCAAGCAAATGAAGAAATAATTTAGCAGGTACTGAGTTTTAAATTAGATTTATTGTTACAAAATTTTGAATTACAATCTGATTATCAATATTTGGCATAATTGTGGCACTAATTCCATTCGACTATTAGCAAAAAAATGAAGTTCTTCAGGTTATTCATATTGACCATCCTCGCAAGCGTTATATCATTCGTATCACTATCGCAAGATAATGTTGTCGACAATGTTCGGGCAGCACTGAAGGCTGGCAGTTCACGTGAATTAATCAAATATTTTAATGATGTGGTTGAACTAAAGATTGACGGCGAGAATTCAAACTACAGTCGGACACAAGCGGAATTTATTCTGAAAGAATTTTTCCGAAAAAATGAAGCCCAGGGATTTGAGTATGTTTTCGAAGGCAATTCAAGGGAAGGATTAAAATATGCCATCGGCACCTATACCCACAAAGAAGGATCCTACCGTGTTTATATACTATTCAAGAAGGCCGATTCTTCATTGGTCATTGATACACTGGATTTTACCAAAGAATAGTTACAACACTCTATTAATTTTGGCCTATGGATTTACCCTATCTGGGCCAAACGGCCATTCACACCTTTATTGATGCGGCGCTGAAAGAAGATATCGGAAATGGTGATCATTCCACCCTTGGCGCCGTTCCTGATAACCGCAAAAGTGCGGCCCAACTCCTAATTAAAGACAAAGGGATTATCGCAGGCATTGAGTTGGCAGGTATCATTTTTCACAAAGTTGATCCTGAACTAGAAATACATTTCATGGTGAAAGATGGTGATTCTGTAGATGTTGGTGATATCGGACTGGTGGTCAAAGGAAAGGCCCAATCAATTCTGACAGCGGAGAGATTGGTGCTCAATTGTATGCAGCGAATGAGTGGGATTGCAACAAGAACCGATCAACTAACTCAGCTAATTAAGCATACAAAAGCCCGGCTTTTGGACACCAGGAAAACAACTCCCAACGCCCGGCTGATTGAAAAATGGGCCGTTGCCATCGGTGGAGGTCGGAATCATCGCTTTGGCCTGTTTGACATGGTCATGCTAAAAGATAATCACAATGATTATGCGGGTGGGATCAAGCCAGCCGTCGAATCTGTAAAAGGATATCTCAAGTCTAAGAACCTCGATCTTAAGATTGAAGTGGAGACACGAAACCTGGAAGAGGTTCGGGAAGTTTTACAAACAGGTGGAGTTGACGTCATTATGTTGGATAATTTCCCCGTGGAATTACTTAAAGAAGCCGTAACGGAAATCGGCAACCAATGTCAAACGGAAGCATCAGGAGGCATTACGGAAGAAACAATCGTAGAAGTTGCCGAATCCGGGGTTGATTTTATTTCAGTGGGCGCATTGACTCACTCTTATAAAAGTCTGGACATTAGTTTGAAGGCTGTTGCGTCTTCCTAACTTGATTTGAAAAGTTGATTGTGTATTGATCATGAGCACTTTAACTTTGCACCCCAATAATTTAATATCACAATACAACAATGATCATTAAGACAAGAAAATACCAGCTGCCGAAGAAGGTTTACATCAAAATGGGATTAATCAATATCATTCGGGAGCAATGGTGGGTCTTTGCAATTTACCTTGCAATAGTCAGCGGTCACTTTATCATACCTTCACACTGGTGGATTACCGGTGCTTCAATTGCCCTGGTTCTATATTTCCTTTTTTGGCTGATTCAATTCGCAGGGGTAAGTCAGTTGGAACAAGGCAAAATGATGTTTGAAAAATTGTCATATGAGATCGATAGCAGGCAGATATTAATCAAATTAAACCCCAAACAAGGCATGCCAATTAAGTGGGAGATGATTAAAAGGGCAGCCATCGGTAAAGATCATTTTATGTTGGCAGTGAATAAGGCCCAAATCATATACCTGCCTTTCAAAATTTTTAGCTCGGATGCTCATCTCAAATGGATGGAGACAATTCTTAACCGAAAAGGCTATATAAAAGAAAAAACACCAAAGGCCATAGCAAAATAAGCGCTCGAGAGACATTCATTAAGGACGCCAAAGTAAAAGCGGCTTCATTCTGTGCTTACCAGGAACGGACTCAGCAGGAAGCACGAGATAAACTCTATAAACTTGGCCTTCACCAGGATGAAGTTGAGGAAGCATTAGCCGTGTTGATAACGGAAGATTTCGTCAATGAGGAGCGATATGCCAAAACCTTCGCCCGTGGCAAATTCCAATTCAACAAATGGGGAAAATTAAAGATCAGACAAGCTCTTCAATTCAAAGGGCTTTCAGATTACTGTCAACGAATTGCCCTTGAGGAGATCGGAGAGGAGGACTATCATCAACAGGTTATTAGCCTTATTCAGAAGAAATTGGACTCATTAAAGAAAACTGATCCCTGGATCACGAAAAACAAAGCCGCACAATACGCCATCGGTAAAGGTTATGAATCTGAAATAGTTTGGAAGTTCGTAAATGAATTGATGGAATCATGAAGATAGTAGCTACAGATACCACTACCATTAACCCAGGCGATTTGAGTTGGGATGAATTGAAAAAATATGGTGATGTAACCATCTATGATTCAACGGAACCGGAACAATTCTATGACCGTGTAAAAGACGCAGAGCTGATCCTGACAAACAAAGCGATTCTATACAAAGAGCTCCTCGATCGCCTTGATAAATTGAAATATGTTGGTGTAACTGCCACCGGAATCAATGTGATCGACCTTAAGCTGGCCACTGAAAAAGGAATAGTGGTCACTAATGTGCCGGCTTATGGAGCAGATTCGGTGGCGCAGCATGTTTTTGCATTAATACTGGAGTTGACCAATAATGTAGGCAAGACCGCCAGGGATGTAGCCAAAGGTCGATGGCAAGAGGTTGGAATATGGTGCTATTGGGACCGGCCATTAACGGAACTTGCGGGTAAAACCCTGGGAATTGTAGGGATGGGTGCCATTGGCAAAAAAGTGGCAGAGATCGGTACTGCTTTTGGAATGAAAGTAGTCTACAATAGCCCCAAACCAAAGGAGGTTCCTTACGAATACGTTTCAATTAATGGACTTTTAGAAACCTCAGACATTGTCACCCTGCATTGTCCTTTGAATGATCAAACGGCCAATCTCATTAATTCCAAAAATCTTGCACTTATGAAAAATAGTGCCATCCTGATCAATACCGGCCGTGGTGGACTTGTAAATGAAACAAACCTTGCTGATGCCCTACAAAATGGCGGAATTGCCGCCGCTGGTCTTGATGTCCTTTCCTCAGAACCTCCGGAGCAAAATCCTTTGATTGGCCTGCCAAACTGCCTGATCACCCCGCACCAGGCCTGGGCCACACGGGAATCCCGCCAACGATTGATTGACATTGCTATTGATAATGTGAGGGCTTTCCTTGCAGGGGAAAGAAAGAATGTGGTTAACTGAGAACAAAGGTGTAAGAACAAAGAACAAAGAACAAAGAACAAAGAACAAAGACTGGCTAAATCTAAATGCATAGTCTCGATTAGTCTTTTTTACCTCTATCTTAAAGTCTTTCATCTTTGCTCTTTCATCTTACATCTTTTATAGTCACGCCCACACCTTAGTGCCCTCTGAGCAATTTTTACAAATCTCAATCTCAGATCGTGATTTAAGAATCGATTGACGAAATTGCTGGTAAGCTTCTCCGTACCAAATATTTTTTAACGATTCATTCTTGAGGTCGCCCATTTGGTGGCTGGCATCTTTGTCAAAGCAGCAAGGCACCACTTTTCCATCCCAGGTAATCACACACGAGTGCCACATCTTCCAGCACTGGTTGAGCAGGTCATTTTTCAAGCTGTATTTGCCATCACTGCCTTGACGATACCGGGAATATTTTGGGTTGTCTGGAATGAGCGGGGAGCCGTTTTCAAAATCATAAATCTGGGCCGTTTTGAATACGACTTCGTCAACACCAATTGATCGGGCTATTTTCTGAACCTCATCAATCTGGTGCTCATTTGGCTTGACAACTAAATATTGAAAAATAAGGTGTGGCTTGGCTGAACCTAATTTTTTCTTCCAGGCGACAACGTTTTTTGTGCCTTCAATCACCTTTTCAATTGAGCCCCCGATGCGATATTGTTCGTAAGTTTCCTGGGTAGATCCATCAATCGAGACAATTAATTTATCAAGCCCTGATTGAACTGTTGCTTTCGCATTCTCTTCATTTAAATAATGGGCGTTAGTGGAAGTTGCTGTATAAATTCCATTTAAAGACGCATATTTCACCAGGTCAAAAAATTGATTGTGCAAATAAGGTTCACCCTGGAAATAAAGCAGTATGTGAATCAAATGCCCTCTTACTTCATCGATGATTTTTGTGTAGAGGTCATAGTCGATCATTCCCGTTGACCTGGTAAAAGATCGCAGCCCACTGGGGCACTCGGGGCAGCGCAGATTACAGGAGGTTGTTGGTTCAATCGAGAGGTTAATGGGCAGCCCACGCATTGTTGGCTTGCCATGCATCCGTGAGTAATAATAACTACCCAGCACTTTGCCGGCGTTCAAGGCTTTCTCCGTAGTAACTTTTTTCAGGTAACGTAAATTATTCATCCACTCACAAGATATCGTTCACAAATCACAGACATATCACATCCCAAACAAATATTTCACGTATTTTTATCAATACCCTTAAAAGCAGTTGAACTAAAATCTATTGAGGTGAGCGAGACAAAGAACAGTAAGAGCATGATCAGGTTGCCATTTTTATTGGCCAGTGCCATCGCCGCAGGCATACTTATCGGCGCCAATATGATCAATTCCCCCGCTCAGACGGGGTTATTTGGCGGAGCCGACAAATTCCGTGAAATAATGAGCTACATAGAGCGAAACTATGTGGATGATGTTGATTCTGAAGAACTGGTGGAAACGGCTATTACCAACATGCTCGAAAAACTTGATCCGCACACAATCTACATTCCTGCCAAGGACATCGATTTGTCCCGGTCTCAATTGGAAGGAAAGTTTGATGGTATTGGCATCGAGTTCAACATTTTTAAGGATACCATTTATGTTGTGGCTCCTCTAAGTGGTGGCCCATCTGAAAAAGTTGGCCTACAATCTGGTGACAAAATAATTGAAGTTAATGGCGAGTCAGTAGCCGGCATTGGTATAAACAATCGTGGCGTTTTTGACAAGCTTCGTGGCCCAAAGGGAACCAAAGTAGTTGTCGGAATTAAGCGAAAGGGAAATAATGAAACACTTGATTTTGAGATTATTCGGGATAAGATTCCTCAGTCTTCTGTAGATGTCTCTTACATGATCGATGAGGAAGTCGGCTACATAAAAGTGAGTCGTTTTTCAGCTACCACATTTGATGAGTTCAAGATGGAGATGACAAAATTGAGTGAAGCTGGAATGAAGAAACTAATTCTTGACCTAACTGGAAACCCTGGCGGCTACATGGATCGGGCAGTGGATATGGCTGATGAGTTTATCAGCGGGGAGGAAATGATCGTCTATACTGAAGGACGGGAATCAAGGTATGACAATGAACATAGGGCTTACCGGGAAGGTGAATTCGAAGATGGCGCCCTAATCGTTCTGATTGATCAGGGTAGCGCTTCAGCATCTGAGATCGTAGCGGGTGCCATCCAGGATAACGACCGGGGCCTTATCGTTGGAAGGCGTTCTTTTGGCAAAGGCCTGGTGCAAATGCCAATCAGCTTGAGGGATGGGTCAGAACTCAGGCTAACAATTTCACGGTATTATACGCCGAGTGGCCGGTCAATTCAAAAGCCTTATACCGACAACTATGATGAGGACCTTTACTCCAGGTATGAGAATGGGGAAGCCTTCAATGCGGATAGCATAAAGGTAAATGAAGAGATGAAATTTCAAACCAGCCAGGGGCGAACCGTTTATGGCGGTGGTGGCATCACCCCAGATGTTTTTGTTCCGCTGGACACACTGGGTTCATCCAGGTATCTGACCAGGCTATTTACCAGTAATACTATCGGTGAGTATGTGCTCAACTATTCAAATAAAAACAAGAAGAAGCTTGAACGGATGGAATTCGGTGAATACAAAAATGATTTTGAAGTGTCTGAAAAGATGCTTGAAGATTTGAATGAACTGGCAGAATCCAACAAAGTCAAATTTGATGAAGGCCAGTTCAGCACCTCCAAAGATTTGATCAAACTTCACCTGAAAGCGCAGATTGCACGAAGGGTTTGGGACAATGCAGGATTCTACCCCATTTTTAACGAAACCCATGAAATTCTGAAAGAGGCTCTGAAGCAATTCGATCAGGCAGAGAGATTGGCGAAGAGGTAGTGTTTGAATAGCAAAGGAATCATCAGGATGCTTTGTGATGAAAATTCCTAAAGAGGAGGTGAATCGAAAGGGGTATGAAATAGTGGTTCGTACTTAGTTTTTCCAATTTTCTAAAGAAAGTTCTTCAATTGAATGATAATCCTTCATGTTATTGGTAATTAGATTCAATTTATTTTCAATAGCAATCCCAGCAATCAAAATGTCTGGAGTGCCCATTTGTATTCCTTTACGTCTTAATTCACCATAAATTTTCGCAGAAATCTTTATTGAGTTAAGGGTAAGTTTGATAATTGAACATTTAGATACAAAGTCATCAAACTTTTCAAGTTGTTGATTAGCTTGTTTAAATTCCAAGCCAGCTAAGATTTCAAAGTATGTGATTTCGCTAAATGATAATTGATCATTCAGAACCAGACATTCTTGTACCTTGTCAATAACGTGATCATCTCCCTTCAAAAAGTAAGAAAGGATATCGGTATCAATTAATGCCTTTTTCAAGTTACTGAATTCTTGATGTTCCTCTGAGACGAGTATTGTGCAGATTGACAGTTAGTTCATCAAATGTTTTACTATCTAAATCTTTAAAAATACCTGCAGAAGAAAGTATTTCAGTTTTATTCTTTATCTCGCTTTCCAGGCTATTAATGTACTTTTCAACTGAACCTAATTTATCATCAGCCAGATTTTCAATTTTTTTTATTAACCGTCTCCTTATTTTTCCTTTTGATATCATTCAGCAAAGAATTTTATTAAAAATACGAATTTTTAAAATTATGGACATGGCCGGAAGCCCATAAAGAATAACTCTAATACCCTTTCACCGTTTCCACAAAACACTTCACCTTTTCCGGATCAGTGTCGGGGTAGACTCCATGGCCGAGGTTGGCGATGTGTCTCTGTCGTCCGAATTGATCCAGCATTTTCCGGGTAGCTTTTTCAATATCAGAGAAGGAGCCATAAAGTGCACATGGGTCAAGGTTGCCCTGCAATGTTTTGTTACCGATTATGTCCCTTGATTCCTTTATATCCATATTCCAGTCAAGGCCGATCACCTGGCAGTCCAGCTGGGCCATTTCCCTTCTGGCGAAAAAAGCACCTTTGGCAAAAACTGTTATCGGCACTTCATTAATGGCCTCACAAATCTCAGAGATGTATTTTAATGAAAATTCTTTGTAGTGATCTGCATTTAGAATACCAGCCCACGAATCGAAGATCTGGATCAAGTTCGCTCCAGCAGCAATTTGAGCCTTCAGATAAACGATGGTGCTTTTAGTTATTTTATCTAGTAACTGATGAGATAGTTCGGGCTCTTTGTACAACATTTGCCTGGCTTTCGAAAATGTTTTGCTCCCTCCACCTTCAATCATGTAAGCGAATATGGTCCAGGGTGCCCCAGCAAAACCGATCAATGGAACCCGGCCGTCAAGCTCTTTCTTTGTGATTTTAATGGCATCGATCACATAATGCAATTGATCCTCAGGCGAGGCAATTATCAGCTTTTCAATATCAGCTTTTGATTTGACAGTTTGGGGAAAATGCGGCCCCTTGCCTTCTAACATTTCATAGGGCAATCCCATGGCATCAGGGATGACCAGGATGTCAGAAAAAATAATTGCTGCATCAACGCCAAGGATATCGACTGGCTGAATGGTCACTTCTGCAGCCCGTTCCGGGGTTTCAACCAATTCTTTAAAATCCTTCAACTTTGAACGTACCTCCCGATACTCAGGCAAAATCCTGCCTGCCTGTCGCATTAACCAAACGGGAGGCCGATCTACCTCCTCACCTCTTGCTGCCCGCAGCAATAAATCGTTTTTCAGTTGCATGGCGCAAATGTAATAAGTGTGGCGGTTCTATTTATTGAACACATCATTAAACCAACTGAGCAATGGAAATTACCATTCAAGTCATTTTTGCAACAATGTTGCATTTATTGTCTTACTTTTGAAGTATGGAATACAGTGCGTTGAAAAATACCCTGAAGGAACATACCCTGCGGATCACAGATTGCCGCATGGATGTCCTGGAGATGTTTTTGGATTCAGGGCATGCTTTGTCTTTTAAAAATCTCGAAGAAGGATTAAACGAATACGACCGCGTCACCTTATACCGTACACTGCACTCATTCATTGAGAAAGGCATTCTCCATCGTATTCCGGACGACAGTGGTTTCGCCAGTTATGGCATTTGTCACGATACGTGTAGTCCTGGTCATCATGAACACAACCATGTGCATTTTAAATGCGACCAATGTGGAAACATCGAATGCCTGCCAAAACATCATGTCCCTTCTGTTTTGGTGCCGGGATATAAAGTTTACAATGCCAATCTAATTATCAACGGGCTGTGCATAGCCTGTAATAACAACTAACTGAAAGAAACAGGTGAGAATTTTGAGGTTCATTAATCTATTTTGTCTAATGCTGCTGTTTTGCCAGGCTGGGACGCTTTATGGTCAGAAAAAATCAGATTGCCAATTTGAGATCAGTGGACAAATCTTTGATTTAGACTCTAAGGAGTCAATTCCGTATGTAACCATTCAAATAGAAAATACTATAAATGGAGTGACTGCGAATGAATATGGAGAGTTTCACATTGAAAATATTTGCCATGAAGAATTCAATCTCATCATTTCACACGTTGGCCATAAAACGACAATTCATCACCATGATATCTATCATAACTCCATAGAGGTTTTTTTGGCCACAGATGATGTAATTCTGGAAAGTGTGGTGATTGAAGCGGAAAAATCAGCTGGAGGTTTATCGTCAGTTTCTGTCAGTTCAATTAAACTAGAAGAATTTGAGTTAGTCCAATCGGGCAATCTCGGCGAAGTTGTCGAACAAATAGCCGGAGTTTCTACTATTTCAACAGGACAAAATATTGTCAAACCCGTTCTGCATGGGCTGCATAGCAATCGAATTCTAATCGTAAATAATGGCATCAGGCATGAATTTCAAAACTGGGGGGTTGAGCACGCCCCAGAGATAGACCCTTCACTTGCTGACAACCTCGAAGTGATAAAGGGGGCAGGGACAGTACGTTACGGGTCGGATGCCCTCGGAGGGGTGATCCTCATTAATCCACCGGAAATTGAGCATTCCAAACATTTGCATGGTGAGTTAAAACTGACTGGAAACTCCAACGGTAGATCAGGGGAATCAACCATGAAATTGCAAAAAGGGTTTGATCGACTGGGAATAATGGCCGAGGGTTCAATTCTCAAACAGGGAGATTTGAAAGCCGCCAATTACAACCTGACCAATACAGGAAAGGAAGAAATTAGCTTCGCATCGGGGATTAATTATCACTTTACAAACTTTGATCTGGAAGCTTATTACAGCCATTTTAATCAGGAATTGGGAATTCTCAGGGGATCGGTCACAGGAAACCTCACTGATTTAGCAGATGCCATTGGCAATGAGCTGCCACAAAATACTGAGCCTTTTTCTTATGACACCAACAACCCCAGGCAAGATGTTTCGCATGATCTTTTAAAGTTCAAGGGATCACTGAACAAACCTAACCAGTCAGTCAGTTTCCAGTACGGTTTCCAGTTAAACAAACGAAATGAATTTGATGTGAGAAGAGGGACCAATAACGACGTCCCGTCGATCAAGCTTGAATTAAAAACCCACAGTATTGACCTTGATTGGAACCACCCGGAAATCAATGGAATCAATGGTTTGATTGGTATACAGACGCAATACCAGGACAACAATAACCTGCCCGGTACCAATACGATTTCATTCATTCCCAATTACAACAATTCCCGCTTTGGGATTTTCATAATCGAATCACTAGAAAAGGGATTAAATACTTTTGAAGCTGGATTGAGGTATGATTACCAATACACTTCTGTCAGGGGCCGAGACCAGCAAAATGAGATTTTTCGGGAAGAGCTCACTTTCCAGAATGTAACTGCTACGGTTGGCTTGAAACGACAATTGACTCAAAACGCCACATTTCGAACCAATCTTGGCACCGCTTGGAGACCTCCAAGTGTGGCCGATCTTTATCGCTTGGGCAAGAATGAGTTCATTAATGAAACCGGTCTTCTCAGGTTCGAGCTTGATGAAAACAATGAGGTAGCAACCACGGTCCTAAGCACCAATGAAAAAACTGTGCCCAATGAAGTCGGGGTGAAGTGGATAAATACTTTTGAAGTAGCCACCAAGCGTTACAACCTGGAGGTAACGGCCTACCTCAATTTCATTAAAAACTATATTTATTCAAGGCCGGCAGGAATCACAACTACGGTAAGGGGGCCGTTTCCATTCTTCATTTTTCAACAGACAGATGCTTTATTGGCGGGAATTGACTTAAACATGACGCTCGAGCATTCTGATAACTTATTGAGTTCAATTCGAGGTAATTATTTGTGGTCAAAAGACATTGGGAATGACGACTTTTTTGTTGGGCAACCACCTGCATATATTAGCTATAATATTAATTATGTGTTACCCATCAAATTATTTGATAAATCTACCGTAGGTACCACCTTTAATTATACTTTCAGGCAATTTCAAGCACCAAGGGTGGTGTCAATCACAGAAATACTTGAAGCAGAACTAAGCAATGAGGATCTTTTCGCTAATGACGGCTCTAACTTTGATATCCTGAAAGAGCCCACCGGCTACTTTCTGACAAACCTTTTCTGGAGATCGACAATAAGAAAGTTCAACTGGACATTCCAGGTTAAAAACCTTTTCAACGTCGACTACAGGAGTTACACCAATCGCCAAAGGTATTTTGCTGATGCCCTGGGTAGAAACTTTATCATTTCAATCAATTATAAACTTTAATTTGAATTTAAAAACCAATGAAATTTTTGAAATTTTATCACCTCTTAACCGGTCTGTCAATCATTTTTCTTCTATCATCATGCGGTGGTGATGATGTGCCCCCAATTGAAAATGAGGAAGAGATAATTACAGATGTCATTCTTACTTTTCAATCGACTAATGGAGGAACCCCGATATTGGCTACTGCCCAGGATCCGGATGGCCAGGGGCCACAAAGTATTGACGTGGGACCAGCGATTACCCTACAATCGGATACTGAATACTCAATGACAATTACCTTGACCAACGCAATAGCTGAAGAAGATATTACAGAGGAAGTGAAAGAGGAGGCCGATGAGCACATGTTTTTCTTTGGCTGGACTGAAGATTTATTTAGTGACCCGGCTGGTGATGGCAATATTGACAACCGGTCAGACGGCCTCAATTACAATGATGAAGATGGAAACGGCCATCCTCTCGGCCTTAGTACTACCTGGACAACTGGAGCCGCCTCCGAAGGCATTTTTAGAGTGGTTTTAAAACATCAGCCAATTAGCAAATCTGCAACTTCGACAGTTTTGGATGGCGAAACTGACGTTGATTTGACGTGGGAAGTTGTGGTTGAATAAAGTTCGAGTCAAAAGAACACCTCAACGAACCATTTCCTAAAGTCCCCGTGTTCCTTAAAAGAAATACGATGAAAAACTGTGGACTATGTTTTGTGATGATTTGCTTCTCACTTTCAATTTGTTTTGGCCAGGGCAATTATAATGGAGGAATTAAAGGAACGATAACCGATGATCAAACCGGCCAGCCATTGAATATAGTGAAGGTGATTCCACCTGGGTATTTATTCAGTCACTTGACCCCAAAGTAGCCACCTTCTACCAGGAACTTGACGACCAATTACTCTCCATCCTAAACCCATTTGTAGAACCAGTGTTTCTGGATAGTCAAATTGATGGCGCAATCGGGGTTTTTGGTTCAGCCGTTCGGTCTGATTCGGTGTTGTTTATTTATCCACAGGATAATCCTTGAATGAGCTTCACTAGTGGGCACAAAAAAAGCCCATGATCAGAAATCTCTTCACATGGACTAATACGGCTGGCTGGAAAGCCACTTAAATGTAACAACATCTATTCACTCCATTGAAATTTGAAATCAAAATTTTAGTTGAATTGTCGTTTAAATTACAAGTGAGATCTCATTGTATGCAAACTCTAATCCTAAGGCATCTACAAAACAATAACCACGTTTAACAATAAATACTTTGTCATAGGATTTGACATATTATATTTTGTCATTATTTTTAACAAAAGTTTCATTGTTATGCAGGTATTCAACACCATCATTGGCAACTCAGCTGAAGGTGAGTCTTATTTCCCAAGGCCCTACCTTGATACACGATTATGGAAATATCTTCAAAGAGATGGCCACTTGTTGGTGTCAGCTCCTCGAAGAATTGGGAAGACTTCCTTTCTCTTGAATATTTGTAATCAACAAAAAGAGGACTATCAGGTAAAATATCACATAACCGAGTCGATTAATAGCTCCAATGAATTTTTCAAACGGCTCTACAAAAGCTTATTAGAAGAGCTTTCAAAACGACAAAGCGTATGGGAAGGACTGACCGAGTTATTAAAACGGAATGACATAGAAAAAGTCGGGGTAGACGGTATAGAGTTAAAAAAGACAGACCTCGACTACTTTGAAGAATTCAAGCGGTTAGTTAACAAAGTTCAAATTGACAAAAAACAGATCTTCATCATAGATGAATTTTCTGAGACAACAGAAAATATTATTCGTGACCACGGAGAAAATGCTGCCAGATTATTTCTTCATCAAAATAGGGAACTACGACAAGACAGAAGTATCAGTGGAAAAATTCAGTTCATTTATAGTGGCTCCATTGGCTTGGGAAATATCGCCGAACGAATCGGAGCCATTAAAAATATTAATGACCTCATTGATTTTCCTATTCCTCCACTTTCAGAAGTTGAGGCCCTGGCCATGATCAAGCAATTGACTGTCTCATCTGATCTGGTTTTTGAAAATAAAGTGAAAAAATACCTGATCAACCGAATGCAATGGCTTATTCCCTACTATCTCCAAATTCTCCTTGATGAAGTAGATTCACTGCTACTTGAACCCAGCGTAACATTAGAAGTTACAGAAGAAATTATTGACAAATCAATTGACCAGGCACTGAAAATTAGGAATTACTTTGAGCATTGGCATACTCGGTTAAGAACAGCCTTAAAAGGCAATCACTATACTTTTGCAAAAGAAGTGTTAAACTCTATCTCCAAATCAAAATCGGGAATCTCCAAAACCGATATTTTCGATTTAGCCTCCAAATACGACTTGACAGATGATTTTGGTCTAATCCTAAGAACGCTGGAATACGATGGCTATATCAACCCTAATGAAAAGAAAGCCTTCGTTTTTAACTCACCACTGCTGAAAATCTGGTGGGAAAGAAATATCGCAATTTAAACCTGCTACTATGAACGAATTAATCTACAGACCCCAACATAAAAGCGAGCAGGAACTCAAAGATGATTTTGTTATAAGACTTCTTGAGTTTGAAAAGCTCATGAACAGTATCAAAACCGATCAATCTGGTGGGGCGCCGCAGCATATAATTCTTCAGGGAAAGCGTGGCATGGGGAAAACCACCCTAATGTTTAGGGTTTACTACCAGGTTTTAAAGGATTATCGAAAAAAGGGATTGGTCCCTGTGATCTTTAGCGAGGAACAATATAGTGTTAGAAGCCTTTATAAGTTTTGGGAACAAATTGCGCTGTTTTTGGAAGATAACGAACCGGACTATTCTGGAATTTGGTACCAGATGCAAGACATTCAGGAAGATGAAGATTATGATGAAAAATGCTTTGAACTGATTAAAGCCAAAATCAAAAAGAACAAACACCGCCTACTACTCTTGATTGACAATTTTGGGGTAATGGTTGATAAGTTCACCAAGCAGGAACAACAGCGCTTTCGAGAGATACTTATTACTTTTTCAGGCATTAAGATCATTGGCGGTTCTGCTGTAGTTCTTGAGAGCTTTTATAAATACGATAAGCCGTTTTTTGACTTTTTCAAGATTATGCAACTCGGGCCACTAAACAGCAAAGAGGTTAAAACACTTTTGTTACGGCTTGGAGAAAAACACAACTCTGACAATGTTAAGAGCATCATAGAAAACCAACCCGGACGCATCGAATCAATGCGGATTCTCACCGGAGGAGTTCCCAGAACCATCGTTCTCCTTTTTAATATATTTCTTGACTCCGATGGAGGTAATAGCATCGAAGACCTGAAAAGTTTACTAGACCTGGTGACACCGCTCTATAAACATCGAATGGATGAACTACCTGCCCAGCAACAGGAAATTGTTGATAAACTGGCTTTGAACTGGGATGGAATGAGTGTTTCAGAGCTTGTGAAAAAAACTCGTATGGAAAGTAAAGCGCTTTCAGCCCAATTGAGTAACCTGGTAAAAAGTGGAGTAGTAAGCGCTGAAAAATCCACAGGAAAAAACAAATACTACCAGTTGGAAGAACGCTTTTTCAATATTTGGTATTTAATGCAACATGCCCCACGAAGCGCCCAACGAAAAGTAATTTGGCTAACTCGTTTTTTGGAGTTTTGGTGCACCGGTGAGTTACTAGAAGACACAGCAAAAGATTTTGCCAACCGAATGAAACATGAAAAAATCCATCCTGAATATATTCAGGCAATGACTTATGCTTATGCTCAAGCTTTGGGGATGCCGATGGAATTGAGAGATGATATAATCAAGGCCGCTCAATCAACCCTTGATGATGCAAAGAATAAATTAAATATTGATTTACCAGCTTTATCTGAAGGTATAATCGATCAACTCGGCAATTTATTAGTAAATAAAAAATTTGATGAAGCCAAAGGGTTTGTCGAACGATCTTCTTTACCCGAGGATATTTCATTTTTACTTCTAGGTCATATCAGCAATGCTCTTGGGAGCTATACTGAAGCTGAAGAATATTTTCAAAAGTTGGTAATAAAAGGTGTCACTTCGGCAATATTAAGTTTAGCCTGGCTTTATGAGCAACGATTCCAAGATTATAAGAAAGCTGAAAAATACTATCTCATGGCTGTCCATAACGAGGATTCGAGTGCCATGAACGATTTAGCTATTCTATATTGTGAACACTTTAAAAACTATAAGAAAGCTGAAAAATACTACCTGATGGCTGTACAAAAAGAAAATGTAGATGCCATTTTAAATTTAGCATCGCTTTATGAAAAACAATTAAAGGATTTCAAGAAAGCCGAAGAATATTATCTGTTAGCGGTACAAGAAAAACGTTCTGACGCAATTTTCAGCTTGGCTTTACTCTATACTAAACAATTGAAAGACTTCGAGAAAGCTGAAAAATACTACCTCATTGGAGTGGAAAATAAAGATGTCGACTCCATATACAACTTAGCCTTACTTTATCATGATAAGTTTAAGGACTATAAGAAAGCTGAAAAATATTACCTAATGGGCGTGATGAATGAAGATTCAGAATCTATGTGCAACTTGGCATTACTTTATCAACGGCAATTCAAGGACTATAAGAAAGCTGAAAAATACAACCGAATGGCCATAGCTAAAGGTAGCCATGAGGCACTTAACAATATGATCCATCTCATCATATATCTTAATAGCAACAAATACATTGAAGAGGCTGACGTTTGGGTTGAAGATTTAGTGAAGGCAGATCAGAGTAATAAAAGCAAACTATCAAAAATTAGGTATTTGATTTGGAGAGATGATATTGAAAATGCGGTTTCATTTTTAGATGTCATCTTGACAGAAATACTGGAAGATGACGATAGTGATATTCGGCTTTCTAGCTTACTTGCCTTTGCAATCGCCAAAGGACTGAAACAGTACGTTTTAAAGCTATTTCAACAGGAAGAATACCAACTCAAAGATCGCTTCAAAGTCCTATATTTTGCATTAATGAAAATCCTGGAAAAAGAACACCCAAATGAAATAAAGAAAATGGGGAAGGAACTGGAAGAGCCTGTAGCGGAAATGGTCAAATACATCCGAGAAATGGAGAAGAAGTATCAAGATTGAGAGCTAAAACCCTATAACCCCTGATCTTCAGCAATCAATTCCGCCAGATCTTTCACCACCACCGATTCTTCCTTCTCTTTAACCTTCACCCCGTCCATCATCATGGTCATGCAGAAAGGGCAAGCCGAGGCAATCACATCAGGTTTGATCTCCAGGGCTTCTTCGGTCCGTTCAATGTTGACTTCTTTGTTGCCGGGTTCGGCGTCTTTAAACATCTGAGCACCACCGGCACCACAACAAAGGCCTTTTGATCGGCAACGCTTCATCTCAACCAATTCAGCATCCAGAAACTCAAGTACTTGTCTTGGAGCCTCATAAATGTCATTACCCCTACCCAAGTA
>Ga0316189_10002936_pt1 | contig 16630 bp, 15 predicted proteins | sample LowCovwburrow_MG_FD_204930 | JGI IMG/M metagenome (GOLD analysis project Ga0316189, IMG submission 204930) | Coastal sediment microbial communities from Maine, United States - Lowes Cove worm burrow | ecosystem: Environmental > Aquatic > Marine > Coastal > Sediment | place: USA: Maine... | reverse complement strand
ATCGCTGCAGCTGACCTTCCCGGGCGTGCCGGACCGGGAGCGGCGCATGATCCTGGGGGAAAACGCAGCGCGCCTGTATAACTTTGATTTGGAGAAACTGCGCCCGCTTGCCGCCCGTTACGGCCCGACGCCGGAGCAGGTTGACACACCGCTGGATACGGTGCCGGAAGACAGCGGCTGTTACCTGTTCGTAGATGAACGCCGATCCAGGGCGGCGCCGCGGTCGCACTGAAACCTGTTTACTGCCGGGTATTGGCCAGGACCAGGGCGCTGCACAGGATAACGGCAGCATCGGCAGCCAGCCGTCCGATTTGCAGCGCGCTCAGGGTTCCCTGGGGGGTTGTTTCAAGCACCAATGCCGCCGCGGCAGCGGGAATGGCTATTGCGACAAACAGGGTGAAGCGAGATTGCCCCTGCAGGCCGATGCCGATAATGATGTAGACCACACCTACCAGGGCCTCGATGACGGCAGCACCTGTCAGGTCGCGAAACCACAGCATGGCCACCTGGCCTATGCCCGACAGCGTGATCAGGATGGCAGCCAGTACGCGCAGGCGCAGGACGCTGGACTGTATGTTTTCGGGTGTCACCTTATGCTCTCGTACGCAAAGCTGTGGCTTTTGCTCACAGCTTAACTCAGGCAGATTTCAGGTCCAGCGCGGTAGCGGTGCGAGAGCCGTTGGGGCGGTCCAGTACGGCGCAGATGCGTTGGCCGGCCCGAACCAGCGCCGCCAGGTCCAGTCCGCTCGAAATGCCCAGTCCGTCCAGCATATAGACCACATCCTCGGTCGCCACATTGCCGGAGGCACCCTTGGCATAGGGGCAACCTCCCAGGCCGGCCAGTGATGAATCCACCGTGGCTATCCCGTGCTGCAGGGCGACAAGAATATTGCTGAGAGCCTGGCCGTAGGTGTCATGGCAGTGCACAGCCAGCGTATTTGCATCGAACCTTTCCAGCAGTACGGCCAACAGTTGCTGCATGCTGCCGGCGTTGCCGGTGCCGATGGTGTCGCCCAGGGATACCTCGTAGCACCCTATCTCCAGCAGTTTACCCGTCACCGACGCGACTGCCTCGGGGCTGACCTGTCCCTCGTAGGGGCAGCCCAGTACGCAGGAGACATAGCCGCGAACAGGGATGTTGCGTTCGCTGGCGGCGGACATCACCGCTGCGAAGCGTTCCAGGCTTTGGGCAATGCTGCAATTGATGTTCTTCAGGGAGAACGCCTCGGAGGCGGCTGCAAATATAGCGACCTCGTCCGCGCCGGCGGCCACCGCCCGCTCAAAGCCCTGCAGGTTGGGTGTCAGCGCGGTATAGCGTACACCGGGGCGGCGCACCAGCCCCGCGAATACGGCCTCGCTGTCCGCCATCTGCGGTACCCACTTGGGATTGACGAAGCTGCCCGCTTCGATAACGGTGTGTCCGGCGTCGGCCAGGTCATGGATCAGTTGCAGTTTCGCAGCCAGCGGAATGGTCTGGGCTTCATTCTGCAGGCCATCCCGGGGTCCTACCTCGACCAGGGTGACTTTTGCGGGCAGGCTCACGAGGCCTCACCTTCGGTGGCGATGAAGTCAAGCAACTGGGCGCCGCCATCTACCAGGTCACCGGGCTGGTAGTAGAAGGCCTTGACGGTGCCGGCGTCGGGTGCCCGGATAGTGTGTTCCATTTTCATCGCCTCCATCACCAGCAGTGGTGTACCGGCCTCGACCGTGCTGTCGATATCTGCCAACAGGGCAACGATGGTACCGTTCATCGGTGCCAACAAGCCCGCGTCACCGTCGGCGCCGTCGGCCTCGCCTATATCCGGGGGGACTTCCCTGAAATGGCAGGCGCCACCGGCCAGGTACAGGGTGAAACCATCCTGGGTTTCGGCGAGCGTGCCGCGCTGGCGATGACCTTCAACATCGACCTGTAGGCTGTCACCCAATAACTCCCCGCGAAGTTGTACTTCTCGACCCGCAGCGCGCACGACGTACAGCTCGCCGCGCTGTTCCACTTCCACCAGGTGGTCCTGCTGATGGCAGTGCAGTGTCAGGCTATGCACGTGCGGCTCGTTCAGGCGCCAGGCACTGCCGCCCTGCCATGGCGACCAGGGGTCGACCCAGGTGCTGGCACTGTCCTGCTGTTGCTGGCGTAACAGCAGCGCGAGGCCCGCCAGCGGAAGTTCCCGCTCCAGGTCCTGGGGTCGCTGGTGAAATACCAGCTCGGCATGTTTTTCAATGAAGCTGGTGTCCAGCTCCGCCTCGCGAAACGGCCGCGAGGTCGCCAGGTTATAGAGAAAATCCAGGTTGGTTATGGTGCCGCCGATGCGGTAGGTCGCCAGTGCGCTGGCGAGCCGCTGCAGGGCGCGGTCCCTGGATTCATCCCACACGATCAGCTTGGCGATCATGGGGTCGTAGTAGACGCTGACCTCATCGCCCTGGCGCACCCCGGTATCTACCCGCACATGCTGGCTCTCCTGGGGTGGTTGCAGGTAAGCCAGTGTTCCGGTGACGGGCAGGAAATCGTTGTCGGGGTCCTCGGCATAGACCCTGGCCTCGAACGCGTGGCCGCGTATGCGAACCTGGTCCTGTGCCAGGGGCAGTGGCTCCCCGGCAGCTACCTGTAACTGCCACTGCACCAGGTCCTGGCCGGTGATCATTTCGGTGACCGGGTGTTCTACCTGGAGCCGGGTGTTCATCTCCATAAAGTAGAAACTGCCGTCTTCATCCAGCAGGAATTCCACGGTGCCGGCGCCGCGGTAGTCGATCGCCTGGGCGGCCTTTACCGCGGTGTCGCCCATCTGGCTGCGCAGGGTTTCGGTCATACCCGGTGCCGGCGCCTCCTCTATGACTTTCTGGTGCCGACGCTGCACGGAGCAGTCGCGCTCCGCCAGGTAGACCCCGTTACCGTGGTTATCGCAAAAAACCTGCAGTTCCACATGCCGGGGTCGGGTCAGGTATTTCTCCACCAGCATGGTGTCATCGCCGAAACTGGCGAGAGATTCCCGCCTGGCCGCGGCCAGTGCTTCATCGAACTCCTCGCCGGACCAGACCTGGCGCATGCCCTTGCCTCCCCCCCCGGCAGTTGCCTTGAGTAACACGGGGTAACCCATTTCCTCGGCAGATGCGCGCAGTATGGCGGGATCCTGGTCGTCGCCATGGTAGCCGGGCACCAGCGGCACGTCCGCAGCTTCCATGATGCGCTTGGCCGCAGACTTGGAGCCCATGGCCTCGATGGCCGCAGTGGGCGGTCCGATAAATACTACCCCCTGCGCGGCGCAGTCCCTGGCGAAACCCGCATTCTCCGACAGAAAGCCGTAACCCGGGTGAATGGCCTGGGCGCCGGTTGTTTTGGCTGCCGCGAGGATACGATCCCCCAGCAGGTAGGATTCCCGGGCCGGCGCGGCGCCGACATGAATAGCTTCATCCGCCATGCGCACATGCAGCGAGTCGCGATCCGCGTCGGAGTACACCGCGACGGTGGCAATGCCCATGCGTCGTGCGGTCTTGATAACGCGGCAGGCAATTTCGCCGCGGTTGGCAATCAGAATTTTATCGAACATTGGCCTTTCTCATTTCCATACCGGTGCCGGGATTGGAACTGGCAGTATTTATCGCCCAACAGTGCACAATCACATCCTGAACACGCCGAAGCTGGTCTCTTCAATCGGCGCGTTAAGGGTCGCCGAAATCGACAGGCCCAGCACCATGCGCGTATCGGCCGGGTCGATGACGCCGTCATCCCACAGCCGGGCGGACGCATAATAGGGATGCCCCTGTTTTTCATAGAGGTCGAGGATGGGTTGCTTGAAGGCGGCCTCTTCCTCGGGCGTCATCGCCTTGCCATCGCGCGACAGGACATCCTGCCTGACCGTGGCGAGAACGCCGGCGGCCTGCTCACCGCCCATAACCGAGATGCGGGCGTTGGGCCACATGAACATCAGGCGCGGCTCATAAGCCCGTCCGCACATGGCGTAGTTACCCGCGCCGAAGGAGCCGCCGATGATGACGGTGAACTTGGGTACATTGGCGCAGGCCACCGCGTGCACCATCTTCGCGCCATGGCGGGCGATACCGCCCGCTTCGTACTGCTTGCCGACCATGAAGCCGGTGATATTCTGCAAGAAGACCAGGGGCGTCTTGCGCTGCGCGCACAGCTCTACAAAGTGGGCGCCCTTGACCGCCGACTCGCCGAACAGAATGCCGTTGTTGGCGACGATACCTACCGGATAGCCATGGATTCGGGCAAAGCCGCAGACCAGGGTTTCACCGTACAGGGCCTTGAATTCGTCAAAGTCCGAGCCGTCCACGATACGCGCGATGACCTCGCGTACATCGTAGGGCTGCTTTTTGTCCTGCGGAATGACGCCGTAGATATCCTCGACCGGGTAAAGGGGTTCCACCGGTTCGCGCAGGTCCATGGTGACCGGCTTTACCCGGTTGAGACGGCCGACCGCGCGGCGCACCAGCTGCAGTGCGTGGTGGTCGTTGTTGGCGTAGTGATCGGTTACCCCCGAGGTGCGACAGTGGATATCCGCTCCGCCGAGTTCCTCGGCGCTGACGATCTCACCGGTGGCGGCCTTCACCAGCGGTGGTCCGCCCAGGAAAATGGTGCCCTGGTTTTTCACGATGATGGATTCGTCGGCCATCGCGGGCAGGTAGGCGCCGCCCGCCGTGCATGAGCCGAGCACCGCCGCAATCTGGGGGATACCCATGGACGACATGCGGGCCTGGTTGTAGAAGGCGTGGCCGAAGTGTTCCCGGTCGGGGAACACCTCCTCCTGCAGGGGCAGGAAAGCGCCGCCGGAGTCCACCAGGTAGATACACGGCAGCCTGTTTTCCTGGGCGATGGTCTGGGCCCGGCCCTGCTTCTTGACGGTCAGGGGATAGTAGGTGCCGCCTTTGACGGTAGCGTCGTTGACAAAAATCATGCACTCCTGGCCCGCGATACGGCCGATGCCGGTGATAATGCCGGCGCCGGGAACGTCGTCTTCGTAGACCTGGTAAGCCGCCAGCTGGGATAGCTCCAGAAAGGGTGAGCCCGGATCCAGAACCGCATTGAGACGGTCCCGCGGTAGCAGCTTGCCGCGCGAGGTGTGGCGCGCCTGGGCTTTGGGTCCGCCGCCCTGGCGGATCTGGTCGACCACGCCCCGCAGGTCGTCGACCTGCGCTTGCATGTGTTCACGGTTGGCGCTGAAACTCGCGTCCCGGGTGTTGATGCGTGACTGGATGACGCTCATATCAGATCCTATGCAGTTGCATTGAACAGTTCGCGGCCGATCAACATACGCCTGATTTCCGAGGTGCCGGCGCCGATCTCATACAGCTTGGCGTCCCGCAGCAGGCGGCCCGCATTCGATTCATTAGTGTAGCCGAAGCCGCCCAGGGCCTGGATGGCCTGCAGCGCCATCTGGGTTGCTTTTTCGGCGGTATACAGGATGACCGCCGCACAGTCCTGGCGGGTTTCCTCCCCCCGGTCACAGGCGCCGGCCACGGCATACAGGTAGGCGCGACAGGCGTTGAGGTCGGCATACATATCCGCCAGCTTGCCCTGCATCAGCTGGAACTCGCCTATGCTCTTGCCAAATTGCGTACGCGTGTGCAGGTAGGGCAGCACCTCGTCGATGCAGGCCTGCATGATGCCCACCGGGCCAGCTGACAGCACGGTGCGTTCATAGTCCAGCCCCGACATCAGGATGCGGACGCCGTCACCCTCATTGCGCATCACGTTTTCGGCCGGTACCTCGACGTCCTCAAATACGAGTTCACAGGTATTCGAGCCGCGCATACCCAGCTTGTCCAGTTTGGGCGAACGGGAGAAACCCGGGTAATCCCGCTCCACCAGGAAGGCGGTAATTCCCTTGGAACCGGCCGCCGGGTCGGTCTTGGCGTAGATCACATAGACGTCCGCGTCCGGTCCGTTGGTAATCCACATTTTGGTGCCGTTGAGAATGTATTTGTCGCCCTCGCGGCGGGCGGTCAGCTTCATGCTAACCACGTCGGAGCCGGCGTTGGCTTCAGACATTCCCAGCGCCCCGATGTGTTCGCCACTGCAGAGCCTGGGCAGGTATTTCTGCTTCTGCGCCTCGCTGCCGTTCTTCCGGATCTGGTTCAGGCACAGGTTCGACATGGCGCCGTAGGACAGGCCCACCGAGGCCGAAGCACGACTGATCTCTTCCACGACAATGGCGTGGGCGAGGTAGCCCATGTTACTGCCGCCGTATTCTTCCTCTACCGTGATACCCAGTAGCCCCATCTCGCCAAGTGTTCGCCACAGGTCGGCGGGGAACTCGTTATCGCGATCGATCTGGGCTGCCCGGGGCGCGATCTCTTTCTGACACATCTGGTAGACGGCATCGCGCAACATGTCGAGCTCTTCGCCGAGTCCAAAATTGAGGGTGGGGTATCCGGTGTTCATAAGGGTTTCCTGTCGGTGGTAGTCAACTGTTGAAGTGGTCTGGTCCGGGCTCGCTGGCGGCCAGTGATGCCTCGCATAGTTCCTGGACCTCATCCAGGCCCGCCAGCATGTCATCGATATCGCGTCTTTGTTGCAGCAGCGTTTCTCGCCTGGCCTTCACGTTATCTATAAGGGAGTGTAGCTGCCCGGTGTTGTTGTGTGCCGGATCGTACATATCGATGAAATCGACACATTCACGCAGGGTCATGCCGATGCGCTTGCCGCGCAGGATCAACTTGATGCGAACCCGGTCGGCATTGGAGTAGAGCCGCTTCTGCCCCTCCCGCAGTGGACTGATCAGGCCTTTTTCCTCGTAGAAGCGGATGGTCCGGGTAGTTACCCCGAACTCCCTGGCCAGTTCCGAGATGGTGTGGGTCTTGCCGGTCATTGAGCTGGATTTCCGGGTCACGTAGGTCGGAGGAGAACTATAGATGAAGTTGACGTTAACGTAAACGTAAATTTACCGATATGAAGCAGGCACCTCGAGGCGGATATTAACCAGCGAGCAGCTGTTTTAGTCGGTGCTCCACCAGTGGCAGGCGATCATTACCGAAATACATGTCGTCCCGGTTGATGAACAGGGTCGGGGAGCCAAAGCCGCCTCGTTCGATCAGCTCGTCGGTGTTGCGGCGCAGCATATCCTTGTAGGCCTGGCTGCCGATTGCCTTAAAGAAGCCCTCCTCATCAAGGCCGACCTGTTGGCAGATGGCCAGCAGTACCTCGTCGCTGGCGATATCTGGCGTCTTGCCGCCCCAGTAGGCAGCGAACACGGCTTCAGAGTAGGGCAGGAGCAGGCCCTGCTCCTCGGCGAAAAAGGCCCCGCGCATCGCCTTTACGCTGTTGATCGGGTGATTTGCGGGCCAGATAGCGCTGACGCCGGACAGTTCGGCCCAGTCACCCAGGTCCTTCAGGTAGTAGTCCATCTTTCTTTTGTTTTCGGGTTTGGTAAACATCTCCTCGCGACTGGCATAGACCTGCTGGTTGACGGCATTGAAGACACCGCCGACCAGGATAGGTCGCCAGCGGACCACCACGCCAAGTTGCCGTGCCATGGGAATCATCCGGGTGAATGCGAAATAGGTCCAGGGGCTGGAGCAGTCATAGAAAAATTCGAGGTCGATGCTGTGTGCCATGTTGCTGCCTGTCGGATTTAATGAGTGGTGTTATTGCCCGGTCGGGCCGCGATCGGTCGGGCCGCGCTCGGTGTTGGGGGCTACTGATTATTTCTGGCCTGAGCTTAGCACAAGGTTCTGGCCCTTCGGTTATAATGCCGGCTTTTGCCAACTCACAAGGGCGCTTGACTGATGGATGTGGAGCAGTACATGGCAGACCTGGGCGCTGCCGCGCGCGCGGCCTCGCGCACGGTGGCGGCTTCCAGTACCGCCACGCGCAACCGCGCCCTGATGGCCACTCGGGATGCGTTGGACGGCGCACGTGCCGCCTTGGCCGAGGCCAACGCGCAGGATCTCGCGCGGGGCAGGGACAATGGCCTCGCGGCGCCATTGATGGATCGACTTGAGCTCACGCCCTCCCGTATTGATGCAATGCTCGAAGGGCTGCGCCAGGTCGCGGAGCTGCCTGACCCGGTGGGTTCAATCACCGACATGAACACCAGGCCAAGCGGCATTCAGGTGGGCCGAATGCGGGTGCCGCTGGGCGTGATTGGCATCATTTATGAATCCCGCCCCAACGTCACCGTCGAGGCCGCGAGCTTGTGCCTCAAATCCGGCAATGCCACCATTTTGCGCGGTGGCTCGGAGGCGCTGGCCTCGAACTGTGCGATTGCGGATTGTCTGGCCCTGGGCCTGCGGGATGCGGGGCTGCCCGAGGCGGCGGTGCAAGTGGTGAATACGGCGGACCGGGCTGCGGTGGGTCACCTGATCACGATGCCGGACTATGTGGACGTGATCGTGCCGCGTGGCGGCAAGAGCCTGATCGAACGCGTCAGCGCCGAGGCCCGGGTACCGGTGATCAAACATCTGGATGGTGTGTGCCATGTGTATATAGATGATGGTGCCGATCATGAAATGGCAGTCGCTGTTGCGGTCAACTCCAAGACCCAGCGCTATGGCACCTGCAATACCATGGAAACCCTGCTGGTAGCCGAGGCTGAGGCACAGGCGCTGTTGCCGCGGCTGGCCCTGGATTACGAGGCGGCGGGTGTGGAGTTGCGTGGTTGCGAGCGCACCGTGGCGATAGTGCCCGCGGCCATTGCAGCTACCGAGGCGGACTGGCGGGAAGAGTACCTGGCACCCATTCTCGCGGTGCGCGTGGTTGCGGATCTCGACGCGGCGATCGAGCACATCAATACCTACAGCTCCCTGCATACTGACACCATCGTCACGCGTGATCACGGGCGCGCAATGCGTTTTCTGCGCGAGGTCGACTCAAGCTCGGTGATGGTCAATGCGTCAACCCGGTTCGCGGACGGCTTCGAGTACGGTCTGGGCGCCGAGATTGGAATTTCCACTGACAAACTGCACGCGCGTGGACCGGTTGGCCTTGAGGGGCTCACCTCCCTGAAATATGTCGTGTTGGGCGAGGGGCAGGTCCGCACTTGAGTCAGGAACCTCTCCCGCCGCTGGTGCCCGTAGGGGTGTTCGGCGGCACCTTCAACCCCGTGCATTACGGTCACCTGCGTTCCGCCCTGGAGCTGGTAGAGCACCTGCAGCTGGAGCACTTGCGGTTGATGCCGTGTGCGGTGCCGCCACACCGGGCCGATCCCGGGGTCAGCGCAGTGCACCGGGTAGCCATGGTAGCGTTGGCAGTTGCGGATGAACCAAGCCTGAGTTGTGATGACAGGGAACTGCGCCGAACCGGCGCCTCCTATACCATAGATAGCCTGATCGAGTTGCGAAATGAGCTGGGCAAGGGCCACAGCCTCAGCCTGGTTATGGGCTGTGATGCCTTACAGGGGCTGGCGACCTGGCATCGCTGGCAGGAGCTTCTAGACTGGGCCCATGTGGTGGTGATCGCCCGCCCCGGCTGGGAGCTGCCGCTGGACGGCCCGGTTGCCCATTGGCTGGAGCAACACCGGATGACAGATCCCGGAAAGCTGCGCCAGCGTGCCAACGGGGGTATTCTGGTCGAGGAGTTGCGCCCCCTGGAAATCTCCTCAACAGAAATCCGCAACCTGCTGGCGCAGGGGCGTTCGCCGCGTTACCTGTTACCGCAGGCGGTACTAGACTATATTCAAACCCACAATCTCTATCGATGAAGAGGTAATTGATGAAGCGACACCAGCCCGAATGAGCACACCGAATGGATGCTGAAGCACAGAAGCAACTTGTTATTGATGCGCTGGAGGACCTCAAGGCGATCAATGTCGTTACCCTGGATGTCGCCGGTCTCACCGATGTCATGGATTTCCTGATCATTGCCAGTGGCACTTCGAGCCGGCATGTGAAGTCGCTTGCCGACAATGTCTGCATGCAGGCAAAGAAGCGGGAAGTGCGGCCCCTGGGCGTTGAAGGCGAGGACGCCGGCGAATGGGTGCTGGTGGATTTTGGCGACGTAGTGGTTCACGTCATGCTGCCCGCCACCCGTGATTTCTACGATCTGGAGCGTCTTTGGGTTAATCCCGACCAGCCGGCCTGATGCGGATAAGCATCCTTGCTGTTGGCACAAAAATGCCGTCCTGGGTGTCACAGGCTGTGGATGAATACTGCCGGCGGTTACCGCGCGAATTCAACTTGCAGTGGCGGGAGATCCCACTGGCGCGGCGCAACCAGGGGGACAAGCCCGCGCAATTGTGTGAGCGCGAGGGGGAGCAGATGCTAAAGGCGATTCCGGTCGGCGACAAGATCATCGCCCTCGATGTTCAGGGCAAGCGTATCTCTACCCCGCAGCTGGCGCAGCAACTCGAGGCCTGGCAGATGTCCGGTGACAATTACAGCCTGCTGATCGGTGGCCCCGACGGACTTTCGCCGGAATGTCTGAGTCGTGCCTCGGCGCGCTGGTCCCTCAGTGACCTGACCCTGCCCCACCCGCTGGTGAGGGTTTTATTGGCTGAACAGCTCTACCGGGCTTGGACAATCACCGTCAACCACCCGTATCATCGCGAGTAGTTTTCAGACAGACCATTAAATGCCACCAAAGCACATCCAGCTGAAGGATTCGCACCGCGAAGCCCGGATCAATAATGCTCGTACAGCCGTCGCCATTCTGATGGTGGTAGGTCTGCTGGCGGTCATTCTGACGCGTTACTACACATTGCAGGTGACCGAGTACGAGGAATATCGCACCCAGTCAGACCGCAATCGGGTGCAACTGCAGCCGCTGCCGCCCAAGCGCGGGCTGATCTACGATCGCAATGGCGTCCTGCTGGCAGACAATCGGCCCAGTTATATGTTGTCCATCGTGCGCGAGCAGGTACCTGACCTGGAAGCGACAATTGCCGAGCTGAGCGAGCTGTTACCCATTACTGAGGGTGACCTGGATAATTTCCAGAAAAAATTGAGTCGCAGGCGACCCTACGAGGCGGTGCCGCTGCGCTTTCGCCTCACCCAGGAGGAGCGGGCGCTGCTGGCCGTCAATCGCTATCGCCTGCCCGGGGTCGTAGTCGATGCCCAGCTGTTGCGGTACTACCCCCACGGTGAGTTGTTCTCCCACGCCATCGGTTACGTGGGCCGTATCAACGAACAGGAAGTGCTGGACCTGGACGAGTCCGATTATCGCGGCACCTTCCACGTGGGCAAGGTCGGGGTGGAAAAATACTATGAGGATATCCTGCATGGTGATGTGGGCTACCAGAATGTGGAGACCAACGCCCATGGGCGGGTGCTGCGGGTATTGGAGCGGTTTGACCCGAAGCCGGGTGCCGACCTTGTACTGAATCTGGATATCCGCATCCAGCAGGCGGCTTATGACGCCCTGGGTGAAAGGCGCGGTGCAGTGGTGGCCATCGACCCGCACACGGGGGGGGTGCTGGCGCTGGTGTCCAGGCCAGGCTTTGATACCAACCTGTTTGTGAACGGCATCAGCTCCAAGGACTACAGTGCCCTGCGCGATTCACTGGATGTGCCGCTGTTTAACCGGGCTATCCAGGGCCAGTACCCCCCGGGGTCCACAATCAAGCCATTCATGTCCATGGCGGGCCTGGTGTCTGGCCTTGTCACGCCCCTGACCACTGTCCCGGACCCGGGCTGGTACGCACTGCCGGGTGATTCGCGCAAATACCGTGACTGGATATTGCGTATACGGGGTACCGGCCACGCGCCACGGGTGGACATGAAAATGGCGATAGCGGAGTCCTGCGACGTCTACTTCTATGATCTTGCGCGGCGCCTCACCATCGACGGCATGTACGAGCAGCTCAGGCCCTTTGGCCTGGGCGAGCGCACCGGCATAGACACCACCAATGAGCGCCGAGGGGTGTTGCCCTCCACCCGCTGGAAGCGCGACGCGATGGGCCAGGCCTGGTATCCCGGTGAAACCATCAGCGCGGGCATCGGCCAGGGCTATATGCTCACCTCGCCCATGCAACTGGCGGTTGCAACCAGCGTACTCGCCAGCAAGGGGGTGCGGCATACGCCGCGCCTGCTGCATGCGGTTGATGGAGAAACTGTTGCGGCGCCGCTGCTGGACCCTGTTGTCGTGCCTGAGGAGTACTGGCAGGCGGTTTACGAGGGCATGATTGAAGTGGTGCATGGCAAGCGGGGAACCGCCAAGGTGCTGGCCAAGGGTATCCAGTACCTGATGGCGGGCAAGACCGGTACTGCGCAGGTTATAGGTATTGCCCAGAATTCGGTCTATAACGAGGCGGACGTAGCGGAGCGTCATCGACACCACGGCCTCTTCATTGCCTTTGCCCCTGCCGAGGCCCCGACTATTGCGGTGGCTATAATCGTGGAAAACGGGGGTGGCAGTTCGGCCGCCACGCCCATTGCCCGCAAGGTGATTGACACCTGGTTGTTCGGGGAGGCGGCTGATGGCTGACTATCTGCGCCAGATGCCGCACCAGGGGTCTGCCGATCTGGCCCGTCGCCCCAGTGCCGCCCGCCGCTTCCACATAGACATTCCCCTGCTGGTGCTGCTGTTGGCCCTGACGGTGTACGGCCTGTTCGTGTTGTACAGTGGTTCGGGCAAAGACATGGGTGCCGTGGTTCGGCAGGGCCGCTATTTCCTGTTGGGCTATTTCGTGATGTTCGCGGTGGCCCAGGTCAGCCTGGGGCGGATCATGCGCTGGGCGCCCTGGTTGTATCTGGTGGGCCTGGCGATGCTGGTGGCCGTTATGCTGTTTGGCGTGGGTGCCAAGGGGGCGCAGAGGTGGTTGTCCATAGGCGGCTTCCGGTTCCAGCCGTCCGAGATTATGAAGCTCATGTTGCCCCTGACAGTGGCCTGTTACCTGGCAGATCGCGCGTTGCCGCCGCGCTTCCTGCCCATACTTGCCTGCCTCGGCCTGATCGGGGTGCCGGCTGTGCTGATTTTGCAGCAACCCGACCTGGGCACAGCCCTGTTGATCGCGGCCAGCGGCCTGTTCGTCCTGTTCATGGCGGGGATGGGTTGGCAGTATATTCTTGGGGCTGTCGTGCTGGCGGGCGCCTCGGCCTGGCCGGCCTGGATGTTTGTTCTCAAGGACTACCAGAAGCAGCGAATTCTCACGATGCTGGACCCCGAGAGCGACAAGTTGGGAGCCGGCTGGAACATTATTCAATCCAAGACCGCCATCGGTTCCGGCGGTTGGGAGGGCAAGGGCTGGACCAATGGCACCCAGTCCTACCTGGATTTCCTGCCCGAGAGCCACACGGACTTCATAATTGCGGTGCTCTCGGAGGAGTTCGGGCTGCGCGGCGTGCTGGTGCTGATGGGGCTCTATGTACTTATCCTGTTGCGCGGCTTCCTCATAGGGATACGGGCGGAGTCCAGTTTTGGCAGAATGATGGCTGGCAGCCTGACGCTGACGTTTTTTGTATATATCTTTGTTAACATGGGCATGGTCGCAGGCTTGCTGCCGGTAGTGGGCGTGCCGCTGCCATTGGTGAGTGCCGGGGGCACATCGGTAGTCACCCTGATGGCGGGATTTGGCATCCTGATGGCGATAAGTACCGAAAAATCCACGGGGCCCCGGTGACAATATTGAACTTGTTCCCGACTGTCATTCATCTGGAATCACTGAAGAGTAGTTACGTATGCTATTACGCCTGAAAATCACCCTGGTGATCGTCTCATTGTGGAGTGCCATCTCCTGCGCGGCGGACAACTATTCTGTTCACCCGGCGGCATTGGCCGTGGTGGATGAGCTGGTCGAGGAACAGGGCTTTGATCGTGAGGAGCTGTTGCTGGTGTTCGCTTCTGCCCAGCGCCAGGAGAGCATTCTTACCGCGATCGCCAGGCCGGCGGAGAAGAGTAAGCCCTGGTACGAGTACCGGGAGATATTCCTCAATGACAAGCGGCTGGCGCAGGGACTTGAGTTCTATGCCGAGCACCGGGCCACCCTGGAGAGAGCGGAACGGGAAACCGGCGTCCCGGCAGAAATCATCGTCTCGATTATCGGGGTGGAAACCTACTACGGTCGAATCGCCGGCAGCTATCGGGTGATCGATGCCCTGTCTACGCTGGCATTTGACTATCCGCCGCGTTCGGAGTTTTTTACCTCGGAACTCAAGAGCTATCTCGTCCTGACCCGCCAGCAGGGCTTTGACCCACTGTCCTTGAAGGGGTCGTACGCGGGCGCTATGGGCTATGGGCAGTTCATGCCCAGCAGCTTCCTGAATTACGCAGTGGATTTTGACGGCGATGGTGTGACGGATATCTGGAACAATCCCGTGGATGCCATAGGCAGCGTGGCCAACTACTTCCGCGAGCACGGCTGGCGCAAGGATGAGATCGTAGTAACAGCGGCCACTGTGGAGGGCGAGGTGCCCGGGCAGTGGTTCGTCAAGGGCAGGAAAAACCTTAAACCCGCACACACCGTCGCGGAGTTCGCCGGCGCCGGCGTAATCGCGAGCCAGCCCGTCGACCCGGAGGCAATGGTCTCGGCCATGGAGTTCGAACTCAAGGATGGCTATGAATACTGGCTGGGCTTCCACAATTTCTACGTGATTACACGCTACAACCACAGTGCGATGTACGCCATGTGTGTCTACCAGCTCAGCCAGCGTCTGGCGGAGGGGGACAAGGGGTGATACTGCGTCCAATGTATGTGCTGTGCGGCCTGTTGGTCCTGGCCGTCGTTGCCTGTACCAGCCAGCCGGAGCCAACGCCGGAGTCGACTGCTGGCGAGGCACAACAGAGCGTGCCCTCGCGTTACCAGCAAGCCACTGATAGCGCGCCGCCGCGGTCTATTTCGCCTGCCGATGTGGCGGATGCCGTGCCGCGGCCGGATCCCATACTGTCGGTGGGCAATATCAGCCCCTATACGGTTAACGGCGTGACTTACCGCATTCTGGACAATCACAAGGGTTACCAGGTGCGAGGCACCGCGTCGTGGTATGGCGCCAAGTTTCACGGCCATGAAACCTCCAACGGTGAGATTTACGATCTGTACCAGGCCAGCGCCGCCCACAAGACCCTGCCCATTCCCTGCTACGTGCGGGTAACCAATCTCGCCAATGGCAAAAGTATCGTGGTCAGGGTGAATGATCGCGGGCCGTTTCACTCGGACCGCGTGATCGACCTGTCCTACGGCGCCGCTGTAAAGCTGGGTTACATGGAAGCCGGGACCGCGCAGGTGGAAGTGCAGGTAATCGATGTCGTCGGTGTTGACGATCGCCGCGGCACGGTTGCCGGAGATTACCGCTACCTGCAGTTGGGTGCCTACAGTTCGGAAAATTCGGCCCGGAGACTGCAGGACAGCTTGCAGGCCCTGCTCGCACCGCCGGTGTTTGTCAGCCAGGTACAATCGGGCGAGAGCCTGCTGTTTCGGGTGCGAATAGGTCCCATGTCTGGTGCCCAGGAGATTGAGACCGTGCAGGGGCAGTTGCGAATGGCCGGCTACGACGGTGGCCAGCCGCTGCCCTGATGGCAGGCCCCGCCCGCGCACAATTCTTTCTCTGCAGGCGGGCATGGGTTAACATGCGCTCCTTCTGGAAACACCCACGGCACCCGCTTTTTATGATGAAAACACTGTTTGCGTCCCTCCTTACCATGCTTGTCCTGAATGCGCAGGCACAGGACATGGTGCCCTCACCGCCCCAGATAGAGGCCACCGCCTATATCCTGGTGGATGCCACCAGCGGCGCGGTATTGGCGGAATACAACCCGGATATGCCACTGCCACCGGCCAGCCTTACCAAGATGATGACTGCTTATGTGCTGGCAACCGAGATGGAGGCGGGGCGGATCAAGAAGGATGACATGGTAACGGTCAGTGAAAATGCCTGGTCGCAAAACCCTGTTTTTGCCGGGTCCTCGCTGATGTGGATAGAACCCGGCAAGAACGTCAGCATCGAAGACCTGGAGCGTGGCATCGTGATTTCTTCCGGTAACGACGCCACGGTGGCTGTCGCTGAGCACGTGGCCGGCAGCGAGGCGGTGTTCGCAGAAATGATGAATACCCAGGCAGAGGCACTGGGTATGCAGGGCTCCTACTTTGTCAACTCTCATGGCCTGCCGGACCCTGATCATGTGGTGACTACCCGCGATCTGGCCACGCTTGCCGCGGCAATAATCAACGACTTCCCCGAGCACTACGCGATCTACAAGGAGCCGGAGTTTACCTACAACAATATCAAGCAGTACAACCGCAATTCGCTGCTGGGAGAGGATGGGTCGGTAGACGGCCTGAAGACCGGCCATACAGAGGCCGCGGGCTACTGCCTGGTCGCCTCGGCCAAGCGGCGCGGCATGCGCCTGATATCGGTCGTCATGGGTACCAAGAGCACCAAGGCGCGCAAGAATGAAACCCGCAGCCTGCTCAATTACGGGTTTCGTTTCTTCGAAACTGTCGAGGTGTTCGAGTCCATGAAGGAGTTGGAAGCACCGCGAGTCTGGAAAGGACAGCAGGACTATCTGCCGGTGGGGCTGCTTGATGAGACCATATTGACCTTGCCGCGCGGCAAATCGAAAAACCTGACGACTACCGTCACACTCGAGCCCGAGCTGATCGCGCCCATTGCAAAGGGGGACCGGGTTGGCACCGTAACGCTCAGTATTGACGGACAAAACGTATTTCAGTCCCCGGCGGTGGCGTTGGAGACAGTGGAGCCCGCCGGCTTCTTCGCCAGGCTGTGGGATACGGTACTTATGTGGATA
>Ga0316189_10002935_pt1 | contig 16630 bp, 14 predicted proteins | sample LowCovwburrow_MG_FD_204930 | JGI IMG/M metagenome (GOLD analysis project Ga0316189, IMG submission 204930) | Coastal sediment microbial communities from Maine, United States - Lowes Cove worm burrow | ecosystem: Environmental > Aquatic > Marine > Coastal > Sediment | place: USA: Maine... | reverse complement strand
TGGCGTGGATTCGACTCGGCTACCTCAAGCGCTTAATGATGCTTTGCGAGGAGCTGCTAAGAAAATAAGTGTCGCGGAATCATGTACCGGCGGTTTGATTGCATCGGGAATAACTAGCGAAGCAGGCAGTTCAGAGGTATTTGAAGCTGGTTTTGTAGTTTATTCGAATAGGATCAAGCATTCGGTGTTAGGGGTTAAGACAGAGACTTTGGAGACTCACGGCGCCGTAAGTGAGCAAGTAGTACGAGAATTAGTTGTGGGCGCCTTATCTAAATCAGATGCCGACATAGCGTTGGCAATATCCGGTATCGCAGGGCCCAGTGGTGGTAGTGATGAGAAGCCTGTCGGCACAGTGTGGATGGCATGGGGCGATAGTAACAAAATTAATGCTCGTAAGTTTTTCTTTCCGGTACACCGAGTGGCGTTCCAAACAACTGCTGCTGCGATTGCAATGGATCTGGTCAGAAGAGAGCTACTAGCATTGCCTACCGACGTAGACTACTACAGCGAACTTAAACGCAAGCTTATTGAAAAGAGCTAGAGCTGCCTCCTAGTAAGTTGTTTGGGAACAATCTTTAGAACATTTTTAGACCGAGCTTTAGAACGGTTTCTAGAATAATAGTAGCTTAATAATAAAGGTGATTATTACAATGTTTAGCGTCCATTTAATTGCGCCGATGCCTTTTTCGATTTGAAAATTAGCCGCTATCCAGCCCCCTGTAGTGGTGCCAATGGCTAAGGCAATTCCGTATTTCCAAAACAGTTCAAGCTGTGATGCAAACACCACTAAGGCTACGCTGGTATAACACAGCACAATAAAAACCTTATGGCTATTGGTGGTCACCAAATCTAGCTGCATCACGCGGTTGAGCACTGGCATCAATAAGAAGCCGACACCGATGTGAATGAAGCCTCCCCATAGACCAATGAAAACCATAAGAATATGCCCCGCGATCAGGCGTTTGGTGGTGGGGGCTTCAACCTTGCTAATGATTTTATTTTGCGGCAGCGCCATGATCACTAAAACCATCAGCATGATGATCGCCAGCAGCTGATTGAATTGATCGTTTGGCACTTTGGTTGCGATATAGGCGCCTAGCAAGGTACCTGGAATGGTGCAGGCTGCCAAACTCAGGCTCAGCTTGAAATTCGCGAATCCTTTTCGATAGAAGGCGATCACTGCTGATATGTTTTGTGGAAGGATCGCAATGCGATTGGTGGCATTGGCAATGGTGCCTGGAACACCGAGGAAAATCATCACTGGCACTGACAGCATGGACCCGCCGCCGGCCATCACATTTAGAAAGCCGGTTGCAATACCTGTGATTAAAAGTAAGCCTAAATCGAACATAGTCCAATTGTAACTAAAAAGGACTTGTGAGGCTCGAAATAGTTGATAAACTCATCCGCTATGAAGCTGTATTACCAACATTTCCCAGACCATCTTTCTATTGATCAGTTTGCGCATAATGTGCCGGTAATAATTATCCATGGATTATTTGGTTCCACCGCAAATTGGCGCTCCTTTGCCCGCAAGCTGGCCGTCACCCGGCCGGTGATTGTTGTTGATCTGCGAAATCACGGTCGTTCTCCACACGCTGATAGCAATACCTATGTGGACATGGTGGCCGATTTGATCGAGCTTTGTGACCAGCTTGCGATAGATAAGGCAGTGTTTTGTGGGCATAGTATGGGCGGTAAAGTCGGCATGCTATTGGCGCATAAGCACCCACAGCGGGTAGAGCGACTATTGGTGTTGGATATCGCACCGGTTAAGTACCAGCATAGTCATGCGCCTTTTTTGCAAGGGCTTATGAATATCGATTTGTCTGTTTTAAAATCTCGCAGTGAAGCGGATAGGGCTTTACGAAACGTAATAACAGATACACCAACAAGACTGTTTCTGCTGCAGAGCCTCACAGGTTCGCCAGGAAATTACAAATGGCGAATAAACATACCCGTCTTATATGAGTTTATGGAGACCATTATGGACTTCCCAGAACAGACCACGCGGTTTGATGCGCCAACACTTTTTTTGCATGGCGAACTATCAAATTATGTTCTGCAAGAACACCGCGCAAAAATTGAGCAGATGTTTAGTCATCCTCAGTTTCAATCTATCGAGGGCGCAGGTCATTGGCTGCATGCCGAACAGCCAGATTTAGTATTATTAGCTGTAAGAGAATTTATAGATTCATGAGCGAAAATAGTAATAATAGCGATGATCAACAGGTCACATACCACATGGTAGACAAAAAGCGTAAGTACGCCTTGTTGATTGAGGCGCATGCGCAGGATTTGTACAAGTACGCTCTGTGGTTATGCAAGGACAAAAACATGGCTGAGGATGTAATGCAAGAAGCCTTTTTGCGTGCATGGAAGTCGCTCGACAGTTTACGCGAGGCTAAGGCCGCAAAAGGCTGGTTATTTACCATATTTCGCCGCGAACATGCACGTCAATTCGAGCGCAAACAGTTTCAGTACCAAGATGTCGAATCTATGGACACTATTGCTGATACCAAAATGGGCTATGACGACAGTCCTGAGGCATTTGCGCTGCGAAATGCTTTGCAAAAATTGCATCCGGATTATCGAGAGCCATTAGAAATGCAGGTGCTGGGTGGTTTCTCTTGCAGTGAGATCGCCACTATTTTAGAAATTAGTAATAGTGCCGTGATGACAAGATTATTTAGGGCGCGCAAGAAAATGCGTCATATATTGGTGCATGAGTCTGCCCCAGAATTAGGTTTGGTTCGTGGTTCTTCAAGCTGACATAGTCGACATCGCAGATATAGTTGTTATATCCCATTATTAGATGGTAATTAGAAAATTATTAAATGAAATGTTTAGAGTTTAAAAATTTGGCATTGTCTGACCCCCATAGTGGTGATGTCAGTTTTATTGAGCATGGCGCTGAATGCCCGGACTGCCTGCGATATGTGGGCGAGGTTCGACAGATGGATGCTGATCTTGTTGCCAGTCTCGATGCTAAAATGCCTGCCGACCTCATGGCACGACTACAATTGAATCAAGAGCTTTCTGACGATGCTATTGGCATCCCAAGTATTCGGCGATATGCGATCGCAGCCAGCGTCGCAGTTGCGCTGTTTGTCGGCGGGTTTTTTCTCAGCAATCAATTTTCGCTGAATACTGAAATTAACACTGATTATGAAAAATTGTTGGCCGGTGTTGTTCAACACATGAATGAACAGCCCATGACGCCTGTGTGGGAGAATGCACAAGCAAATCGAACTGTGAATGCCTTGCTGGCCAGCTATGGTAGCGAATTGAAATTGAAGCAAATGGATAATTTGCAATTTGGGCGTATCTGTCCGATGGGGCAATATCGAGGCTTGCACGCCAGCCTGGACACCGATGAAGGGCAAATCACTTTTGCTTACATTAAAGGTGAGCCGCTGGGAGATTTACTAGATGTCAGTTACGAAGGTTATATAACTCGTGTTAAGCCCGTTCGCGGGGGCAATTTGCTAATTATTAGTCGTACCCAAAAATCCCTTGAGCAGGCCGATCGCGAGCTTGAAGAGGCTATGTATTGGGATATCTAAAGTATTGGGATATTTGATGTGGTTCTACTCAAGGATCACCCTACTAACTCACCCGAATCGTTGATCAGCAACGAATGGGTTACTAAGCCGCTCTTGGCCGAAGGTCGACATTGGGCCGTGGCCAGGAATAAAACTGATTTCATCGCCTAAGGGAAACAAACGCTGGCGTATGGAGTTGATAAGATCATCCTGATTTCCTTTTGGGAAATCGGATCGACCAATCGAGCCTTGAAAAATTACATCTCCCACGGCTGCCAATCGCTCAGATTTTTCTACGAAGACAACATGACCTGGAGTATGTCCCGGGCAATGAACTACATCAAAGCTAAGTTCTCCTAGTTCAACTTTGTCGCCATGGTTTAACCACTGGTCTGGAGTGAAAGCTTCTCCGTCGAAGCCAAATTGCTTGCATTGCTCAGGTAGTGCATCAATCCAAAATTGATCTTCTTTGTGCGGCCCAATAATAGGCACACCGGTCGCCCTAGCTAGCTCTGAAGTACCGCCAGCGTGATCCAGATGGGCGTGGGTGATCAGTATCTTATCGAGTTCAAGGTCGTTTTGCGCAATAATTTGGCGTATTTTGTCAATGTCGCCGCCAGGATCTACTACAGCGGCAAGCTTAGTTTTAGTGCACCAAATCACACTGCAATTTTGTACAAATGGAGTCACAGGGACGATTTGAAAGGCAAGTTTTGCTTCAGACATAATTGTAAATAAAGTGTTTTGGTGTTTGAACCCGGATTATGCATTAGGGATCGTTGCGAGAAGGAAAAGAGCAAAGAAAACAAGGGCTATCGAAGGATTATTTGGCGATGCCATAGTCACTCTATGGTGAGCGAAATAATTCGAAAAAGTCATTGTTTTCAAAGCTACTTTCATTCGTACGACTGCATGGAGCAGGAGGTAGGGCAACGTAGGAGCTGTTGCCGAGTAGGTTTCTAATACATAATCCGGGTTGAACTAGGTTTGGGTTGGTTGAACTAGATTTTGGCAGTTGGAATATGAGCTAGTTTAATTTTGGTGGGTCACGAACCTCTACATTTAAGCTAAGCTTTTGAGCACCAGAAGTTACGATGGTAATGTCCACAAAGTCACCGACATTGGGTAATGCTTCGGTACCAACCAACATTAGATGGGTTGCCCCTGGGGATAATGCATAGTATCCGTTGGCCGGAATCACAAGCTCATCGCGATGTTGCATTCTACTCACTCCATTTTCCACCAGACTATCGTGCAGCATGGTCATATTGAACAGCGAGCTCTCCACTGACGCAATGCTGATAGGCGTATCGCCCTCATTAAACAATTCCATGTAGGCAGCCATGGATTCAGCCGCAGGCGGTGCTGGTCGGATCCAAGCATTCTCAACTCTTAAAGTGATAGGTGCGATAGACTTGTTTGCGGTTCTGTCTGCTAGTTTTCTGTCTACATGGGGTGTCGTGGTGCTTGCAGGTTCTCCACTAATGTCTGACCTTATATGATCGGCTGAGTGAAAATCGGCCAGTCGTGCCAAATCGCGCGCTATCTCGTCTGCATCGTGCGGTGCTGGGATAACGCCAGCCATTTCGCCTTGCGGATTGATTAGTATCAGCGCTGCACTGTGGTCAACGTCGTATCGGCCTTCGTCATCGGCAGGTCTTGAGACAAATAAAATGCCTAATTGTTTGGCAAATTCTGTGGTGGTTTTGAGATCACCTCTAAGGCCGATAAATTCTGGATCAAAAAATGGTACATAGGCATTTAACTTTTCAAGTGAATCTCTTTTGGGATCAACCGTAACCATTATTACTTGATGATTGCCCCACTTTTTATCTGATCTTAGTTGGCCTTTAACCTGCTTTAAGGTGTGCATTGTGGTTGGGCAAATATCTGGGCAATGGGTGAAACCGAAAAAGACAATACTCCAATGGTTCTCCAAATGATTGCTATTGAATGGCTGCCCCAGGTGATCGGTGAAATTGAAATCGATCAACGGCTTGCTAGTCGGCAGAACAACAATTTTCTCTAATGAAGGCGCTTCAGAGGGTTTATCACCACCGCGCATAATTATGCCCGCAGCCAGCGCCAAAACAGCAACCAGAGTGACAAGGAGTATTGAATTTGTGGATTTTGACATCATATTATTTACATCGTAAAAGCGTGCGCTGGGATTATATACGATCTATAGCTCGATTCCTGTATGCTAAAATCATCTAAAACATAATTCTCGGAGACTTTATGCAAGATCTACCTGTCATTATCGCAGCGATAGTCATTATCGTGATAGTTGCCAAAACAATTGTACGAATTGTGCCGCAAAATGAAGCTTATATTGTTGAACGCTTGGGTAAGTATAGTTCTACTCTAGAAGCCGGTTTTCACGTGCTTGTGCCATTCTTTGATAAGGTTTCTTATAAGCATTCGCTTAAGGAATTTGCGGTTGACGTCCCTGCTCAGCAAGCCATCACCAAAGACAACGTTGCTCTAGGTGTTGACGGTGTTTTGTATATGCGAATTATGGATCCGCGTGCGGCATCTTATGGTGTTGAGAATTTACGCTTTGCCATCACCCAGCTCACCCAAACCACTATGCGTGCCGAAATTGGTAAGTTGAGTTTGGATGAGACTTTTGAATCCAGAGAAAATGTTAATGCTACGGTAACGCATGCCATTGATGAAGCTTCAGAAGCTTGGGGCACTAAGGTGTTGCGCTATGAAGTGAAAGATATATCTCCACCAGCGTCAATTTTAGAGGAGATGGAAAAGCAAATGGCCGCTGAACGAGAGCGCCGCGTGGCGGTTTTGACCTCAGAGGGTTATCGTCAAGCGCAAATCAATGAAGCCGAAGGCGACCAGCAAGCGGTAGTGCTGAGGGCGCGTGGCGATGCAGATGCGATCGAAATCGAAGCCAAGGCGCGTGCATCAGCCATTAGAACAATATCCGCCGCCATCAATACTGAAGGCGGCACCACCGCAGTAGCGCAGCAATTGTCTGAGCAGTACATTTCAGCGTTTGAAAAACTCGCCCGCGAAGGCACGGTGGCATTATTGCCGACTGATGGTTCCGATGTAACGTCGGTGGTTAGTAAGGCCTTTACCGCATTCCAGACACTTAAGGCTCAGGTTGATAAGAGCCAAGAACGTTAAGAGGTGACTATGACTCCCGCATTCTTTTATTTATTGCTTGCTGTTGGATTGATAAGCACTGAGCTTTTAATTATGCAGTTTTCTGCATTTTGGTTTATGTTCTTTGGTATTGGCGCGCTGCTTGCCGCAATCACAGGCTGGCTGGTTCCAACATTGTCATTCACCGCGGTCTCAGCTATTTTTCTCGGTGCGTCTTTATTGGTAGCGGCGTTACTATATCCGCTATTGAAAAAATGGCAGAATGCACCAGCGCCGCTAGCCGGCAATGATGCCATTGGTCAGGTAGCTGTGGTCACGCAAACAATATCTGCTGGTAAAGTCGGGAAAGTTAGTTGGTCCGGAACTGATTGGCCAGCACAGGCTGTCGATGGTAGTATCGGCCATGAAGTGGGCGCCAACGTGGTGATTAAGAAGCTCGAAGGCATCCGACTAATCGTCGGTGAAAAACAGTCCGAAGCTGCAGCTTGAACTGCCAGCACTGCTGCTAATGTTTGACGCGAAAAGGTGCATTGTAAGTGCGCCTTTTTTCTGTCTAGCCCATGTTTGATCTTATTTAATTGTATTCCAATTTGGCAAGACTATCGTGAACTCACCAGATACTGCCATTGACTGGCAATCCAAAATGGATGCTTGGTCATACGCTTACCCACAGCCTATTGTTAGCGGCCTGGTTAAGGACCAGCCCGAAGATTTTCAAGTGGTTGAGGAAATGGACGTTGTGCCGACGGGGCAGGGTGAACATATCTGGTTGCTTATCCGTAAAACTAAGCAGAATACAGAGCAGCTTGCCAAGCAGCTCGCTCGCTTTACTAATGTGGCGTATAGGGATGTCGCCTATTCGGGCTTAAAGGATTTCTTTGCTATTACGCAACAATGGTTCAGCATTTATTTGCCTAAGGGCGATACGCTCGACTGGTCATTGTTTGAAATGCCGGGCGTTGAGATTCTAGAAATTACTCGACACAGTCGCAAGTTAAAGCGTGGTACGCATCGTGCTAATCATTTCGCAATTGAAATCAAGAATTTAAGTGGTGACTTAGACAGCTTAAATACCAAATTAACTCATATTGAAGAATATGGCGTGCCAAATTATTACGGCCCGCAACGATTTGGCCGAGGTGGCAACAATGTCGCTCAGGCAATAGATATGTTGCAGAATAGTACCCGTATAAAAAATAGAAATTTGCGAAGCATACTCTTGTCGTCAGCGCGGTCGTGGTTATTCAATACAATTGTGTCAGCCAGAATTAACGACCAAAGTTGGCAGAAGTTATGGCCAGGTGAGCCAGCCAACTTAGATGGCACTCGCAGTATCTTTCAATCAGGGAATGAGGATCATAGCGAACGATTGGCTAGCTCGGATATACACCCCACAGCCCCTCTGTGGGGGGAAGTGGATGAGCAAACGCTGGAAGCGTATAAGGCACTGCATGGTTGGGAACTGCAGCTCATGAATGAGTCATCAAAGGATCTTGTACAGGGTTTAGCGCGCGCCCGGCTGTCTTACCAGCGACGGCCAATTCGCATGCGTGTAAAACAGATGGACTGGCGACTTGATGCAAGAACCTTGAAATTATCATTTGCACTACAAAAAGGCCAATTTGCCACCTCTGTACTGCGAGAGATTGTTAAGGAAGCTCCAATCAAGTCATGAATATTTCACTTCCGCCCAAAACGCTCAATATCTTCGTTGTGAAGCTTTGCAATAGCCTCAATCAACTCAAGGCATAGTCGGTATGGTGATCGAACATTCTTACTTCGCGTATATTGATAGCGCAGCCTTATTTGAGAAAGTTGCTGCCCAAGAGTGGGCTGTGTTTTTGGACTCTGGCGTTATCGATGAAAAACCTCCCGTAACTAAACATGCTGATTTTGATGTCTTGGCAATTCAGCCGAGAGTGAAAATAACCAGTCGTGGAGAGCGTACAACCATTGAGCAGGAGACAGGCACATCAACCACGTCGGACGATCCCTTAAGCGTTGTTCAGGCAATGCTGGGCAAGGTTCAAATTGATTTTGAGGCAGAGCATTATCAGCCGGGTGCGATTGGCTTTTTTTCCTATGATTTAGCTCGGCGCTTTGAACACTTGCCGGCAATCGCTCAAGATGACGAAAACTTACCATCAATGGCGATTGGCATCTATGACGTAGTGGTTGTGGTGGATCATCGAAGATGCACAACTCGAATTTCCTGGCGTACCGATCAGCCAGGCACTGCAGCACTAGCCAAACAATGGCGGCGGTTGGTTGAGCAGACTATCGATCACGGGGCAGGGCAACAAGTATCACAAATTACCGAATCCTCCAATAGTTTGGCAACCCATTCGATTGAAGAAAATATGACTCGAAATCAATATCAGGCATGTTTTGACAGAGTTCGTGAGTACACCATCGAAGGCGACTGTTATCAGGTGAACTTAGCCAAGAGATTTAGTGCTAAGGTATCGGGTGATGCTTGGCAAACCTATGCGGGTCTACGCAAAGCTAGTCCGGCACCCTATGGGGCTTATGCTAATTTTCCGTTTGCACAGGTGTTGTCAAATTCACCCGAAAGCTTCATTCAATGCCGTGCTCGCGAGGTGACCACCAGCCCAATTAAAGGGACTATGGCGCGCGATCATGCTGATGCAATCAACGATAAGCGAATAGCAAGCCAATTGCAGCATAGCAGTAAGGATCGAGCAGAGAACCTTATGATAGTGGACTTGATGAGAAACGACCTCAGTCGCTGTTGTGAGCATGGCAGTGTAAAGGTGCCAAAGCTCTTCGCCTTGCACAGCTTCGCCAATGTGCATCACCTGATTAGCACTATTACTGGTACGCTGAGACAAGGATTGCATAGTTTAGATTTATTGCGTAGTTGCTTTCCAGGCGGGTCAATTACGGGTGCCCCTAAGATTCGGGCTATGCAAATAATAGAACAGCTTGAACCGCATCGGCGAGGCCTGTATTGCGGATCAATTGGCTATGTAGGGATAGACGGTTGCTTGGAGACCAATATCGCTATTAGAACCATGGTGGTTAAGGATGGGATTGCGCGATTCTCAGCGGGCGGTGGGCTGGTAATTGACTCGAAAGTGGATGCTGAATACCAAGAGATTATCGATAAGGCACGCATGATGACCCAGTCCTTGAAAATAAGTCCTTAGAGCTATGTCCTTAGAGCTAAGGTAAGAACCGTTAAGATTTGATAAATAGCAGAATGAATCATCATTAAGCGCTTGATTTATAAGCGGCGCATGGGTAATTATTCTAATTAATTACTTTTAATGTTGGAAATTCTTAGTCTTGGTTCAAGTTGCACTAAAATCGCTCTCCGAAATGGAGTTGCCAGCCAATGATGTGCCACGATGGCTATCAGGGGTGAGTGGCGGGCGTAGCTCAGATGAAGTAGCACGAATTGGCAGGGCCGCCGAATTTGCAATCAAGGCACATCATGGCCAAAAGCGAACCTCCGGCGAAGACTATGTAAATCATACTTTTGCAGTGGCGGCCATCGTGCATGAGCTCGGTTTGGATAGCGATGTAGTGATTGCTGCGCTACTGCATGACAGCGTGGAAGATACGCAGGTCACTTTAGACCAAGTCAAGCAAGAATTTGGTGATGACGTAGCCCGTCTAGTAGATGGAGTCACTAAAATGGAGGTCATTCAGGAATTTTCCAGCCACAAGGGTGGCAAATCTAGCCAGGACGCCAAGGCTGAAAATTTAAGGAAAATGATGTTGGCGATGGTGGACGATGTCCGTGTTGTGTTGATAAAGCTCTGTGATCGCCTGCACAACATGCGAACACTTGGAGCGGTTAAGGCTGAAAAGCAAAAGCGAGTTGCCGCCGAGACTTTGGAGATATTTTCGCCACTAGCCAATCGGCTAGGAGTTTGGCAGATCAAGTGGGAGCTTGAAGATCTTGCTTTTCGCTATATTGAACCAGATATATATAAAGGTATTGCAAGCAAACTATCGGAACGTCGCATCGATAGGCAATCGTTCATAGATAGCTTTATAGACCAACTAACTGATTTGTTAGCGCAGCAAAATATAGAAGCACAGCTGCATGGTCGAGCCAAACATATATATAGCATTTGGCAAAAAATGCAGAAAAAGGGTCTGGAGTTCGATCAGCTATTCGATGTGCGGGCGGTTCGGGTATTGGTTAATTCGGTGCAGGATTGTTATGCGGCACTGGGCCTTATTCATACCAACTGGAAGTATATAGCAGGCGAGTTTGACGACTATATTGCGACTCCAAAAGAGAATAACTATCGTTCAATTCACACAGCAGTAATAGGGCCCAGTGGAAAGTTGGTTGAAGTGCAAATTCGTACTCATGAAATGCATGAATACAACGAACTCGGGATAGCCGCCCATTGGCGTTACAAGGAAGGCAGTAGAGATAGTGATGAAGCCGTTAACAATAAAATTCTTTGGTTGCGCCAGTTGCTGGAATGGAAGGAAGAAGTTGCTGATGCCAGTGAGTTTGTAGATCGAGTTAAAGATGAAGTATTTGAGGATCGGGTTTATGTGTTTAGCCCTAAAGGCAAAGTGGTCGATTTGGCTTTAGGTTCTACACCTTTAGATTTCGCCTATGCAATCCATACGGAAATCGGCCATCGTTGCAGAGGGGCAAAGGTTAACGGCAAAATGGTGCCATTAACCTACACCTTGCAAACCGGTGATCGGGTAAGGGTTATCACCATCAAAACTGGCGGTCCTAGTTTGGATTGGTTAGACCCACACAAGGGCTATGTCCGTAGTCGTCGTGCTCGATCTGGTATTCAGCACTGGTTTCGGCACGAAAATCGTGATGAAACCATTGCACATGGGCGAACCATACTGGAACGAGAGCTGGATCGCATGAATTTACACGACGTCAATCTCGAGCAATTGGCAAAAAAGCTAGGTGTAGACGATGCCCAAGAGCTGTATTTCAAGTTGGTTGATGGGTCGATCAAGCCCGGTCGTGCTGCCGTTGTTGCGCAACGACTACTAAGGCCGCATTTACTGGATGAAGAAGAGCAGTTGGAAATAAGCTTTCGCGCCAATAAAGCAGCTAACGATGATCGAAGACCCGCCGACCTAAGTATTCAAGGGGTCAGCGACTTAATGACCAGTTTGGCTAAGTGTTGCCAACCGGTACCTGGCGACAAAGTGCTAGGTTTTGTGACTCGGGGTGCAGGTATAACAATCCATAGAGTGAATTGCCCGAATATCCTATACCAGCAAAATACCAGTGCCGAACGGGTAGTTGAGGTTGCCTGGGGGGCGGACAAAGAACACACATATCCGATGGATATTGTAATTCATGCTTTTGATCGTAAGGGGCTATTGCGGGATGTCTCAAGTGTGTTTGCAGATGAAAAAATCAATGTGCTAGATATAAATACGCGCACCGAAACATCAGATTTATCGGTAGTCATGGAGGTGGGTGTGGAAGTCCAGAGCCTGGAAGTGATGAGCAAATTGCTGGCAAAATTAGATCAATTACCGAATGTGCTTTCGGTTAGGCGCAAGAGTTAGGCAATAATCTCTTCAAACAGAGAGTAGTAGATGTGTTCGCTATACCCCTCGCGAATATGTAAGGTTTGATTTGGTAAATTTTTGGTTAGCAGTTTTGCGCCTTCCAGGGAAATACGCTTGTCTTCTGATCCGTACCATATGTTAACTTTTGCGCCGATCTTACTATGGTCAAGTTTAAGCGGGGTTAGGCAATGCACTAACTCGTTTGATATTCCATCGAGGGTATGGTTGGCACCTTCTTTAAAAATATCAATAAGCCATTCAAAGGTGCCATCTTCGCGGAACTGTTCGAGTTCGGCGCTACCTAAGCTGGTTTCTAGCATGCTTCGATATTGTGTGCTCAAATTCAAATTGATGCTTTTTAGCCAAAGCTCATATATCTCTTTGAGGAACCTTTCTGAGGCACGCCCCAATCTGGCAGCGGGTGAGAATATTCCGGTCAGGTGTTTTATGTGTTCCTTTTCGTTTACTACTACTGGACTACTGAGAATCACTGTCTTGAGTCGATCATCAGCCTCTGTTGCATAATGTACCGCTAATTGGCAGCCGAGAATGCTGCCTAAAATGTCGTACTCCTTCAGTTCTAATATGTCGATGAATTCTTGCAGGCGCTGGTTCCAGCCTTCGGGATGACCTTCGATAAATGGAGTCTTTCCAAAACCGGGGCGATCGGGAATAATAATCCTGCGATTCGAGGCAATGCAGGCTTGCTGGTAGTTCAGGGGGATGGAAAAGCGTGATCCCCAGCCGCTATGAAATACAATAAGAGGGCGGCCATCGGCTGGCCCATATTCACAATAAGCAATTCTTGCACCATTTCTTAAAACTACAAAACGATCATCTGACTTTGAGGTGAAGTCAGCGCCGACACCAAGATCAGACTCAAAATACGAATCCAGAATTTGTGATTCGTGTGTCAGAATAAGTCTTACCACCGAAGTCTGAGAATTAGTATCAGTTTTTCTGAATATCGCCTTTAAGTGAGTTTTAACGGTGTTGTCAGAAATGAATGACTCGTCAGCTATTTCTTTTATGCTCTTGCCGTGGATTAAACCCCGCAATACCATTTGCTCCTTTTCGGTCAGTTCGTACTTGCTGATAAGGTCGTCACTTAGCTCATTTTGTTCATGACTTTGATCCAATACCATTAATATATTGAATTGTGCTGGGTTTGGATTATTGTCCTTTTGGCTTTCGATCCGGCGTAAATATACTTGATCACCGTTTTGGTCTTGATAATCCAGTGCAATTAGTCGATTGGTCGTGCTGTGATCGGCCGATTCGGGTAGCTCGCTAATCACCTTGGCCAAACCGGGTTTTATCAAGTCATGGTTTGAAGGGTTGAGAATGTAGGCGAACAGCTTGTCAGCATTTTGGTTGTGGTAGATAGGTTTCAGTTGTTCATCAAGAATAATCATCTTGAAGCGGCTTTTATCAAGCAAGGTGTTAAATGCCTTTAGCGTTTCACTGCTCTCCTTGAGGCGAGATATGATCTGGTCACCAACGGCTAACTCATTGAAATTATAGGGTTCATCAAAAGACTCGGTCTCATCAATGATTTGATGCATCAGTTCGATGTAATCTTCCGTCCAACGGTCGGGCTTACCTATTATCCTGTAGATTAAACTGCTAAAACGCGAGTTATTCATGAGCCGGATCTTTTGTTATTTGTTATTCCGTTAGAACTATGCCGCTCGAATTTTACTTTCTTCGATATTCCTGGCTCCCCATCATCAATCCTAAAGTCCTTGGGAAAGCTTGAATTAGTCAAAGGTCGAGTCTAATACTCCTCGGATTCCACACAATAATAGTGATTCTACCGCCAGAACGCAATCTTCTGTGGGTTTCTCTAATGCTGTCGAGGTCTTTGTTTGTTTCGAGATTGCGGGCTTTTCTAATCGAAGCATAGCAAGTAGTGACTATTTTTAGTAAACTCCACAACCCAATTAATCGTCATTGAGAGTTTTACAGTTCAAACTTTTAATGGCTAATTTTCTGCTTTTGCTTCGAGCTTAAAACATCACCTTTATTATGGGTATTTAGCCATTGGGTAGGTGGTTGACAGCTTTTTGATTGCCAATCAATTGGGCTCGGACATAGCAGTATGAAATTCAGAAGAGGATTTAACATGAAACAACCCGTAAGAGTCACAGTTACCGGTGCCGCTGGTCAAATTAGTTATGCGCTGCTATTTCGCATCGCCTCAGGTTCAATGCTTGGACAAGATCAGCCTGTAATTTTACAGTTACTCGAAATTACTCCGGCCATGGGAGCGCTTGAAGGAGTTGTTATGGAACTCAATGATTGTGCTTTTCCTTTGTTGCATGATGTGCTTATTTCAGATGACCCTGAAATAGCATTTAAGGACACAGACTACGCCTTATTGGTAGGCGCTAGACCTCGCGGGCCTGGCATGGAGCGAAAAGATTTATTAGAGGCGAATGCCGCTATCTTTTCAGTACAAGGCAAGGCCATGAATAAGGTAGCCAGTCGCGACATTAAAGTATTGGTGGTGGGCAACCCGGCAAATACAAACGCGCTTATTGCATCGGCTAATGCGCCTGATATCAATAAGTCGCAGTTTACAGCGATGACCCGTCTCGATCACAATCGAGCCTTGAGTCAGTTGGCTGAAAAAACTGGAGCGCACACCACCGAAATTAAAAAAATGACTATTTGGGGAAATCATTCCAATACCCAATATCCCGATATTTCAAATGCCTCGGTGAAGGGTAGTGCAGCAGTGTCTTTGGTAGATCAAAAATGGTTAGAAGAAGACTTTATCCCAACAGTGCAAGAACGTGGTGCGGCTATTATTAAAGCCCGTGGTGCATCCAGTGCTGCTTCAGCCGCCGCTGCGGCAATCGACCATATGCGCACTTGGGCTCTAGGTACTTCTGAAGGAGATTGGGCGAGCATGGCTATTCCAAGTGATGGCAGCTATGACATTGAGCCCGGAATCGTGTACTCCTACCCAGTGACCTGTGCTGATGGCAAGTATGAAATCGTGCAAGGCTTAGAGATAAGTGACTTTAGCCGTTCTAGAATGGATGCCACCGAAGATGAGCTACGGCAAGAACGGGCTGCGATTGAACATTTGCTTGGCTAATAGTTATTTCTTGAATACTTGTTAATAAGCGATTAAAAAGCCCCAGAGAGCTTTGCTCTCAGGGGCTTTTTTGTCTGCAACACGAAAGTCTGCAGTTGCCTCATATGCATAAGAAATCCAGAGAAGTGTTCATCAGTTTCATTAAATACTTTTATGCTTGCATTGCGCTGGTGATTGTCGCCCAGCTTCATGGCTGTGCGCATAGCAGTGACAATGGTAACTCGATGCAGCTGTTTGATGGTGTTTCGCTGTCCGGCTGGCAATCGCTAGGCGAGGCCAATTGGTTTGTGTCAGATGGCGCTTTGATAGCCGTTGGTGCGGGTGACGGCTTCCTGGTTAGCGATGTTAGGTACGCAAATTATCGGCTGGATCTTGAGTTCTGGATTGATGAAACAAGTAATTCGGGGGTTTTCGTTGTTTGTGCAGATAGCAAAACAATAAACCCTGACACGTGTTTCGAAGCCAATATTTGGGATAACCACCCAAATCAGCAAGCTCGTACCGGCGCGATAGTGAGAAGAGTTATGCCGCCTCTGGCTGAGGTTTTTACTATAGGGAAATGGAATAGTTACCAGATCATTGTGTCTCAAAACAGTGTTAGTTGTCACGTCAATGGGGTGCTTACCGCACAACTTAAGCAGATTGATAACGCTGGCGGTTACATCGCGCTACAGCACTTCAATGTTGGTGAGGTGCGTTTTCGTAATATTAGACTGAGCCCGCTATCGGAGTGAGGTTTTTGTTTGTTTGCTTGATCAGCGTCGAGTTAGATACTGAATTTGCCGAACCACGTCGCTTCCGCGTCCTGCTCGCGCGACATACCCGCATTTTATGGTGTGGAGGGGTTGGAGGGGTGTTGGTAATGTTGATTGGGGAATTCGCCGAACCACGTCGGAAAATTGCTCCCGGCTTTTCCGACATACCTACATCCTGTAGGTAAAAAAAATCACCGCTTTTTTAGGGCGGTGATAAATTAACAAAAAGAAGAGAGAGTTATGAAATAAAATACTCATTTACATTTCATGTTTCACAGTATAGGTTTGCGGACATATTTTTTATGAGTCTTAACCAACAGTTAACTAAATAGCTAAAAAAAATGCGTTTTGTATCTTTTTTGCAACAGCATTGGTGTTGTAAACACCTAAAGAAAATTAAATTAAATCAAATCAGTCGCTTACCGAACTAAAGTAACATCAATTCTTGTGTAATTGAACCCGGATTATGCATTAGGGATCGTTGCGAGAAGGAAAAGAGCAAAGAAAACAAGGGCTTTCGAAGGATTATTTGGCGATGCCATAGTCACTCTATGGTG
>Ga0316189_10002934_pt1 | contig 16631 bp, 13 predicted proteins | sample LowCovwburrow_MG_FD_204930 | JGI IMG/M metagenome (GOLD analysis project Ga0316189, IMG submission 204930) | Coastal sediment microbial communities from Maine, United States - Lowes Cove worm burrow | ecosystem: Environmental > Aquatic > Marine > Coastal > Sediment | place: USA: Maine... | reverse complement strand
CTTTTCATTTTTTAATATAAGCTTCTGCTGTTTTTTTTAATTGCTCATCCATGGTGATTACAGGTTTCCAATCCAGTAAATCACCCGCTTTAGAACTATCTACTTGCAAAGAACCAAATAACCGATCTGCCACTACTTTTTTGCCAATTAATGCAGCTGAAAAAGTCATTAGGCTAACAGGAACAGGTAATAAATGCGGTTTTTTTCCAAATGCATTCGCTACTTTTTCAAATAATGCTGTCGTCGACACATCTTCACCATCAGAAATGAGAAAGACTTCATTCGCCGCTTTTGGATGATCAATGCAGTGGACAATAAAATCAGCCAGGTTTTCAAGCGCTATCAAAGAACGCTTATTGTGAGTAACTGAACCAAAAGGTAAGGGTATTCCTTTCGACACCCATTTCAACATTGATGCGAAATTTGCTTTTACATTGGGGCCATAAATCAAAGGAGGCCGTATAATCACTACTTCCATCCCAGTCTCATCTGCAAGCTCTAATAAGCCTTGCTCAGCCTCATATTTGGATAAGCCGTAAGGATCCGTTGGAATATCATCATCGGTTGGTCGAAAGGGCATGCCTGCTATAGTCCTTTCACCATTCACTTTGACTGAACTAATAAAAATAAACCGCCTGACACCCTGATCTGCAGCTTGTCTTGCCAAGTTTAAAGTACTCGCTGTATTCACTTTGCGAAACTCGGTCAAAGGATCTAAGTCTGACGCCTCATTCATTATATGAACCCGAGCTGCAGCGTGTACAAGTACATCCACATTAGCTAAATCAGACAATACAGACCCAGTTGATGTCAAATCACCAAGCTCAAACTGTTTAAGTTCGCTATCAAATAGGGATGATTTGTGGCGTACCCCTGCAATGACATGCTTATTTTCAGCCCACAATTTAGTGACAAGCGCATGCCCCACAAAGCCTGTAGCCCCCGTTACTAAGATGGTCTGCTGACTTGTGAGCAATTAGTATATTCCAAACAACACGAAGAAAAACAAAGCCACTCTATCACTGAATTTTCGCCTTAACTGGACTATATTCTTTAATAGCTGATATTTTGAAGAAAAATTTGGCCGTTCATCGTCAACGAACTGAGAAACAGACTCAACTTGTTGCCTATACCAACCACTCTTAAAAAGCTCAAACCGCCTTATAGCAGCAGCCTTACCCTTATTGACCCCTACTTGATTACTCTGGTGCTGGCGATAAAGCATCTTATAATTTTTATCAATATACCAACCATAGTCATTGGCCCTAAAAAAGGCATAAATTAGCCAGTCATGTAATGTGATTTTATTGGCTAAGCTCTTTTTTTTAAGTAAGTTTTCTTTAAATTCTTGTAACGGCATACTGGCAAGAACATAAGTACAACCAGGCCCTGCTGCTTCAAACAAATAATCATATTTTCGTTGCGGCTGCGCCTTTTCAATTATGGCTTGTTCACCACCGTCCCAAAAAGCCATCACATTCGACGAATAAGCAGCCACATTATTTTTTTTCATTACATCATGAGCAGTGATTAACTTATCTTCCAACCAAATATCGTCTTGATCTGATAAAGCGACCAAATCAAAATTAATAAAATCGACATCTCTAATTAATCTAAAAAAATTAGGCCCCGCCCCGCCAAACCGCTCACCGTAAGGCAATACAGACACTCTGTCATCGCTCTTTGAAATAGCCTCACACCAAGCAAATGTGTCGTCAGTCGATTTATCAACACTGATAAATACCGATATCAACACACCTTTTTGCTTTAGGATACTGTCCAACTGCACTTTAATGAATGTCATACCATTATAAGCCGCTAATAACACGGCAATTCTTGGCATAGAATTCGACATCTAAACCTTGCCCAATCTTTGTCTTTGGTAACTGCCATCTTGAACATTTTGGCACCAAGTCACATTTTTCAAATACCACAGCACTGTTTTTCTGATGCCACTTTCAAATGTTTCATTTGGTAGCCAGCCCAGTTCTGTTTGAATTTTGGTCGCGTCAATAGCATAGCGAACATCATGACCAGCCCTATCCTCAACAAAGGTAATAAGTTCTTGGTAGTTATTAATACCATCTGGCTTTTCTGGATGGAGCTCCTCAAGCAATTCGCAAATTGTGGTGACCACATCAATGTTCTGCTTTTCATTATGGCCACCAATATTGTAGGTTTCCCCCACTGTCCCTTCTGTTGCAACCAACACTAATGCTCTAGCATGATCTTCAACATAGAGCCAATCTCTAATTTGATTACCTCTACCGTAAACAGGTAACGGCTTTCCTTCTAGAGCATTAAGTATTATCAGCGGTATTAACTTTTCTGGAAAATGGAATGGCCCATAATTATTGGAACAGTTGGTTACTATTGTCGGCAAGCCAAATGTTCGATGCCAAGCCCTAACTAAATGATCTGAACTTGCTTTTGAGGCTGAATAGGGTGAGCTGGGAGAGTACGATGTCGTTTCTGTAAATAAATCATCTGTTCCTTCTAAATCACCATAGACCTCATCTGTTGAAATATGGTGAAAGCGAAAAGCCGATTTTTTATCGCCGACCAGTGTTATCCAGTATTTTCTAGCCTGTTCTAATAAATTGTATGTGCCGATGATATTCGTTTGGATAAACTCACCTGGGCCATCGATCGATCGGTCTACATGTGACTCTGCAGCCAAATGCATCACAACTTCAGGCTGATATTGAGCAAAAATACGCGTTACTTCAGCTTCATCACAAATATCAACCTGCTCAAAATGGTAACGTTTATTGCTATCAATGGCAGCAAGCGATTCTAAATTACCTGCATAGGTCAACTTATCAAGGTTCACTACTTGATGATCTGTATTTTCTATCAAGTGTCGTATAACGGCAGAACCGATAAAACCAGCGCCGCCAGTGACTAAAATTGTCATCATTTTGTCTTTTCTTCCATTAATATTTTCATACAGTCTTTCAATGAGTCCCGCCAATAGGGAATCACGATTCGGTAATCATGTTTAATTTTGCTCTTATTTAGTAGGCTGTAGCTAGGGCGATGCGCTGGTGTGGGGTAATCCTTGGTTTCAATCGGATTAAGTTCACAATCAATGCTAGACAATTCAAAAATGGCTTTGGCGAAGTCATACCAAGAACAGACACCCTCATTGCTATAGTGATAAATTGGCACCCCAGCACGATTGTTTGACCATTGGCCATTATGAAAATTAATCATGTCGAGTATCGTCTTTGCTAAATCACCCGCATAGGTTGCCGTACCAACTTGATCAAAAATAATATTTAACTGCTGCCGCTCTTGACCAAGCCGTAGCATGGTTTTAACAAAGTTTTGACCGAATTCAGAATACAACCAGCTAGTGCGAATTATGGCGCCTTTGCAAGCCGTTTGAGTTATCGCGTTTTCACCTTTAAGCTTGCTATGACCATAAACACTTTTCGGACCCGTTGTATCCGACTCGATATAGGGATGATAGGTCTGCCCGTCAAACACATAATCAGTACTAATATGTATTAATGCTGAATCATTATCTTTTGCAATTTTAGCGAGTGTTTTTACAGCAAGGTGATTAATAATATCGGCTTGTTCTGGCTCTTGTTCTGCCTGGTCGACAGCCGTATAAGCTGCACAATTTATAATGACATCAAAATGCTGATGATCAAAAAAGGTCTTAATGCCGTCTAGATCAGAAAGATCCAAAGCCTCTCTACCCACAAAAGTGAAATGAAAATGTGGATAGGTATTTGAAATGGCACTTAAAGACGAAGCTAACTGTCCAGAACTGCCTGTTACTATAATGGATTGGTCTTTTTTAGCCATAATAATCGACATCGTAACGGAAACTGTTCTCAAATTGGCTAAAACCAGGCTGCTTTCTATCCTTATCCGATAACATTAATTGCTGTTTTGGCAGCACCCAATCAATGGCAAGCGCTGGATCATTGTAGGCAATACCACGATCACACTCTGGGGAATAATAATTATCCACCTTATAAGCAAATGTTGCTGTCTTACTGAGCACAATAAAACCATGAGCAAACCCTCTTGGAACAAACACTTGCCGCTTATCATCACCGCTCAGTTCCACCGTTACATGCTGACCATAGCTTGGGCTGCCTAGCCGAATATCGACAGCAATATCAAGAACACTCCCTTCAATGACTCTGACCAACTTAGTTTGAGCAAACGGTGGCAATTGAAAATGTAACCCTCTCAGTACACCTTTAGTTGATTTCGATTCATTATCTTGAATGAAATCAACCTTATAACCTAATTCCTGCTCAAGTAAATCCTGACGAAATGTTTCAACGAAATAGCCCCGTTCATCACCGTAAACTAGAGGTTCAATCACAATAACATCTGGAATGGACTGCTTAATAAACTTCATCTTTGTCGGCCTTCTTCAGCCCGTTTCAATAAATACTGGCCATATTGATTTTTACTCAAGGGCTTAGCCAAAGCAATAAGTTGGTCTTTACTAATATAACCTTGCTCAAAAGCGATATCTTCAATACAGGCTATTTTTAAACCTTGCCGTTTTTCAATTGTTTCAATAAATTGTGCAGCTTCTAATAAACTTTCATGCGTGCCCGTATCTAACCAAGCATAGCCACGCCCCATTAAAGCAACTTTAAGTCGTTGCTCAGATAAATAAAGTTGATTAACACTGGTAATTTCCAATTCACCACGTTCAGAAGGCTGTATTTGCTTCGCCTTTTTAATCACATCATTTGGATAAAAATACAAACCGGTCACTGCAAAATTACTTTTAGGCTTACTCGGTTTTTCTTCAATACTGATGACATTACCCTGCTGATCAAACTCGGCAACACCATAACGTTCTGGATCAGCCACATGGTAGCCAAAGACGGTGGCTTTGCCAATCTCCTTTGCATTTTCTACCGCTGAGGCTAAAATCTCTTTAATATCATGCCCATGGTAGATATTATCACCCAACACCAGACACACATCATCATCGCCAATAAACGCTTCGCCTAGAATAAATGCTTGTGCTAAGCCATCGGGAGATGGCTGGGCAATATAGCTAAAATTAAGTCCAATATCACTACCGTCACCTAATAGACGCTGGAAGCTAGCTTGATCGTCAGGCGTTGTAATGACCAATATTTCCGTGATCCCTGCCATCATCAATACTGATAGAGGGTAATAAATCATTGGTTTATCATATACAGGCACTAATTGTTTAGATATACCTCGAGTTAAAGGATACAAACGCGTTCCCGAGCCACCTGCTAAAATTATACCCTTCATTTTTTTCCTTAATTAAATATTGATTCTGCTAATCTAGCTACCCGCCCTTTATATCATGATAAAAACTCATACCTTTATACTCAAGCTATTATGGCGAATAAAATAAATTTTCAATACAAGACTAGGTAAAGCCTCTATTAGCTAGTGAGAATTCCAAAAGCAGGTAAGCATGTACTGCTACTTTTAAAATAATGCTAAGAATTGATGTCTTCAATCAAATTGTATGTTGTATGGGAACGTTTTGAAGTGGTTTCAAAGCTTTTCAGAGACTGCTCTAAAGCCTCTATTACATCATGACTCAAGCTCTTATTATTATTCAAAATTTTTCTTATTACTTGCGCTACTGAATAAAAATCATTCCAGACATAATCTCTGGGGTTAATTCTAGCACCGAGCTTCCTTAAGATCTTTTTTTGGCGAGGATCATGAGCATCTAATTTTTTAAAATCATATTTATCCATAGCGTGAGGCAGCGTAGATATAAAGGTAAAGTCTATAATAAATAGCTCATCATTGATTAGCATAAAATTCTCTAATCTTATATCTCTATGAATAAGCCCTTGTTGATTTAGTATTTCCAGTGTATTGAAAATATCATTTAATAAACTTGGTTTCTCAATCAGATCACTTTCTGTTAAGTTTTGCCCTTCTACAAATGGATAAATTAACACTTGATACCCATTTTTCGACCAAAACTCTGTAATGGGTAATAAATTAACTTTGTTCTGCAATATCGTAAATGACAAATGGTCATTGCCCAAAAATTGCAGAAACAAATCAATTTTAATAAAAACCTTATTGTCGTTCTTATATCCTATGAAATAAGCATAGCCATCATGCCAATCCATAAACCTGAAGGGTCTCACTTCCTCTACAGCTAACTGCCGTAACACAGACTGTATTGTCCTGAAATTGATCGCATAAAAGAAGATACTTCTTGTCAATCTGACAATCTTCCTGAGCAATTGATAGGGTGTCATTTTATCCACATTATAAACCTGACCACAGTACAGTCCTTATTGATAACAAAGCGCTGCATATTCATCGTAGAATAGTTCAAACCTTTATAGTACAGACAGACTGTCAGTTATTTGATGCATAATACCCTATTTTTTTCAGAATTTTCTTTACAATTATTTTCACCCTATGCTTTTCATAGGCCAATCTCCTGCCCAAACTCAAACTTGGGGAACCCACATGAGTTAACAATTTATAGTTCCAAAAAACCGTACGATCTTTTGGCACCGTATAGTGATAGTGATGGCGGTCCATAAAGCCCGTCAATCTATGGATCAAATTATTTTCTAAAAAATCAGCCTCATTCAAGTCTCTCTCTATGGCATTGCCTAGCAGAACCAGTTTTTTATGATAATCATCCGTGAAGTTGGGTTTATGAAGCAGAGCATGATAAACCAAAGTGAAATAATGATTTTCAGGATCAGGGACAAACATATTAGCACTACCCAAAACCTTTTGACTTAATAAAGTCCGCGCCCACTGGCTACAGTAGTAGTCATCACCAACATGTCTCACATCAAAACAGACGGCTTTACCACCCACAGAAACCCGATACTGAACCCGATATTTTTTCCTTGTACTTGCCTTGCCATTTATGAGCCTAACAAATAATTCTTTATCATCACAAAGGATATCAATGTCTGGATGTAAAGCATTCACTTCCTCTTCTAAGTTCTCATAGTTTCGTAGAACCAGATAATTTGAGGCATTTTGCAGTACAGAAAATACCTCATTAATATTTTCCCAACCATCAATCCCCACTAGATCCTGCACTAAATCAATTGTTTCACCGCTAAAATTATCAGCCGTCAGATAGTCGAAATAAGACTTATTGACCAACAAGGCTAGCTGATACTTTGATTCCTTTATATTATCTGTGGCATGAATCTTATGGCCGCCGCCAGTCCAATCCCTATATAACTGCTTGGTATCAAATAGATTAACATTGACAACCTTTCCACCTTTAGAGGTTGTCCTTACATTATATTTTGGTGCTTTATCTAAAACGACAAGGCAAAGAAAGGTATCGGCACCGCAGTGCTTTTCCTTTCTTGAGTTTTTCGGTAAGTTTTCACCATAAAACCTGGATAAATTTTCTGAAAATTTTTCTTGTGTCCACGTAATGTAATATTCTTCTAAAACTGTAAATTTTGTTTTAGCATCATTAATGATTTTATCTTTTTCGGCTAGGCCTTTACTCCAAACGATAATCAAATGAACTTCTGACATAGTTATACCCGACTATCCTTAAAGCTGTTTTTTATAAAAAATGAATTATTACAAATACGCCTTAACTGGCTTAAATCTGAATCCAAATAATTTATCAGATAGGCGCCGATAAAAAGTGAAGTCAGGGTTGAAAATGCCGCACCTTCAATCCCAAATAATGGAATTAGAATCAGGTTCAATATGACATTGATGACTAAAGTAATAATAGTCCGCGATGCTATCTTACTTTCATAACCCTCTGCAATCATATAGCGAACTGATAGTGTTCTTAAGGCGATGAATGGTGCTGCTAACATAAGAATAATAAGTGAATATTTGGCTTCTAAAAATTGGGGGCCAAAGGAATAGCTGATTAAAAAATCGCTACAAAAAATGGTGATAAAGGCAAATAATAACCCAAGCCCAACCAACATTCTGTACAAACTTGTCAAACTACGCTCATAAACTACTGCAGAATGTGTCTTGAGTTTTATAATCGCCGGTAGCAGTGAAACACTGACTATATAAGAAAGCATAATCCAACCTTCAAAAATCTTCGCTGATGATGCATATAAGCCTAATTGATTGGCATCCAACATATTTTTGATCATTACTTGGTCAATGCGCATATACAATATAGCTGACACTGCAGATACAACCATCGGCCAAGCACTTTTCAATAATGGCCTTATTAATTCACTACGCATTGTCAATGTAAAGCGGGATTGCTTTGTATAGATATGTGTAGCCATCAACATTAATGCCACTAGAACAGCGTCAAACACATACGAAATCACGAATAATAGTAATTCAGCCTTTATCAATACGAGGTAAATTTTGACTAGAGAGCTTATGCCAAAAGCAATTGATTTTGCCATAAAACCATATTTAGATTTTAATTGAGCCTGAAAATTAAAATCTATTACTAAAAAAGCTTGGAATAATATACTGGCAGCAATAATCCAGATATACAGCTTCAGCTGATCATCGCTTTCAAAAAAGTAAACAAGCGCGCTTATCAATATCAATCCGAGTACGGAAGCTAATGTCATCAAACCAAAAGCTGTACTCATATAAGCCTTAACTTGATTCGGGTGTTTAGCTAAGTCACGAACCAATATACCATCCATGCCTAATTTACTTATCGCCTTAACAATGGCCACAATAGCCAATACATAACTCAGCATGCCAAATTGATTCGGACCCAAAAACCTAGCCATATAGATAATGACAAAAATACCAGAGACTATTTTTAGTACGTACTCTGCAATCATCCAGGCTGAGTTTTTAAAATAGGCCATTAAGCTTGTATTTTGTACTAGAGGTTTAAGCTTACTTAACATTTTTAATTCAATTACTCGCCTTTAAGTATGATACTGACAATTTATAATCAAGCACCTACTCTACTGTTACAGATTTAGCCAGATTCCTAGGCTGATCAACATCAGTTCCTTTGATCAGCGCCACATGATAACTTAACAACTGAAGTGCGATATTGAATGTAATCGGGGCGGTAATTCGTCCAACATTTTGGGTCACTTTTAATACTTCAAACCCTTCGTCGGAACTGATATCAGAGTCCTCATCTTCAAAAACAATCATTTGGCCGCCACGTGCCTTAACCTCCTGAAGGTTTGATTTTAGCTTCTCTAACAGGTCATCTAATGGTGCTATCGCGATAACCGGCATATTTTCATCTATTAATGCTAACGGCCCATGTTTCAATTCACCTGCCGGATAGGCTTCTGCATGGATATAACTGATTTCTTTTAACTTTAAGGCCCCTTCTAAAGCAATGGGGTACATGGTTCCTCTGCCCAAAAATAATGCATGTTGTTTATCTGCAAATAATTGTGCAATCGTTTTAATTGTCTCTTCATGTTCAAGTGCGCTGTTTATCAGTTTGGGAAGCTTTTGAAGTCCCTCAACTATTCTTCTCTCATGAGCATCACTTATCCGTTTCTGAACTTTACCGACACTAACCAACAACAAAGCCAAAGCGACTAACTGCGTTGTAAAGGCTTTTGTTGAGGCAACGCCAATTTCTGGTCCCGCATGTGTAAGGCAGATTAAGTCGGACTCACGTGTCAAACTCGATTCAGCAACGTTACATATCGTTAAAGTAGGAATATTTGGCTTATTTATAGCCTCTTTATTCAATGAAGAAGCCGCTTTTACTGTTGTTCTTGCAGCTTTAATTTTCTGCAATGCTGCTAAAGTATCGGCTGTCTCTCCTGACTGGCTGATGGTCACAAATAGGGTGTTATTTTGATGAACGGGATTCCTATAGCGAAATTCACTCGCTACTTCAACATGGCATGACATGGCCAAAATATCTTCAAACCAGTATTTAGCCACTAGGCCCGCATGAAAGCTAGTACCACAAGCAATGATTTGCACCTGCTCTATCGGCTGGAAAATCTGTTCCGCCTCATGCCCAAAACTCGACACTAATACCTGCTCTTGGCTGATACGTCCTTCTAATGTATCAATGACAGCTTGCGGCTGTTCAAAGATTTCTTTGTGCATATAGTGTTTATGCTCACCCATGCTGACAGAAGTGGCAGATAAATTTGATTGTTTTACAGGCCGAACTACCACTTCACCCTCTAAATCATAGATAGTCACTTCCGTACGTGTAATGTGTGCAATATCCCCATCTTCGAGGAAAATAAAACGTTGCGTAACCGGCAGTAATGCCGATACATCCGAGGCAATGAAATGCTCTCCAATACCGATACCAATCACAAGAGGACTCCCCTTCCTAGCTGCAATTAAGGTATCTGGTTGATTGTGGCTGATAACGCCGAGTGCATATGCGCCATCAAACTCAGCAGTGGCGCTTTTAACGGCCGTTAAGATATCGTTGCTAGCTTCCAAGTGAGCGTGTATAGCATGTGCAACGACTTCCGTATCTGTTTCTGACTCAAATACATAGCCTTTGCTTAATTGCTGTGCCTTTAAACTTTGATAGTTTTCAATGATGCCATTATGAACAACAGCCACCAGATCATTACTAATATGCGGGTGCGCATTATTTTCCGAAGGTGCGCCATGTGTTGCCCAGCGAGTATGTGCAATAGCCAATGAACCCACTAATGACTCATTATTTTGTTCTATTTTATCCTGTAGCTTTTGAATTTTACCTAAAGCACGGACACGTTTAAACAGCTCATTTTCTATACAAACGGCTATACCCGACGAGTCATAGCCACGATACTCAAGCCGCCTTAAGCCTTCCAATAAAACGGGCACTACATTTCGCTCAGCAATGCCACCTACTATGCCACACATGTTGTACGCCTCTTAAAAAGTAGACCCAATTCTACACTGCATACTTAGCCTTTGCAGCCCGCTAGTAGCACAAAACGAAAGAAAAAATTTAAATAGGAAATTGATTTAACTATTTTGTGTTAAATCAATGCAGCCAATCTTCTATCTCACACTGTGGCTCAAAGCCATCTACATGAGTGAGCAAAAGATCTCTCACTTTTTTATAATCGTATAAATTAGTTGCTTGCTCCAACTCATCTAATACTTTTTCCAAAATTGGCCATGAAATTACAGCCTCTTGAGCTCGCATAATTTTTTTATGGTCAGTCGTCGCGACATTATCGCCTATCAGTAATTCTTCATAGAGTTTTTCACCTGAACGCAAGCCCGTAATCACGATTTCGATATCTCCATCCTGGTGCGCCTCATCTTTTTCAGTAAAACCACTGAGATGTATCATTCGTTTAGCCAAATCTAATATTCGAACGGGTTCACCCATATCCAAAACGAATACATCTCCCCCTTTCCCCATGGCACCAGCCTGGATAACTAACTCCGCGGCTTCAGGAATCGTCATGAAATAGCGAATTATTCTCTCATCGGTCACCGTAACAGGACCACCATTGGCGATTTGCTCGCGAAACAAAGGCACGACTGAACCAGATGAACCAAGGACATTGCCAAAACGCACCATGGTGAAACGGGTGTTAGCCCCCATCAACATCGCTTCAGATAAGGCTTGGAGAATCAGCTCTGCAAAGCGCTTGCTGGCCCCCATGGTATTACTCGGCCGGACAGCCTTATCGGTAGAAATCAACACAAAGGTTTCAACATTAGATGCCATTGCGGCCATTGCACAGCACAATGTACCAAACACATTATTACGAACACCTTCCCCAATATTTTGCTCAACTAATGGCACATGTTTATAGGCCGCCGCATGATAAATAGTGTCTACATCAAATTGTTTACACACTGTTTCTACACGCTGTTGATCTTGGACTGAGCCTAATATCGTAATAATGGGTAAATCAAGATGGTGCTGCCTAAGCTCTTTTTCAATGGCGTACAAATTAAACTCGTTCATCTCAAACAAAATAAGCTGCGTTGGCTGTAACAATACAATTTGTCGGCAGAGCTCTGAGCCGATAGAACCACCAGCACCTGTCACCATTACTGATTTTCCCGTAATGTTGGCATGGAGCAAGTCAGGTATTGACTCTACCTGTTCACGGCCTAATAAATCAGCGATATCGACTTCACGGATATCTGAAACGGTTATCTTTCCCTCTGCTAAATCACTCAGATCTGGCAAGGTGCGAACATGAACAGGAAAGGGTTCTAATAAGCGAATAACTTCATTTCGACGGTTGCGAGAAACAGAAGGCATGGCAAGTAAAACATCTCTCACCGCAAATTTTTCGATCAAATACGCCAGTTTCTCAGGTGAATAAATAACAAGACCGTTAATCTGCTGATTTTGAAGCTGTTTAGCATCATCAATAAAAGCCACAGGCTTTTGCTGATGACTCACTTTTAAGGATTCAGCTAATCGTACGCCTGATGCACCCGCACCATAGATTAAGATAGGCCTACTCACCCGCTCTGAGGTAATACTTTCCTGATTTTGAGTGAATACATCTGAGAGCCACCACCTAGCCAATAAACGGCTCCCGCCCGTAAACAGTATTAAGATTAATGCATTAATGCCATATACAGTTCGCGGAACAACACCAGCCAAAGGCCCAGCTAATAAAATGATGGTCGCAAATATCAATGTATATAAAGTAACGGCTTTAACTATTGCCCATAGTGCTTCTATACCAATATAACGAATAATGGCACGATAAAGTCCAAACTGAATGAAAATAGGTATGGCGAGAACAGGGGCCAATAGAAAAACCCACAGCTGCTCTGGAGAAGGGACATAGAACTCGCTATATCTAAGAGAAAAAGCAAGCCACAAGACTAAAATGATGACAATTACATCAACACACAAACTAATGATGCGTTTGATAGAACGTGGGTGCTGGATAAACCACTGCCGGACTGAGTGTGCAAAGAAGTTTCGCATCAAAATATTTTAACCTTTTTTAGGTGACGTTCACTTCTACTGGCAGACAAAGTCTCACCCTTCATCGATAGAAATATGGGCTTAATGTCCGTACGACTGGACTCAACAATCTAGTAACTTATTAAATGAGTACCAATTATATCTAAAGACCCTCCCCGAAAGAATAATTTTTTCCACCACTGTCTAAAAGCTAGATTTTCTTATTACTAATGCGTTGCTAGTTATAGCTCATCTATGTTCAAGCCATCTTTAAAAATAAAACTTAACAGTTAAGACTTTGTCTCAATTTGCATTTATTAAGATTAGCGCCTAGGGTATTAGTAATTTTATTGCATATATTCAAGAAGAAGATTTTAAAATGACGAATAGCGACAAAAAATTCCCTGAAGGCTCTCGATCTGAGAATGGTTCTCTTCTTGTGTGGGATACCCACTCAATTGCAAAAGCACTGGGGTTGAATGATTCTGACTCTGGTCTAAAGTCTGCAGAACGCGCTATTGTCGCTAGCGAGCTGATACCGTCAAGCCTTTCTTATGATGAGCTCGTCGATGAACATAATCGTCCAGCCAAGAAAGCGGTTCTTAAACAGACAATTGAAAATGCCAAACGAAAACGACAATTAGCCCTGACCCTACAATTTCATCGAGTAAATAATGCTACTTGGTTACTTTTTACTAATGATGCAAGGATGGGCCGCCGTTGGATTATTGGTGAAGGTGAGTCATTAACCACAGACTTTTTAAAAGAAGCATTTGAAGCTTTTAGTGACACTATTGCCAAAGACCTCGTTATATTGCCTACAGGCGAGGTGGTTGAGCAATGTAGACACTTAGTAAAAGAAACTCAAAGCAACACCGTCATACGCAAAAAACAATCTGGTTCTGTTTACATTGCGCTCGAACTATATTCAGCTGGCCATATTGAAATCGCACTATCTGCTAACCGAGACCACAAACCGCAAAAACCAGAGCATATGACTCATCTCGATCGCTTAGAAGCTGAAAGCATGCACATCATTCGCGAAGTGATGGCAGAGGCAGACAATCCCGTGATGCTTTACTCTGTTGGTAAAGATTCGGCTGTTATGTTGCACTTAGCGCGTAAAGCCTTTTATCCAAGTCCACCGCCATTTCCACTCCTCCATGTTGATACACGATGGAAATTTCAGGCGATGTATGACTTTAGAGATTATATGGCGCGTGAAAGCGGGATGGATCTACTTGTTCATACTAACCCCGATGGGATTGAAAAAAATATCAACCCATTTGACCATGGTTCGGCCTTACATACCGACATCATGAAAACAGAAGGGTTGAAACAAGCCTTAAGCAAATATAACTTTGATGTTGCATTTGGGGGTGCTAGGCGTGATGAGGAAAAAAGTCGGGCAAAAGAGCGTGTATTTTCTTTTAGAACAGCTAGCCATCGCTGGGATCCTAAAAATCAACGCCCTGAGCTATGGAATCTCTACAATGGGAGCAAACAACCCGGGGAAAGTATCCGGGTATTCCCTATATCAAATTGGACTGAACTTGATATTTGGCAGTACATTTATCGAGAACAGATCCCTATCGTTCCGCTTTATTTTGCAGCTGAACGTCCTGTTGTAGAACGCGATGGCATGTTATTGATGGTTGATGATGACCGCTTAACTTTATTTCCAGATGAACAGATTAAAATTAAGAAAATGCGTTTTCGGACACTTGGTTGTTATCCCTTAACGGGCGCCATAGAATCAGAAGCAGATGACCTAGCTTCCATTGTTCTAGAATTATTGAATGCAAAAACGAGTGAGCGCCAGGGTAGAGCGATTGACTCAGATTCATCAGCCTCGATGGAAAAGAAAAAACAGGAAGGTTACTTCTAATGAATAAACCCTTAAATCAAAATGCCCAAAGTCAAGTCAATGCTTACCTCGATCAACAAGCCTCGCTGGACACCTTACGTTTTATCACCTGCGGTAGTGTCGATGATGGTAAAAGCACACTGATAGGACGAATGCTGTATGAAGCACAGCAAATTTTTGAAGATCAAATTGCATCTCTTCGCAGTGATTCAAAAAAAATGGGAACGCAAGGTGGTGATATTGACTTCGCACTATTGGTCGACGGCTTAGCAGCTGAACGAGAACAAGGTATCACTATTGACGTTGCCTATCGTTTTTTTGCCACCGATAAACGAAAATTTATTGTTGCCGACACACCCGGACATGAACAATATACTCGTAATATGTTTACCGGCGCATCTACTGCAGATGTTGCCGTCATATTAATTGATGCTAGGCAAGGTGTACTGACACAAACACGTCGACACGCTATGATTTGCTCCGCCTTAGGCATTAAAAATATCGTCATCGCCATCAACAAAATGGATCTGGTCGATTTTCAACAGACTACCTATGATGAGATCGAAGCTGATTTTCGCGTATTTGCCGAAAAAATGACCTTTGAAACCATTACATCTATCCCTATGGCCGCCCTGAAAGGCGATAATGTAGTCACACGTTCACAAAATACGCCATGGTATCAAGGCCCAACATTATTAGGCTTTTTGGAAACTGCAAAAACACAAGCCTCACGTATTGATCATGCTTTAAGGTTCCCTGTTCAATGGGTTAACCGGCCAAATTTGAATTTCCGTGGTTTTTCTGGAACCGTTGAAGCGGGCGTCGCTTCAGTAGGACAAGCGATACGTATTTTACCCTCCGGTGAAACAGCCTCCATTGAGTCCATTGTACTATTTGAAGATACGCTGCCCACGGCTGAGGCAGGTCAAGCTGTGACCCTTACCTTGGATCGAGAAGTCGACGCATCACGCGGTGACATCATTGTTGCTGCTGATGACCCGTGCGAAGTCTCCGATCAGTTTGAGGTGCAATTGGTTTGGATGGATCAGGAACCAGGTTATATAGGCCGTTCGTATTGGCTAAAATTAGGGACCAACCGTGTCAATGCACAAATTACCGATATCAAATATAAAATCAATATTAATACCTCCGAGCATTTGTCAGCAACACAGCTAGAGCTCAATGACCTCTGTGTCGTAAACCTCCAAGTCAGTAAGCCCATTGCATTTGAAAGCTTTCAAAGCTGCCCCCCAATGGGAAACTTCATCCTTATTGACCGAATGAGCAATCAAACTGTCGCTGCCGGCATGATCGACTTTGCTCTACGTCGTGCCACTAATGTGCATAATCAAAAACTCGATGTCGACAAAGAAGCTAGAAGGCAACTTAACGGCCACACGAGTAAAGTGCTTTGGTTTACTGGCTTATCAGGATCTGGCAAATCTACTATTGCTAATGCCTTAGAAACGGCATTACATAAACAGGGGATCCGAACCTATATTCTCGATGGCGACAATATCAGGCACCGGCTTAATAAAGACCTTGGTTTCACCGACGCAGATCGAATCGAAAATATAAGACGTATCGCAGAAGTTGCCAGACTGATGCTCGATGCAGGTGTTGTGGTCATCACCGCTTTTATCTCACCGTTTCAAGCTGAACGTGATGCAGCTCGGGAGCTGTTTGACGAAGGTGATTTCCTTGAGATATTTGTTGATACACCGTTAGAAGTTGCTGAATTAAGAGATCCCAAAGGCTTATACAAAAAAGCACGTAGCGGCGAAATTCCAAACTTCACGGGTATTAATAGTCCCTATGAGATTCCAGTTGACCCCGAGTTCCATTTGAAAACAGAAAACAAAGAGGTTGAAAAGCTTGTAGAAGAGTTACTAAGTCAACTGGAGTTTAGATTGTGACAAGTCCCGAATTGCCTATAAATTC
>Ga0316189_10002933_pt1 | contig 16632 bp, 13 predicted proteins | sample LowCovwburrow_MG_FD_204930 | JGI IMG/M metagenome (GOLD analysis project Ga0316189, IMG submission 204930) | Coastal sediment microbial communities from Maine, United States - Lowes Cove worm burrow | ecosystem: Environmental > Aquatic > Marine > Coastal > Sediment | place: USA: Maine... | reverse complement strand
CATCGACGTGCGAAACCATCGGCAACACTATGCTAGAAATCTTTGCGTACTCATCGCTAAAGTCTTCTGGGAACTCATCAGCTGCGATTTGCACGGCAACTATGCCAGCGCGGGTTTTTAGCTCGGCTTTGTGATCAAGCCATAAGTTCATTGGTACGCTAATATCGCCTTGAGGCAAATCGGCCACACTTAACTCTTCGGTATCGGCGACATGGTGAATCGTATTCTTAACGATTTTTTTATCGACGATTGCGTTAGCGTTGATAATGTCTTTCTGAATTCGATCTGGCGTGCCTTTAGCACGTGCTTTAATTGCTCTATTTGCTACGATCTTATTAGTCGACATTATACGTCCTCCGCATATACTTTTTCTTTAAACGGGTCGATTCCAACTCGACGGAAAGTATCCAACAAGCGTTCATCGCCAGTTCGCACGACTCTGTAAACATCCAAGATGTCACCAATTGCATCGCCAACCTTGTCTTTTGCGATGGCTTTGCCTAAGTGGGTACCAAGAGCCGCATCATTGGTTGCATCACCACCGACTGTTAGCTGGTACCACTCTTCGCCTTTCTTGTCGACGCCTAAAATACCAATATGGCCTACATGATGGTGACCACATGCATTCATGCAACCTGACATTTTAAGCTTTACTTCGCCGATGTCATATAGCTCTTCGAAGTCATTGAACTTTTCGTTGATTTGTTTAGCAACTGAAATTGAGCTGGCGTTGGCTAGCGAACAAAAGTCTAAGCCTGGGCAGCAGATCATGTCATTAACCGAGCCAATGTTTGGAGTTGCTAAGCGTTGAGCATCCAGTGCTTTCCAAACCTCTAAAAGGTCTTGTTCACGAATATCTGCGAGTACTAAATTTTGCTCATGTGTTACTCGAATTTCAGCAAATGAATATTGTTCGGCAATAGCCGCTATTGCATCCATCTGCTCGTCAGTAGCATCACCTGGAGCAACGCCGTGTTCTTTTAGCGAAATATTTACGATGCGGTAACCCGGCTGAATATGCTCAACCGTATTGTTGTCATACCAAGCCTTGAAGCGGCTGTCTAAGTCACGCCACTTTGCGACACGATCATCTCCAGCATCCAAATCGTCGTAAGCTGGTTTAGGGAAGAACGCTTGCATAGTCTCAAAATCAATATCGTGCAGCTTAAGTTCGCCGTCTTTAAAGTGTAGCCATTCGGCTTCGACCTCGTCTCGAAAATCATCAATACCCATGGCATTAACTAATATCTTTATACGGGCCTTGTATTTGTTATCGCGCCGACCGTGTAGGTTGTAGACGCGTAGTATGGCTTCGCAATACGATAAGATGTCTTCACGAGGTAAAAATTCCTTGATCACTTTTCCGATCACAGGTGTTCTACCTAAGCCACCACCGACATAAACACGAAAACCGACTTGCTTGGAATCGTTAACAACTACTTCCAAACCGATATCGTGAAATTTTACCGCTGCTCGATCTTCGGTTGCGCCGGTAACGGCGATTTTGAATTTACGCGGTAACCAATAGAACTCTGGGTGTAAGGTTGACCATTGACGAATAATTTCGCAATAGGGTCGTGGGTCAAGAATTTCGTCGGTGGCAACACCAGCATAATGGTCGGATGAAATATTACGAATGCAGTTGCCGCTTGTTTGAATTGCGTGCATTTCTACGTTTGAGAGATCTTTTAGAATATCGGGTACGTCAGCTAGCTCAGGCCAATTGAACTGAATATTTTGACGCGTGGTAAAGTGCCCATAGCCCTTATCATACTGGCGCGATACCTGCGCCAAAGCGCGCATTTGTTCTGAATTAACTAAGCCGTAAGGAATAGATACACGAAGCATATGAGCGTGTATCTGCATATATAGGCCATTGCGCAAACGCAGTGGCGCTAAGTCGGTAGCACTAAGCTCACCGCTTAAATGGCGTGATACTTGACCTCGAAATTGCTCAACTCGATCTGCAACTATGGTCTTATCGACCGCATCATATTTATACATAGTAAAGACTCACGATATGTCTTGAAAAACACTGCAACTACAAAAAAAATCGTTTTGACACGAATTAATGTGCCTTAAAACGATGCAGGACACGAGCGTCCATACTGTCCACGCGACTATACCGTTTAGTGCTTAGAATCTAAAGTAATAAGCACTTATACATATATAAGACTTGTTTCTTAGGGAGCCGCTGATTAGTTCTAAATGATCTCTGGCCTTCAAGTTGATTCACAATCAAGGCATTGTTTTGTAGGCATGACTAGTCACGTCAAAAAACAATAAGGCTTACCGCTCCAAGCTCACGCCCCTTACCTCCATCCATGGAGGCAACGCCGAGAGTGGGTCCGCTTGAACGCCCCGTAGGGTAGCGCTTTAAGCGCACATCTACGTTGTTCCCGCTCTCACTAAGGACTATCGGTCCCCACGAAGTGGCCATTAGCTTCGAGCGGGGCCTAAGTAGCTGACAACTTCAAGACTTACAGAGACCGTTTATACTTAATCAGAGGCTCCTTAGCTAACGCGCACTATATCACCCCATTTTGTGGTAAATGAATGAGATAGAAACGATCTTTTCCGATGGCTTAGGTCCGAAGTTTGGCTTAATAAAACGGTCTCATAACGAATAGACTTAGGCTGGTTTTTACATGAGTCAAGCGCTGTTAAATTATCGTCTGTGGAGAACATTCCGATTTGATCGCCATCGCTGACACTTAAGCCTGCTAAGCCTAATCTTAATGATTGATAGCGGCACCCGTCACGCCAAACGCTATCTAATAATTGCATGGCAAGCTTGCGAATAGTGGCGACTGAATCAGTTGCTTTTGTCAATTCAGCCGAAAGGCAATTTTCAAACGCAGAGTCTTGTTTATCTAATCGAGAAATTGTCAGAGTTACTGAGACTGTTCGGCAGTTATTCGAAAGGCTGTGTAGTTGTTCAACTGCGTTTACTATTTGAGAATTAAGCTCGCGTTTCATTTGCTTGAAGCACGCGGCATCAAGATGTTTACTAATGGTAAAAACGGTATCTTCGGTAAGGCTTTGTTGCTGTGTTTTGCAATGCAATCCCGATAGTTCGATGGCAATACGTTCAGTAATCGCTGAGCTGTGTCGCCGAACTTGGTTTTTCGGTGCTTGGCTGAGATCCTGTGCGGTATGGATGTTTATTTGGCTTAGACAGTTTGCTACCTTTTTATTGATGCCAGCAATATCTGCGACGGCAATTCGTTTTAGTATTAGCGCTCGCTGGGACACTGTGCTGAGATCAATAACGCTCTTATACTCGTCACTAGTCTGTGCTGTATCACAGGCTAGTTTGGCTAATGTTTTTGTATTAGCGATGCCAATAAATACTGATATTCCAAGCCATTGCTTAAGAGTATTTCTCAGATTTACTGCGTATTGATGATAATCGCTATCGTGCGAGCTATGCGGTTCGACAGCGTCACTTGGGTACACCTTATATTCAAGTGGATTAGCGTCACTAACCTTATGCTCTACTAACTTTAGGCCGTCCAGCATTAAGACGGCTTCATCATTCGCACAGGCAGAAACCTTTGGTGCCAGTAGCTCTAATGATCTCATTAAGCGCGACGACAAATCGGCATAGAGCTCATAGTTTGGGCTGCACACAGAGATCGTTTGCTCTGCGCTTATTTGTGAAAATAGCTCTATTAGTTGGTCGCCAGATAAGCCAGGTGTAAGCCCTAGCTCGCAGGCTTCTTTTGAACTGGCAATAATAGGTCCATCTCCGATTCTCCCACTGGCGGTAATCAACAAAGCTCGCCCTGCAAGCTCTGGCCTAAATAGACGCTCGCATTGAGTATAAAAATCAGCACAATAAACGACGCCAAACATAGACTGAGCCGTTAACGGACTGCGTGAACAACATAGGTGACCACACCAAATACCTCAAAGGCTGAGTCTTCGCCTATGTCCGTTGGTGTATAGTCGGAGTCTTGTTTATTCATTGGCACTAAACGCAGTTGCGGTGAAAGCTCCAGCTTTTTAACCGTAAATGAATGATCTAGGCTGGCTACTACTATATCGCCATCGCCTGCGACAATTGACCGGTCTACCACTAAAACATCGTCACAATGAATTCCGGCATCCACCATTGAGTCGCCACTGGCTCTAACGAAGTAGGTAGCCGTCGGGTGTTGAATGCATAGCTCATTAAGGTCGAGAGCTTCATCAGATTCGCCAAAGTCATGGCGTAATGCCATCATATTCATAGTGAATAAATCCGTTAGTCTTGATTACTGTACAATAATAACACTACTTTCTCTAACTGCAAACTTTAGCTAGCATTTTTATCTCCAAACGGTGATTGAAAAGGATTGCTTAGGGAGCCTCTGATCAAGTCTTACAGAGGCCGTTTATACTTAATCAGAGGCTCCCTAAGGAAGTGTGTGAGCGTTTCTGCGATTATTTTTGTGATTGTTTCGGCGATAGAGGCGGTCGATAAAAAATGCCGATTTCAGCGTGTGCGATGTCACAGACCTAGCTTTATAAGGTCGATATGCTGTTGGTATAACCGCTAAAGAAGGCCAGCATTTATGAATAATTTATCTACTGAATTCGCACCACGCCCGGTGCTAGACTATCCATTTAAGATGCGTTGGAGCCCACAACCCGGTATACCATTTGAGGTTATCGATGGCGTATATTGGTTGCGTGTTCCATTGCCGATTGCGTTGGATCATATCAACTTATGGATTCTTCGAGACGGTGACGGTTGGATATTAGTCGATTCAGGTTACGACGCGCAGGTGTGTAAAGATGTCTGGGAAACGGTGTTTGACGGCTTCTTAACCCCAGAGTCGGTAAACAAAATAATCATTACTCATTTTCACCCAGACCATATTGGCTTGGGATCTTGGCTGGCTTTGCGTTGCGACTGCCCAGTTCTGATCACCGAGGGTGAGTTTCGGCACTACCAATCGATTATCTATCGCGACCCAATTGAGTTTAATCAAGAGGCGTCAGCATTTGTAAGCGAAATGGGTTATAGCCTTGATATGGTTGAAAAGTTCGTCGGTTTTATGGAAAGTGATGATAAGTCAGTTGAATCTCGTGTCCAACCAGAGATGTGTCAGTTTATAAAAGACGACGACATTATCGGTATAGATGGTCGAGACTGGCGAGTCATCACCGGTAATGGACACTCGCCTGAGCATGCATGTTTGTATTGTGAAGAACTTAACACGATGATCTCAGGTGATCAGTCGATTCCTCGAATCTCCTCTAATATAAGCGTTTATCCTTCGAATCGACATAAAGATCCGCTCGGAGACTGGTTGGCTTCTTGCCAAAAGCTAATAGATTCTTTGCCCGCTGACACTCTAATGTTGCCGGCTCACCAAGAGCCATTTCGGGGCAATAAAGATCGAATGCAGCAATTAATCGATGATCACCATGCACAATTAAATCGCCTTCGCCTAGCGGTTGCCGCGCCTATTTCTCCAGTCGAAGCAAGAGCTGTGTTGTTCACTAGAGAATTGAATGTGATCGAAACCTTACTTGCTACTGGTGAAACCTTGGCGCATCTAAACTATTTAATGCACCGTAAAGAAATCTGTTTAGCTTATGATGCTAGTGGGGTTGCTCGTTATTCAGCTGGATGATTTTGCTGAATTTGCTACCCTGTCTTTGCAGCAAAGTTATCAGTTTTAATTTTGCCCAGCACCGTAAATTTGTATTCGTGTAGCTGAATTGGGTCGCACCGAATGGGAGGGCTTTTGTTGTTGTAGCTCTCTGACTCTGGCGATCACCATTTTCACTTTGTTAGCATATCGCTCTCGTTGTTGGATAGATTGAGAAAGGTTGTGTGCTTTCTCTAAGTCTTTAAGAGCCGATATGTGTTTGTTAGTAAGCTGTTTGATGCGACTGCTTAGCTCGTAAAAATCAGGGTCATCTCGGTGTAGCCGAATTGCGCTCTTTATTGACTTTGCTGCGCTACGGTAGTCTTTCTCTTGATAGGCGTTTTTGGCGTTCTGATAGTGTAGGTAAGGGTTGCGTATGCGTGCACGCAAGGCCAATTTTTGGAATCGTTGGGCAGCGAATTCCCTGCCTTGTTGAGTGTATAAGCGCTCAAGATTGCTCGCGGCAAGACTATTTTTATCGTTGATGTTAAAGGCTTGTAAATATATTTTTTCAGCTAAGTCTAAGCGACCAGTATGTTTATACGCGGCTCCAAGGTTAATCCACATATCTGGATTCGTCGGGTAGACCGACGCTGATAAAGTTAAATAGTGGATCGCACTCTCTATGTCATCGTTTTTTAGGTGTTCTATGCCAATATTGCTGAAAAGCAGAGCCGTAGCTTGTCTTTTATTGATGAGCCTTTGCGGGAAACCTTGCTTATATTCTTCCATTGCCAGATCAAAAATCTGGGTACTCTGAACAGTTCGAAAAACGGCATTTACGTGTCGGTAGAAAATCAGGTCATTTTGCGAATCTTGGCCCCACATATCTGGCAAGTCGACTTGGTTAACTCGTAAGTTAATCTCAAGTTCGGCCGCCAACTCAACCAGCAGTAAGGTGAAACTTAAGCAATTGCCACGACCTTGCTCGAACGCTTGGGCGGGTGTTAGGTTGGCAGCAAGATCATAGCGTAGGTTGTGACCGTTAGGGTCCATTAGCCATTGCGCTAATTCACTGGCGGATCGGTGTCGGTCGTAGGCCGTGAATTTTTCGCGTACTATTTTGCGAACATCATCGGGTAATTTATAGACTTGCTCGATCGAGTCGGGGTGGCCGAATGGTAATGACGCTTCGTAATTGAGAATAGATTCAATAACATCATCACTGGAATTAATTTTTGGAGCGGTGGTGCAGCCCGTCAAGATCACTAGTAATATTAGCCCGCATACACGAGTTTGTGTACGAAAAAAAACAAGCCATGAAGTGAAGCGAGTAGTCACCATTTAAGCAAACCATTGTTGTCTTAATATTTAGTCTACGCCTATTTTTCAAAAAATCTTGTATGTTTATCGATTATTTAACATAAACGTGGCCAAGAGCAGTACCGAAACATCACTTTGATCTAGCAATCGTCGATTAAAAAGATCGAATTACACTAGCAACTGTTCTGATGGCTGGCAGAGCAATTAGCATGCCGATGGTATTTTGTTTGGTTGGATAATTAGTTGTCTATTTAGTAGTCACATTATGTTCACTGACGAGCACGTTATTCGTATGGTAGAGATAAATGCAGGGAAACTATCACTTACTTTTTAAATTTTGTACTGGAATTTCACCAGTGGCCTGTTTATACTCGCCGAATATTGCTTAAGGAGCGTTGCAACGGGAGTCCTTCTCGTCAGGCTTAAGCGAGGTTAGTTTGTTGTTTTAGTTAGATCTAGCATTGCTTATGTAGTCCAAGCACTCGATTTAGCTGAGCAAACAACAGAACAAACTGCAACGGCGCTCATTTTTCTAACTTTTAAAACGGAGACGAAAGATGAGTACTAATCCATCTATCTCAGAATTTAACGACTATCACGTCGCTGACATTAATCTTGCTGGCTTTGGCCGCAAAGAAATCGCAATTGCCGAAACAGAAATGCCTGGTTTGGTTTCGATTCGTGAAGAGTTCCGTGCTGCGCAGCCATTAAAAGGCGCGAAGATCACAGGCTCGCTGCATATGACGATCCAAACTGCAGTGCTAATTGAGACGTTAGTGGCTCTTGGTGCTGACGTACGTTGGGCCTCTTGTAATATTTACTCTACACAAGATCATGCCGCCGCAGCCATCGCTGCACAAAATATTCCAGTATTCGCAATCAAGGGCGAAACGCTTGAAGAGTATTGGGACTACACACACCGCATCATGTCTTGGGAAGGCGATACTGGCCCGAACATGATTCTTGATGACGGTGGTGACGCTACTATGTTGTTAATCTTAGGTGCAAAAGCCGAGAAAGACATCTCAGTACTTGATAAGCCGGGCAGTGAAGAAGAAACCTTCCTTTTTGCTGCAATCAAAGCGACACTGGCTAAGGACAACACTTGGTATTCACGTCGTTTAGCTGGCGTTCAAGGTGTTACCGAAGAAACTACGACTGGTGTAGCGCGTTTATATCAAATGGTTAAGAGCGGTGACTTACCGTTCCCAGCGATCAATGTAAATGATTCTGTCACTAAATCGAAGTTCGATAACTTGTATGGCTGTCGCGAGTCATTAGTTGACTCAATCAAGCGTGCAACGGATGTAATGATCGCTGGTAAAACAGCGGTAGTTTGTGGCTTTGGCGATGTTGGCAAGGGCTCAGCGGCGTCTCTACGTGGCTTAGGCGCTGTCGTAAAAGTAACTGAAATTGACCCAATCTGTGCCTTACAAGCTGCAATGGAAGGCTACCAAGTCGTGACTCTAGAAGACGCTATGGCCGACGGTGATATCTTCGTAACCACCACCGGCAATTACAATATCATTCGTCGCGAGCATATGGAGGCAATGAAAGACCAAGCTATCGTTTGTAACATTGGTCACTTCGATAACGAAATTGACATTGCTTCATTAGATGACTGTGAATGGGACAATATTAAAGATCAAGTGGATCACGTAATCTTCCCAGATGGCAAGCGCATCATTTTGTTAGCCAAAGGCCGTTTAGTCAACCTTGGTTGTGCAACTGGCCATCCGAGCTTCGTTATGTCGGCTTCGTTCACTAACCAAACTTTAGCGCAAATCGAGCTTTGGACTAAGGGTGAAGAATATGGCAACGACGTATACATTTTGCCTAAGCACTTAGACGAAAAAGTAGCGCGTTTACACCTTGATCGTGTTGGCGCGAAATTGACCGTATTAAGTCAAGATCAAGCTGACTACATAAATGTGCCGGTAGAAGGTCCATACAAGCAAGATCACTATAGATATTAGTCAATTACTTAGGTAACAACTTAAGCAACAACTTAGGTAAGAACATTGAAGAGCGGCCGTTTGTGCTGCTCTTCTATGTCCAGTACTTTTATGTCCAGTGTTTTTTATGTTTTGTCGCCCTATACTCGACGCCAAGCATTGGGCCACACTTGATACGCACTCAAACCCACTCCTTTGTTTTGTTAACTTGATTGTCGGCCTTGCCCACCAATCTATTCTGAGCGCAGCTGAGTAGGTTCTCCTTGAGGTCAAGGACGTCATTGTTCAAATGGCTAGTAGTAAGCGTCGAGAAATTTAAGTACCACAACTCACCTAACGTAATTAGGAGCTACAAATGAATAATAGCCTTGAGCTAAATGATGCCCCTGAGCTCAGTTTTGAGTTCTTTCCACCACGTTCTTCTGCAAGCTCTAAAAATTTGATGAAAGCGCATGCTGAGCTAAGCAAGTTCGAACCACACTTTGTGTCAGTCACCTATGGTGCCGGTGGCAGCACTCAAGAGGGAACCTTCGAAGCCGTGAAGAATATGATCACTGAAGGCTCTTCAGCTGCCCCTCACCTAACTGGAGTCGGTAGCTCTCGCGACGATATCAAGACTACCATTCAAAATTATCTAGAACTTGGTGTAAAACGACTTGTTGTGTTGCGTGGTGATTTACCCGGTGGCATGGTTGAGCGTGGACATTTTAAATACGCCGAACAATTAGTTAATTTTGTGCGTGATCAATTTGGCGATGAAATTCACATAGAGGTTGCCGCGTACCCAGATTTTCACCCCGAATCGGCTAGCCCATCAACTGACATTCAATACCTAAAGCGTAAATTCGATGCGGGCGCTAACTCGGCGATAACCCAATACTTTTTCAATGCCGACAGTTATTTTTCGTTTGTCGATGAAGCTCAGCGGGCTGGGATAACGTCGCCTATCGTGCCAGGCATTATGCCGATTACCAACTACTCAACCCTAACTCGTTTTTCCGATGCTTGCGGTGCCGAAATACCTCGCTGGATTCGCGCGCGCCTAGAACAATATCAGCACGACGAGCCGTCGTTGAGAGCCTTTGGTTTGGACGTTGTGACCCATTTGTGCCTAGATCTTCTCGATAATGGCATACCAGGTTTGCATTTTTACACTCTAAATAAAACTGAGCCAGTTCAGGAGATCTGCAAACGTGTCGGTTTTCAACAGCAGCTTTAAAGTAGGCATCAAATTATGAATAAGACTGAACAAATTAGAGCACTAATGGCTGAACGTATCCTGATTCTTGACGGAGCCATGGGTACCATGATTCAGAGTCATAAACTTGAGGAAGAAGATTATCGAGGTGAGCGCTTCGCTGACTGGCAATCTCCACTTAAGGGTATGAATGATTTGTTAGTGTTAACGCAACCCGATCTAATTATTGGTATTCATAAGCAATACTTAGAGGCCGGTGCTGACATTATCGAGACCAATAATTTTAACGCCACCACCAGCGACTTATCGCGCTATAACCTGCAAGAGTACACTTACGAGTTAAATGTAGCGGCGGCAAAACTGGCGCGTAAAAGTGCCGATGCGTATAGTACCTCTGATAAGCCTCGTTTTGTAGCGGGCGTACTTGGCCCCAACCAAAAGACAGCTTCCGTGTCGGTCGATGTGAATGACCCTGGTGCGAGAGCGATTAGCTTCGACGAATTGGTGGAAGACTATTCATTGGCTACACGAGGTCTGATCGAAGGTGGCGCCGATATTATTTTGATCGAGACCGTCTTCGATACCTTGAATGCCAAAGCAGCTGTATTCGCGGTCAAAACAGTGTTTGACGAAGATGGTGTAGAGTTGCCTATCATGATTTCCGGCACCATTACTGACGCCTCCGGTCGAACTCTAACGGGTCAGGTGACCGAAGCGTTCTACAATAGTTTGCGTCATGCGCGGCCAATTAGCATTGGCTTAAATTGCGCGCTTGGCCCTGATGATCTACGTCAGTATGTTCAAGAATTATCCCGTATCGCTGACTGTTGTGTTTCAGCTCACCCTAATGCAGGTCTGCCGAATGAATTAGGCGAATACGACTTAACGCCAGACGAAATGGCTGAGCATATTCGCGAGTGGGCTGACAGCGGCTTCTTGAATATCGTTGGCGGTTGTTGTGGTTCGACGCCCGAGCATATTCAGGCTATTGCAGATGCTGTTGCTAAGAGTGAACCGCGTGCACTCCCCAAGTAATGCGATTAGCATGACATAAAGTGGTTACAGAGTTACTCCAACTATTCTCATAGTGTCTTGGAATAACCTTAAATAAATTAGTCGTTAAACAATATAAAAATATGAAAAACCAAGTAAGTATGCGTTTATCGGGCTTAGAGCCATTCAATGTCAATGAGCAAACATTGTTTGTTAACGTTGGCGAGAGAACCAATGTCACAGGCTCAGCACGCTTTAAAAAGCTAATTAAAGAAGAAGACTATGAGGCTGCTTTGGAGGTTGCACGACAGCAAGTAGAAGCGGGTGCTCAAGTGATCGACGTTAATATGGACGAAGGGTTGATCGACGCTGAAGCAGTAATGGTAACCTTTCTCAATCTAATGGCCTCAGAGCCGGATATTTCTCGTGTGCCGGTGATGATCGATTCCTCAAAGTGGGAGGTTATCGAAGCCGGTTTAAAATGCGTTCAGGGTAAGGGAATTGTTAACTCTATCTCACTCAAAGAAGGCGAAGAGAAGTTCATTCAATACGCTAAGTTAGTGATGCGTTACGGTGCTGCCGTTGTGGTTATGGCGTTTGACGAAGATGGCCAAGCTGATACCAAAGAGCGTAAGGTTGAGATTTGTACGCGAGCGTATAAGGTACTCACTGAAAAAGTCGGATTCCCGCCTGAAGATATTATCTTTGACCCGAATATTTTTGCTATAGCGACTGGCATCGATGAACATAATAATTATGCGGTCGACTTTATTGAAGCGACTCGTGAAATTAAACGCACTTTACCGCATGTTAAAGTCTCAGGTGGCGTGTCGAATGTGTCGTTCTCATTTCGCGGTAATAATCCAGTACGCGAAGCGATTCACTCGGTGTTTCTATATCACGCGATTAATGCGGGCATGGATATGGGTATCGTTAATGCAGGCCAATTAGCCATTTATGCTGACTTGCCAGAGGAATTACGTAAAAAAGTAGAGGCCGTGGTTTTGAATACCTCGCCCGATGCTACTGAAGACTTATTAGCTATCGCTAATGATTACCGTGGCGACGGTAAGCAGGTTGAAAGCACACAAGACAAAGAGTGGCGTTCATTAGATGTGCGCAAACGTTTGTCGCACGCATTAGTTAAAGGCATTACTGAATTCATCGAAGAAGACACTGAGCAAGCTCGTTTAGAAGCGGATAAACCACTGCACGTAATCGAAGGTCCGTTAATGGATGGCATGAACGTGGTAGGGGATTTATTCGGTTCAGGGAAAATGTTCCTCCCCCAGGTGGTTAAATCAGCTCGTGTAATGAAAAAAGCGGTAGCCTATTTGATGCCTTACATCGAAGCAGAAAAAGAAGTAGGCGATACCAACGGTCGAATTTTGATGGCGACCGTTAAAGGTGATGTCCACGACATTGGTAAAAATATCGTCGGTGTCGTACTGCAGTGTAATAACTATGAAGTGGTTGATCTTGGTGTCATGGTGTCAGCCGAAACTATCTTAAAGGAAGCCGTAGCGCATAAATGCGACATCATCGGTTTATCTGGCCTTATCACTCCATCGCTTGATGAGATGGTGTATATGGCCAAGGAGATGGAACGACAAGGCATAGAAATGCCGCTGATGATTGGTGGTGCAACGACATCCAAAGTGCATACTGCGTTAAAGATAGAACCCAACCTTTTGAGCGATCAAGTTGTTCATGTTCCCGACGCCTCACGCGCGGTCGGTGTGGCGCAAAATTTACTATCTAGAGAAAATAAGGCAGGCTTTGTAAGCGATATACGTGATGAATACGAGCGTATTCGAGTAGAGCGACTCAAGCACGGTAAGGTTCATAAGACCGCTGAAATAAAAAAAGCCAGAGCAAACAAAAAGGCCATCGATTGGTCTGATTACACGCCCGATAAGCCAACCTTTTTGGGTCTTAAGACGTTTAATGATTATGACCTAGCAAAATTGGTTGAACGAATCGACTGGACTCCGTTTTTCAGTGCCTGGGAGCTAGCGGGTCGTTACCCACGTATTTTGAAAGATGAGGTTGTCGGTGTCGAAGCAACTAAATTGTTCGCTGATGGCCAAGCAATGCTCAAGCAACTCATCGATGAAAAATGGCTTGAAGCTCGAGGTGTTATTGGTTTCTTCCCGGCCAATTCGGTCGGTGATGATATCCATGTTTACACCGATGAAACGCGTGATGAGGTGGCAAAAACATTGCACCATTTGCGTCAACAAGATTTGAAAAAAGGAGCGCAGCCAAACTATTGTTTATCTGACTTTGTAGCTCCAAAAGAGTCGAATAAGGCAGACTACATCGGCGGCTTCGCGGTAACAACGGGTCACAAAATTGAGCAGAAAATTGCTGAGTTTGAGGCGGAGCATGACGATTATCAATCAATTATGCTTAAGGTTTTGGCCGATCGTTTAGCCGAAGCATTTGCTGAACACATGCATGAACGAGTTCGAAAAGAATTTTGGGCTTACGAAGCTGATGAAGATTTAGATAATGAGTCGTTGATTCGTGAGAAATACCGAGGAACTCGTCCAGCTCCTGGCTATCCAGCGTGCCCAGACCACACTGAAAAAGCAACACTATGGGAAATGCTTGAGCCTGGAAAAAACGCCGGCATGAGTATTACCGAAAGTTTCGCAATGTTGCCAACGGCAGCGGTTAGTGGTTGGTATTTCGCTCACCCAGAAGCACGTTATTTCTCGGTTACGCGTATTCAGCAAGATCAGGTCATTGATTATGCTGACCGCAAAGGCATGGACTTGATGAGTGCTGAGCGTTGGTTGTCGCCGATTCTCGGTTACGATGTTTGAGTTTCTAGACCTTTTACCAATAAGTGGTCGAGCAGTAAAAATAACGATCATTATGGCAGGTGATAGCCGCCCATTTATGGCTTACAATCGGGTCGACGCATTGAGCTAATTACAGGAAATGAGAGATGAGTATCAGCGATTCGAGCAATCAGTTAATCGAGTTTCTAAATTGTGAGACGCTCGACTTAAATTTATTTCGAGGCCAGAGTCGAGATTTTAAAACTGGTCAAGTATTCGGTGGGCAAGTACTGGGCCAGGCTATAAAAGCCGCCTATAACACCGTGGAAGATGGCCGTAAAATACACTCGGCCCATGCTTATTTCTTACTTCGTGGTGACGTTGAAGCGCCAATTATTTATGAGGTAGATCGAAGTTTAGATGGCGGTAGTTTTTCCTCAAGACGAGTGGTGGCGATTCAACATGGGCGTCAAATGTTCCATTTGTCAGCGTCGTTTCAAAAGGCGGAAGAAGGTCTAGATCACCATCGATCTTGGATGCCACCTAAAGATGAACTTAAGACGGCGCTCGACAGCGATGTGCCACCTGAGCGGCATTTTCAATCGGACTACTTTGATGTTCACTACGTGCCACGCGACAAGGTGACTCGCGAAGACAGTATTCAATATTGGATGAAAACTAAGCACCCATTACCAGACGACATGGCCAGCCATCACGCGGTGTTGGCTTATATCTCTGATATGGGCTTATTACAGGCAACGTTGGTGCCGCACGGCTTAAATAAGCTGACGCGTAGTGAGCACAAAGAAAAGCTGATGATGGCATCACTTGATCATGCCATCTGGTTTCATCGAGATTTTCGCATTGATGATTGGCTGTTTTATGAGTGTCGCTCTCAATCAACGAGTAATGGCCGAGGTCTTGCCTTTGGTCGTATTTATGATGGAGCTGGCAACTTGGTAGCTTCTACCTCGCAAGAAGGCTTAATGCGCTTACGTAGGTAGCGTGATATCGAGTTTTAGTACAAGCTTCCTTAATTTTTCGAAGCGATGAGCGTGTGTGTTTTGGTATTCATTGCCCATGACATGCATGCTCCAGAGTAAATCACACCAAAGTACGGCGACTTGTGACGTGTAAAGAATTCGTTGCTTAACCTTGCTCTCCCAACCAGCTTGGTAGCATGCTAGAAATTCCTTAGTTTGTCTTTTAGTTAATCTGAAGTAGTAAATAATTGCGCCCAAGTCGAACCATGGATTATTCGCTTGCGCAAATTCCCAGTCAATTATCAGCACTGAATCATCGGTAAATAGGCAATTGTTGACAACGAGATCGTTATGGCAAAAAGCACTTGGAGTTTGGTCTTGAGTAAATTCGAGCAGCGCTGGTAATAGGGCCGCATGCCATTGTTGAGTCACGGTTTCAGCAGTTACTAGATAGCTATCGCAAAAACCAATTAAATCAAACTCGGAAACCACCTTATCTTTACCGTGATGGGTAAGACTGAGTGTTCGTGCAAGCTCTTTTAATCGTGTGGGTTTGTAGCCTTTGTCGTCAATGAATTCGTATAAGGCGGTATTGTTGGCGGCCATATACAAACGTGGTGAAACTAAACGTTCGCTCGCCCAGTATTCGGCTTTAATAGTTCGACTGAAAGAATGCTTAAATACTTTGAGAACCAGTTTTTTATCACCAGACTGAATCAGGCCTGTATGGTGATTTTGGCCGTCTTCAAAAACCCGTACTAAGGTTGGCTTTTCAGCCAAACCCCAATCAGACCAATTTCTTAGAGCTTGATTTAGCATGGAGATGATTGTATCGCCATTGGCGGTAGCCGAATATGGCAATTGCGACGTAAAGAGCGAACAAAACCGCGTAGAGCAAAAAGCCTCGTTCACTGTACAAGTAAATTGATGCGATATTAATCACGATCCAATACAGCCAGTTTTCTAATATTTTTCGAGCGACCATCCAAGTGGTGATTACTGCCGCCCATGTGGTAAACGAGTCAAGATAAGGTAACGCGGCATCCGTGTTATTGCTGAGTAAGTAGCCGCTAATCAGAGTCAGAACTGCGATTAGCAGAATAATTGAAATATGATCCTTTACTAATAACGAACCTATCTCTAGCTTTGAGTTTTCTCGACTACCGTACTGCCATTGCCACCAACCGAAGATAGCCATCACTAAGTAGTAAACATTGAGTGCAGACTCCATGTATAAATTGCCATCCCAGAACAGATAGATACTAGTGCCGGTACCAATAAAGGCAGCTGGCCAGCACCAAATATTTTCCTTGGCGGCGAGGATAATATAGAACAAGCCAAACACCACTGCGACTACTTCAATATTACTGGTGGCAGCCCAAGCAGAGCTAAGCTCGGTTAGCATAGCGCTCATTCATAGCCGCGGAGTTCGCGGGCGTCACCTTCTAAATATTTGCATACAAACACTATCTTGCCATGCTGCTTCATCGACTCTTTCATACAGGCGTTCAGCAGGGTGCTTACAGCATCGAACTCGCCAAAAATTCGAGTGCTCATATTTGATGTGCGAATATCGACACTGTCAGCGTAGCCATCAAGCATATCGAGAAAATCTTTAATCTTTGCTTTGTAGCCATCTTGCAGTGGGTACATGCTTATTTCTACTGATAAATGCATTTTGTTTCTCCTAACTTATTTCTTAGTTTAGTCGGCAACGCTAAAACTAGCGTCGCCTTGATAACTTGCTTATCAACGAGCCGAAGGGCTAGGCGCCTAGAGGGTGACTCATCTTCGAAATGTGAATCA
>Ga0316189_10002932_pt1 | contig 16636 bp, 14 predicted proteins | sample LowCovwburrow_MG_FD_204930 | JGI IMG/M metagenome (GOLD analysis project Ga0316189, IMG submission 204930) | Coastal sediment microbial communities from Maine, United States - Lowes Cove worm burrow | ecosystem: Environmental > Aquatic > Marine > Coastal > Sediment | place: USA: Maine... | reverse complement strand
ACTTGAATCAGACTGCCCCAGCCAAATAACCAGCAGGTGACAACCAGTCCCGGCACTAGTGCCACCAGCACTTGCACCATAGGCCCACTGGCATCACCGGGGCTGGTGAGATGTGGAGAAGAGATACGTGACATTTCCATAAATCCAGGCTCTTTCTCTGTGTTCTGAGTCAGGATTGATCAGCAGTGTCTGGCACCGCTGGGTGTTCAGCTGGCGATGGTTTGCGCCTGCTATTGCGTTTTGCTTCACGCTCGGCCTGTAAAGCCTGCTGCCTAGCAGTGCGCGCCTGTTGCCGCTGTTTGGCCCGTTCCATTAACAAACGCTCTTCTTCGGCTGCCCGCAGCTCACCTTTAGCTGAGCGAAAGTAGTGCACCAGTGGGATATTGCTGGTGCAACTGTAGGAGCAACAGCCGCACTCGATGCAATCCATCAGATGGTGTTGCTGAAGCTGCTCATGGTTGTGTCCACGGGCATACCAGTAAAGCTGTTGGGGCAGTAACTGCATAGGGCAGGCCTGGGCGCATTTGCCACAGCGAATACATGGGTTGGCGGCTTTTGGGGCTGGCGCTTCTTCTGCGGTTAGTGCCAGAACACAATTACTGGTTTTGATAATGGGTACCCGAGTATCGCTGATGGTAAAGCCCATCATGGGGCCCCCCATCACCAGCCTAGCGGTGTCATCTGGGCGGTAGCCAATGGTTTTCAGTAGATGATCTACAGGGGTGCCCAACAACACTTTGTAGTTTCCCGGCCGCTCAACGCCACCACCAGACACCGTCACAACCCGGGCAAAAACGGGTTTTCCATGAGTAACGGCGCGATAAATAGCACCGGTGGTGGTTATGTTTTGGACCAGTATTCCCAGGTCTGCTGGTAGCTTGCCCAGGGGTAATTGTTCTCCACAAATGATCTCAATGAGCTGTTTTTCACCGCCAGAGGGGTATTTGGTAGGCAGTTCCACAATTTCTACAGGTGTTCCCTGTGCGGCCTGGCGTAGTGCAGCAATGGCTTCTGGCTTATTGTCTTCCACCGCCAGAAGGCAATTTTCCGGATCATCCAGAAGATAGTTAAGAATGGCTGCGCCGGTGACAATGTCAGCGGCATTTTCCCGCATTAATCGATCATCTGCAGTGATATAAGGTTCGCACTCAGCGCCATTAATGATCAAAGTATGAATCTTTACCGCGCCTCTTGGGTTCAGTTTTAATTCGGTGGGAAAGCCGGCTCCTCCCATACCGGCAATGCCGCAATCTCGAATTTTAGCCAGTAAAGACTCCTTGGGTTGCTCACGGAAGTTAAGCAAACCCTCGCGCTCGAGTTCACGATGCTCACCGTCCGGTTCAATGGTGATACACAAGGCATCAAGGTTGGAGGCATGGGGTACTGGGTGGGAGCTAATGTTAGTGACACTACCGGATGTAGAGGCGTGTACAGGCAGGCTGAATCCGCCGTCGGCCTCCGCAATGACCTGATTGGCCAACACAGTCTCCCCCAGTCCCACTATCGGGTGTGCCGGTGTGCCAATATGCTGTGACACCGGCAGAATTAGACGATTGGGAAAAGGCAGTACTGAAATAGGGGTCTCAGAGGACAGCAGTTTGTGCTGTGGAGGGTGGATACCCCCCGCAATCGACTTTAACTTGCGGGTCATGCTCCCTGAGCCTTTGGCATCAACAGGGTAATAGGTGTTGCTTCCGGAGGTGGTGGCTGCCAGTGCCAGTTTTGTGCGGTGATCGGCACCGGTTGCATTGAGATACATGCCTTCTTGTCGCAGGAGGCAATGCAAAGCCCGCAGCCGGTGCATTCTGTACTGAGCACCGTATGCAGCTGTTTGTTGGCCCCCACAATGGCATCAGAGGGGCAGGCACGTATGCAGGCAGCACAGCCGTAACAATCTGTTTCGTCGATATAAGCCACCTGACGAACTGCTGCAATCCCGTCTGGCCCCGACTGAGGTATCTCCATGCCGAGCAGATTGGCAATCGACTTTGTTGTGGACTGACCGCCTCCAGGGCATAGGCCCGGAGAAACGCCCTGATTGACTACAGCCTCGGCGTAGGGACGACAGCCGGGATAGCCACATTGGCCACACTGACTCTGGGGCAACAGCGTATCCACTTGCTCGATTAGAGGGTCGCCCTCAACCCGAAAACGTAAACCTGCAAATCCAAGGATTCCGCCGAATAACAGGGCGAGCCCACTCAGTACAATGAGCGAGGACAGCAAAGGGTTTGATAGCAATAACAGATCCATTTGGCACCTCCAGTTTGCGACGTCGTTGATTAACCCAGCCCGGCGAAGCCCATAAAGGCCAGGGATACCAGGCTAGCGGTGATCATGGCGATGGGGCTACCCTGAAGTGCGGCGGGTACATCGGCTACCACCAGCCTTTCTCTGGCCGCCGAGAAAAGGATTAGCACCAACGCAAAGCCCAGCGCGCCACCCAGGCTGTACACCAGAGCCTCAATGAAGGAGTAACTGCGGGTGGTAATTTGCAGTGCCAGCCCCAAAACAGCGCAGTTGGTGGTGATTAGTGGTAAGTAGACGCCTAGAACCTGGTAAAGGGCAGGGCTGTTTTTTTCGATAAACATTTTGGTGAATTGGACCACGGCAGCAATAACTAAAATAAAACTGATGGTCTGCAAGTATTCAAGCCCCAGCGGTAGCAGCAGCCAATGAAATACCAGGTAGGTGCAAGTGGCGGTCAGTGTCATTACAAAGGCGGTTGCCATGGCCATGCCAGCAGCTGTCGCCACTTTGTTAGAGACCCCCATAAAAGGACATAAACCCAGAAATTGAGCAAGCACAAAGTTGTTAACCAGCGTGGCGCTCAGTAATAAAAGTAGGTATTCAGCCATGCTTTTCACACCACTCTGGTTCAGTCAACTAATCCTATTCCGCAGCACTCCACACTTGCCCACGGGCTATTAAGTTTGTTCTCATAGATGGTCCACACACAATAATGTAGTTAATACTTATAGTAAGGGTAGCTTATTAAAATGATAGTGTCAAACTGCCCAAACAGTTTTCTGGCTGTCACGCTGAATGTTACGAAACGACTGACGAGGTACACTGGGGGTCTGATCGGGGGTGAGTTCAGCTCAGTAATACGGCCACTGTAGCTTTGCCTTTACTCCAGTTAGAATACGCGCAACTTGATACTACCGGAACCCCGCCTTGAATATTGACTTCCTCGGTAAATCCCTGTCTGGCCCTTATACCGTGCCATCAGGTGTCGTGACCTGCTCGGCACCAATCATCCAGGCCTTCATCAACCACATCCCACAAGTAGGTGTGCTCACTACCAAGAGCATTGGTCCCGAGCCTCGTCTTGGCTACCGGGAACCTGTGCTAAGTCAATATGCGCCGGGAAGTTTCGTGAATGCGGTAGGCCTCACCAATCCAGGTGCACAGGCGGCTGCGGTGGCTTTGTCTGAGTTGGCGGTGCCCGACGATCGCTTTCTGCTGGTATCCATTTTTGGCGGCAGCGTCGCTGAGTATGTAGAAGTGGCAAAAATATTGTCGCCGGTGGCTGATGGGCTGGAATTGAATCTGTCTTGCCCCCATGCCAAGGGCTTAGGCATGGCAATGGGGCAAGATCCAGATCTGGTTTGCCAGATCGTACGGGCGGTCAAGCAAGCGGTGGATTTGCCGGTAGTTGCCAAACTTACACCTAATGTCAGCGATATTGGGGTGATTGCCCGTGCCGCTGCCGATGGCGGTGCAGATGCGATCTGCGCGATAAATACAGTAGGGCCCGGCCAGTACCTATCTCAGGGGCAGCCGGTACTGAGCAATGGATTGGGCGGCATGTCTGGTAAAGGGGTTTTGCCCATTGCCACCAAATGCGTCAGTGAGATAGCGGCGGCAGTTGACTTGCCTATTATCGGCTGCGGAGGCATCAGCAGCGCCGATGACGTGCGTGCCTTTAGTGCAGCCGGGGCCACAATTTTTGGTGTGGGCTCAGCGCTGGTGGGTATGTCAACGGTGGAAATAGCGGACTACTTTAGTGCACTTGAGGTCGACCGGGAGCAACAGGGCACATCAGCGGAGCGCTTGGTTCGATACGATATTGATATGAGTTTTTCTCCGGTCACCCTGGTTGATAATCAGCGGGTTAGCGAGGATATTGCCATCCTCAGGTTTGATCGAAAAATAAATATTCAGGCCGGTGAGTTTATCTATTTATGGCTGCCGGGCGTCGGAGAAAAGCCATTTTCAGTGCTGGTGGATGACCCGCTAACCCTGGTCATCATTGATGTGGGCGAGTTCACCCATGCTGTAATAAACCTGCCACCGGGAATCGAGGCCTACGTTCGCGGCCCCCATGGGTTGCCAGTTGACCCACCGGAGGATGCATCAATTATCACTGTCAGTGGTGGCACAGGTCTGGCGGCGGTGTATCAGATAGCACGGGATTTTGGTAATACCGAAATGTTTGTAGGTGCTCGCTCGGCGAACCGCTTGTATTTTGTTGATGAGTGTACTGCTGTTGGCTCTGTGCATGTGTCTACTGACGACGGTTCCAGTGGTTTTCATGGGCTGGTTACCGATTTACTAAGGCAGCATTTGCAGCAGCTTGGTAAAACAGAGCTCGGTAATCTGGTTTTTTACAATTGTGGTCCAGAACCTATGGTCCACGCTGCTGTTGCCGTGCAGCGGGAATTTTGCCAGCCCCATCAAATTTTCAGTGCCATCGATTACTGGACCAAATGTGGGGTGGGCATCTGCGGTGCCTGTAATGCCCCAGATGGTCGTCGACTTTGTGTAGACGGGCCGTTCCTGCAAGCACGCTGATAATAAGTCAGCCTGGGGAGCGCTTAGCGGGTGCTGTGAGTGGCCGTGCGTTTAGAGGCGCCCGCCGCTTTTTTCTGCCTTGCTGATTTCCCTTTGGGTCCAGTGCTTAGCCCGGTGGCCTGCTCAAGTTCGGCAATGGAGTTGTCCATATAATCAATGAGTCGTTGTAGCTGTGGGACTGTGTGACGACATGCCACAATTCCAAAATCCAGATTGTTATTGTTGCTGACCAAGGAGATATTTATCGCCGCTCCATCGTAGGGGATTGAAACCGGGTATAGGCCGTCCAGCCGTGCGCCGTTCCAATACATTTTTTTGGCCGGCCCTGGCACGTTGGAAATGACGGTGCTGAACGCCGGGAATGTATCGGCCAGCCCGGTCAGACCTATTAATAGAGCAGGCGCCTGAGTCAGTGCGGTATAGACCTCTATTTCACGGCGGCTCATTCCGCGCAGCTGGCTCTTGGCCGCTGTCATGGAGTCTTGGATGATGCGTAGGCGTTTTTCGGGGTCTTTTTCATTGGTGCCCAGGTTGGCAGTCATAAAGCTTACAGCGTTGGCTGACTCGAGATCATCAGCCGCGCGCAGGGAAACCGGGGTCATGGCTTTCAGCGAGTGCCTGGGCAGGTCCTGGTGTTCAATTAGATACTGGCGCAGTGCACCCGAACAGATGGCCAGGACGGTGTCATTGAGGGTGCCTCCAGAGGCTTTGCCAATGGCGCGAATTCGTGCAAGAGGCCATGACTGGGCAACAAAGCGCCGTGAACCGGTAATACGGGTATTGAAGTTTGTTTTTGGCACCTGGTGCCAGGGCACCGATAGTGATGTTTTGGTGCCCATCCAAACTTTGGCGTATTTTCTGAGGGCCTGGGCCACATTGACGGTACTGCCCAGTTGCTGCCGCAGTACCTCAGTTACGGCGCGAACCTCATCTTCCCTGGGCCTGATTTTAACTTTTTGGTTGGCTGATACCTGTTGCCTGTAGGCTTCGAAGGCTTGTTGCGAGTAGGGGGAAAAATTGACCCTGGACTTGGCATTGGTCGAATACATACTGTTGGTAAGGTGCATGGTTCCAGCGCCATCAATGGCACAGTGATGGACTTTGAAGTAGGTCGCAAACTGGCGCTTTTGCAAGCCTTCAATCAAGTGCATTTCCCACAGCGGTCTTGATCGGTCTAACAGCGTGCTGTGCAGTCTTGACACCAGGGCAAACAACTCCCGATAGCGGCCCGGTTTGGGCAGGGCTGAGTGGCGGATGTGGTAGTCCATATCCAGCAGATCATCATGCTCCCAGTGAATTGGTCCCAATGGACCCAGGTGGCCCATTTTGAGTTTCTCGCCAAAGGGTCGCCGCATTTCGCGGTCATCGCTGAGGATGTTACCCAGCGTGGACAAAAATGAGGCATCATCCACCTTGCCCGGTAAGGTGAACAGGCTGAGGCAGCCTACATGCATTGGGGTTCGCCGTGACTCACCAAACAAAAACAGCGCATCTGTCAGAGGCATTTTTCTCATAGTGATAGATACTCCTCGGTGAGCTTGGCAGGCAGCGCTTTGCTGTCACCTCGCAAGCTTGAGCGCCTTTGCCTCTGCTTAGCTCATGCTGCCGCTCTGTGATTGCGCGGCAGTATACCGATCAAAGGCAGATCAGCTTATCAAGGGTGCCCGCCAGTTGTGTGGGTCTTGGGCGTCACCATTTTGGATGGCGCACAGCTGCTCGCGCAGCCGCGTTGACCAGGGTCCCATATCGCCAGAGCCAACGGTGATTTCCCTGCCAGCATACAGCAATGTGCCAACGGGGGTTAGTACCGCTGCAGTACCGGTAAGCGCTGCTTCTGCCTCAGGTGCTCGCTCAAGTAATTCCTCTACACTAAAATTCCGTTCGGTAATAGTCAGCCCCGCATCCGCCGCCAGCGTTAAGATGCTGTCACGTGTCACGCCTGGCAAAATAGTTCCATCCAGAGGTTTGGTTAGCAGCTCGTTGCCGTTGATCAATACAAAGTTGGCGGCGCCCGTCTCCTGGACGTCACCACCAGGTGCAAACAGTACCTGGTCGGCGTCCAACTCCTGGCGTGCAGTGACTACTTGCCGCATGGCTGCGGCATAATTACCCCCGGTTTTAACCGCCCCAAAAGCGGGGGTGGAACGCATGGCCTGGTCATCGACTTTGATTCGTAAGGGTTTCAGACCACCAGCAAAGTAGTCGCCCACCGGAGAGGTTAACACCAGATACGTAGCGCTATGGGGGGGGCGAGCAGCCGCACCAATATCCTCATCGGTGCCGATTAGCATCGGTCTGAGATACAGGGCGCCGGGGCAGGCTGGAATTTCATCGCTGGCAGCCTGCACAGCAAGATGAAAAGAACGTAGTATCAGCTCGGTTTCTGGTACCGGTAGCATAAGTTGTTGGGCACTGTTTTGCAGGCGCTGACTGTGTCGATCGGGGCGGAACAGATGTATGCCCCCGCTGTTGCTTCGATAGGCTTTTAACCCTTCAAAACACTCACTGGCATAATGTAACGCATGGGTGGCCGGATGCATGCTAAGGGGTTCCAGTGGCACCGATTGAACATCAGACCACTGACCATCCGAATAGGTGGCTTTTACCATCCGAGCTGTGAATTGGGTTCCAAAAGATGCCATGCTTATACGCCTCGTGCTTGCAGTCTGTAACCGTTGTCCGGCTTATGTCGAGCAAATGCGCATGATAACGCGTTCTGTGCGGAAACAAAGGGGCGGTCAGTAATTTGTTGACGAAGTGGGTCAAATTACCGGGAATGCTCCCGGCCTGATAGACCCTGAACTAGGGCTGGTCTGGCTTGGCCGTCAGTGGCAGCAGTAAACCCTTCAACAAGGGGGTGTCCTTGCTTTGCCATAGCCACAATACAACCGGTGTCAGTACCGGCAGAATCAACGTACTTAATTGAAACAACAATGCAATCAAATTAGGCGATGGCTGTAGCAGGCTGCCCTGGTCAGTGTAATGATGCCCGAGGTTGGTCATCAATTGTTTTAGGCAGAGACAGACCAGGCTCAGGGTAAGCACCACATATAAACAAATGATGCCGTTGGCATAGCGAGCCAATTTATTCTCTCCGGGAGTGGCCAGCATCAAAGCGGAATAAAAGGGTATGCTGTAAGATAGGATTTGGGTATTTACAGCAAGCCCTATGGCGTGACCTACTGCCTGGGCTGATACTAGTTTCCCCTCCAGTTCACCAAACTGGGTAAGTATAAGTGCCTGGGTGCCGTCCATCTGCACAGCTGAAACTATCCCCGGCATCCAGTGGGTCATCAGGAGGTGGGCAAACCCTAAAGCGGGTTTTACCAGCGCCGGTGCCAGCAAATACCACAGGCCATAGCAGGGCAGTAGCAGTAGGAATACCAGCCCAATAAATCGCCCGGGCGTGACGTTTGTACTCATGAGGCCTGACCCTGCCGTGCGGCAAGAAAACGCAGATACATCACAAATATGACTAGTACGTCCAGCATGATCAATACCGGCCACAGGTACAAATGGGTCCAGGTGAAAATTTCCGTATTCCACTGGCCAAGATAGAACAGGCTGATGATGCGAGCGATATTCATCACCTGAATAGCGATAAACCCAATCGCAATGGCAGCTATTCGCTGCCTGATGGTTGCTGGAAACGCAACTACCGCCGCGATCAAGACAATAGCAGCTTCTACCCCATTGCACCCCGCTTCAATAGACACCGCAAAACCGCTGGCAAGATCCCGAATTACCTTGCCATAGGCGATGACACCGGTATCAAATGGCAGTATAAGACTGGCACTGATCTGTGCCAGCCAGCTGGTAAAGGGGACAATCACATGTGCTTGCACCGGGTTCAGCATTTCAAGCGTGAACAGGCTTATAAAAATACCGGTGAACAAACCAATAAAACGCAGCAAGGTGCCAAGTCCTTTTGTGGTAACACTGAGATACTATCACAAGCATTGTAGTTTACAGTTGCGCTTGTGGTTCATAGAATTGGCGACCCAGCCCCCCACTAGCTCGTAACCGGTGTGCAATGTCAGAAGACTACAATATGTCCTATTCTTTTCAAATGAATTCCCGCGGCGAAGCAGACAAGCAGTCTGAGCTATTTGCGGCGGTAGCAGCCCACCCGGTGGCAATATCTGATGATCACGTATTATTGATTGATAAGTGCGGTGATGGACAATTGATAGTGACGCCGGAGGTTGCGGTAGCACTGGCGCAACATTGCCAGTGTTTCCGTACTCTGGATCAACATGCCGTCACCGTGGTGGAGCAAACACCACAGCTGGCAGGTCACCTGCAGGATGTGAAAAATGTGCTACAAGCGGTGCAGCAGGCGGGGCTGATGGTGAGCGCAGAGCAGGTTTGCAGGCAGTGGGCGGCGGCCAGTCAGGACGCCGGGCTGGCACCCTCGCGGGTATTTGTGATTACCTGCGATCGGCCAGCCGCTGTGGAGCGCCTGCTCGATTCTATGCTGCAGTCGACCAACTTGTCGCAGCATCAGCAACTGTTTCTGGTGGACGACTCGCGTGAGATGGCCAATGGTTTGGCTAACCTTGAGCTGGTGCAAAAGTTCAATTTAACCAGTGCCAGCGAAATGACCTATGTAGGTGCTGAGCAATTAGCCGCTTTGATGCATCAACTTATTACCGCTTTGCCACACGCAGAATCGGCAATCAGATTTCTAATTGATAGGCAGCAATGGCGAAGTTATAAAACCTACGGCTTATCGCGAACCGTCTGCCTGCTATTGTCAGTGGGCTATCGCAGTATCGTACTGGATGATGATGTGCTTTGTCGGGCTGTGCCGTCCCCCCGTGCCGAGCAGGGTGTCGATATTGGCGGGGGCAGTCGTGAGTTAGATGTCTATGACTCAGAAAGTGCACTGATGCAATCGGTAACAGCAGCAGCGTCTGATCCTTTGCTCGCACATTCCCAGGCTCTGGGGCTGCGTCAGGGTGAGTTGGTGAGCAAGCTCAAAGGCGCTGAGTTGACCGCTGGCGATTTGCGTGATGTAGACTATAGCTTATTAGCCAAGCTTGATGCTAATGCCCCGGTACTGGTCACCCAGTGTGGCAGTATTGGTGATCCGGGCACCGGCGGCGCACACTTTTTACATAGACTGAGTGAAGATTCTATAGCGCGCCTACTGTCTTCCCCCGGTGGCCTGCAGCAAGCTCTAAGTAGTCGCCAGTGTCGCCTTGGTCGAGACAAATCTACCTTCACCCGCATAGCGCTAATGTCGGCAATGACCGGCTTAGACAACACTCATCTGTTACCACCCTATTTCCCTGTTCATAGGGGAGAAGATTACTTATTTGGGGCCATGTTGGAGTTTCTATATCCGCAATCTGCAGCGATTGATTTCAACTGGGCAATTCCCCATATCCCTATTGAACAGCGTAGTAGTAATGGCGATTCTGCTAGAAAAATTGCGGCAGTTGGAGGAGTGGGAATGTTTGCCGCCTATATCATTGAGCACAGCGCCCAGGAGCCTGGTCCAAGCGAATTCACCCGTTTAACGGCACTGTCACAGCTGTTGATGGAATTGGCCGAGAGTAGCGACCAAACCCTGTCAGCAATGTATCGACGCGAATTGGCACAGGATAACGCCCAGCAGATGAAAACTCTGGGGCAAGCGCTGAAAGTAGCACCCGAGAATGCCTCTGAATGGCGCAATTACTTGCAAGCTGGCATCGCGGAGGTTAGTGCCGCGATTCAGCAACTTGAGCACCCCGCGCAAGCACCCGGTATTCCGGCTGGGCTGGCAGATGCTGAGGTCTACCAGGCAGTACGAGAGGCCACACGAAGCTTTGCTGAAGCCCTGGAGGTTTGGCCAGAGATTAGAGAGGCGGCAGGTGATATTGATGTTTCCACTTTTATCTAACTATCTTTTATCCGGAAACGTCACTAGACAATAATTTAGACGCGAAGGCAATGTGCTCTGTCTGCTGTTGCGGACCTTCAGCGGATCTGCAGGATAAGCGCTTCTAGCTCCTGGACGTGTGCATCGTGCTCGCCTATGTCACGCAGTGCACTGGCTAGCCGCAGTAAATAATCTCTGTTGCTGCCGCTGGGTCCCGCAGCACGGGCAATGTGTGCTGCAATGCTTTCGGTTTCAGCCGGGCCCAGGAAGGCGTGGTTGTCCTCGCGGGCAACGTAAAGCTGACCGCTAACCTGAACACCCGACTCCTCCAGGCGCAGTGTTACCTGGTGCCGTTGATAACCATTTTTTTCCCGATGATCCAGATGCTCAAACACCAGGTTATCAACCAGGTAGCCGACACCCAGGCAAATCGCCTCGGGCTCCGGAATCAAGGTCACTACCCGACCAGGGTCTTGAGGTGTGCCCCGGTGATCGTGGGACCCTTGCCAAAAGCGCCTTTGCCAGCCTCTTACACTGGCTATTTCGCGTTGCAGGTAGGGGAAATCCACTTTATAAATGAGCGAGCCGTAGCCAAACACCCAGCTGGTTTGGTCGGTGCTAATAGCCATGGAGTGAACCAGGCGGCCTGGGATCCATAGCCACAGCCCCATAAAGGTGCAAGCTATATCTTTTATGCATGCAAAAGTTTACGCTTTGCAAGGAAATTGCCGATATTTTCATACATCCTATAGGGCTGATTGTGATCGGTTTGTTGCACGGCTTTGGCATTAGCTGGCAACTCGCTAGTCCAGCATTGCCTAGCATAGTTCCCAGGCTGCGGATAAGCAGCTGGCAACATACACTGAGCCATACCCAAGCCGCAAGGCGGAGTTTATGACCCAACATATCCGACGCGAGTTTCGCGATGCATTTTGCAGCTCTCGAACGCCTTATTTCAAGCGTATGATTGAGGCCGGAGAGGCGCAGGTAGAAGAGGAAACCGAGTTTCCCGGTGGCCACATTATGCGCTACCGACTATACAGCGATGCCATCTTGGGGCGGCAGGAGATCATTGTGTTGACCCCTGGCTTCTCGGTGATCACCAGTAGCTTTGAAGCTCTCTTACCCTCTGAAACCAGCTACGCTGGGTCCGGGTGGCTAGTGCTACAGGTATGTGTCGCCGGTGAATACGACATAGCTGTGAACAACCGGGATCCACAGCGTTTGAAGCCTGGTGACTGCCGCCTTGATGTGTTGTGGGGAAACTGCCGATTGGGTAGACGCCAAATAGCCTCCACTCGCTACCGATCTGTGGTGCTATATGTGAAGCTGCATGAGTTGCGGGCGCTTCTAAATATGGGTGAGACCAGGGGCAGTGTGTTAGACGGCCTGCTAGACCCCCGCGGATCTAACGGCTCAATAAAGGGTGGCGAACAAGACAGCACCAGCTACACCTTTGCGGCCCCCAGGTCGTTGGTGGCGTCGGTCAATGAAATTGCCGAGTTTGGCCATTTTGGAGGTCTGAGGCCTGCATTTATCAAAGCCAAGGCCATTGAGTTTTTAGTGCATGCTGTGAACAGCGTGCGCTGGCATGACCTGGAGGCCAACACTCTCAGGCGACGTGCGCGCATTGCTCGCGGTACCCGGGTGGCGCAGCAGGTGCGCGCGATATTGGAGCGGGAGTTTTCGGTCCAGCACACCCTTGATGACTTGGCTCATAGGGTCGGTAGCAACCGAACCACCTTGAGCCGTGCTTTCAAAACCGAATACGCCGAGACACCAATGCAGTATCGTAAACGAATACGTTTGGAAAATGCCAGCGAGATGCTCAGGCATCATGAGGGCACTGTGGGTGAGGTGGCTGAGCATGTGGGTTATGCCGATGCGGCCTGTTTTATCCGCGCCTATCGGCATTATTATGGGGTTACGCCCGGACATCTGGAGAAATAACTTATGGATACAATACGTAGATACCTGTTACCCGGGCTTATCTTTCAGTCGGTAATTATTGGTGGAGGTTATGCCACTGGCAGGGAGTTGGTGGAGTTTTTCCTACCGTCGGGACCTCTTGGCGGACTCATTGGGCTGGTAATAGCAGGTATTGTGTTTGGGGTTGTAATGTCTGCCGCCTATGAATTTGCCCGCGTCACACGCTCTTATGACTACCGTACTTTCTGCAAACACCTGCTTGGCCCAGGCTGGGTTGTCTATGAAGTTGCCTATATTGCCTTGGTGATTCTCATTCTAGCTGTTGTGGGCTCGGCGGCCGGTGAGCTGGTGGCTGGTACCTTTGGCATCGCGGCAATTATAGGTACTGTATCAATGATGGTGATGGTGGGTCTGCTGACGTTTTATGGCTCTGAGGTCATTTCAAAGGTACTGGCAGGCTGGTCTGTACTGCTGTATGTGGTCTACATTGTTTTGTTCGTGATCACCTTTGTTACCATGGGCGACCGGATTGAATCGGTGATGGAGTCTGCCTCAATGGGGGATGGGTGGATGTCCAGCGGTATTCGGTATGCCGGCTACAATATCAACTTGCCGGCGGTATTGTTTTGTATTGTCATCCTGCGCACCCGACGTGAGGCTGTGGGGGCAGGTTTCATCACGGGTGCCATTGCGATAATTCCCGCCCTGTTATTTTATGTGGCGATGATGTCTCAGTACCCTCAAATTGGTGAGCAGCCAGTGCCCGCGCTCTACTTAATGGCACAGCTGAATATAGGTTGGCTGCAAGTCATATTCCAAATAGTTGTATTTGGGACCTTCGTTGAAACCGGTGCAGGTTTGCTGCACTCGATTAATGAACGTATTGATGCCCAGGCACACGAAAATGGGCGTGCCTTACCTCGCTATGCGAGGCCATTGGTGGCGGGCGTACTACTGCTTATTTCAATCTATGGTGCTGATGCGATTGGCATTGTCGATCTGATAGCAAAAGGTTATGGCTTGTTGACCTATGTGTTTATTGGCGTGTTAATTATTCCCCTGCTGACCATAGGTGTCTGGAAAATTATCAAGCATCCTGAACAAGGAAATTAAAATGAATCCCACTATCTTGCGACCTCCTTACGTTATTTTTGTAGGAGATGAATCGAGAACCGCTTACGCCAAGACAGGTATTGGTCTGATGGAGTGGCGGCCAGAGTTGTGTATAGGCCAAATTGGCTTGACCGAGGATGCTGCCGATCTGGGGCTGGAGCCAATGTCTATTGAGCAGGCCGTTGCTGCTGGCGCCGGATCACTGGTGATTGGCACTGCGTTGGTAGGCGGCTCAGTACCAGATACTTGGTTGGGCACCTTGATTGAAGCTGCTTCCAATGGTCTGGATGTGGTGGCAGGTCTACATACCCGTCTGGCTGATATAGCTGAGCTAGTTAATGCGGCCAACTTGGGTGGTAGCAAGCTGGTGGATGTACGGGTTCCGCCAGCCAACTTGCCCATTGGCAGTGGCAAAAAGCGTACAGGTAAACGCTTGCTGACGGTGGGCACTGACTGTGCGCTGGGTAAGAAGTACACCGCTTTGCAGTTGGAAAAAGATATGCGAGCTGCTGGACTTGATGCAGATTTCAGGGCCACCGGGCAGACCGGTATTATGATTGCGGGAGAGGGTTTGCCACTTGATGCGGTGGTGTCAGACTTTCTCAGTGGAGCCGCTGAGTTACTGTCACCAGATAATGAGCCTGATCACTGGGACGTGATTGAGGGCCAGGGCGGTATTTTCCATCCCGGTTATGCGGCGGTGAGTCACGGCCTGCTGGTAGGTTCCCAGCCTGACGCATTTGTAGTGTGTCATGAAGCGCATAGAACACACATATCCAGTTGGGACAACTTTCCACTGAAGACTATTGGTGAGGTCATCGAGCGCAATATACAAATTGGACAGCTGACCAACGCCGGTATTCGCTGTGTGGGTATTAGCATCAATACCTCCTCACTGGAGCAGGAGCAGCGCGAGGCGTATTTACAGGGGCTGAGTGACAAGTATGGCTTGCCCTGCGTAGACCCGATGGTGCACGGCACATCGGCCATCATCGAAAATTTAAATTAGTGGATTCTAAGGACGGTATGATGAACATCAATATTGAAAAAATTTCCCTGCCCCTGGCGGCCCCTTTCGCGATTACTGGCCATGTATTTGAAGTCAGCGATACCTTGCGTGTTACTCTAAGCAAAGATGGTGCCTCTGGTGTAGGAGAATCGATTGGCGCCTACTATTTTGACGAAACTGTTGAATCCATGGCTGCCCAGCTTGAGGAGGTCATGCCACAGCTGCAAGGTGATCTGTCTATAGAAGCTATTCAAGATATATTGCCACCTTGCGGTGCGCGCAATGCGTTGGATTGTGCTTTTTGGGATTATCGCGCCAAGGCGGCGGGCAAGCGCATCTGGGAACTACTTAATATCACCCCCAAGCAGTTGACCACCGTGTACACTCTGGGTATAGCCAGCCCACAGGAAATGGGTGAACGCGCAGCTGAGGCCAGCAAATTTTCCAATCTCAAGATTAAGCTGGACGCACACAATCCCATCGAGAAACTTGAGGCAATACGCGCAGCCCGACCCGACGCCAATTTAATCGTTGATGTTAACCAGGGCTGGACCTTTGCAGAGTTAAAAGAGTATCTGCCACACACCGAACGCTTGAATATAGTCATGATTGAGCAGCCCCTGGCGCGAGGTGGCGATGAAGAGTTGGAAGGCTTCAAATCACCGGTGCCTCTGGGTGCTGATGAGTCCTGCTGTCATATGGGTGAGTTTGAGCTGGCCAGAGACCGCTATGATGTCATCAATATCAAGCTGGACAAATCCGGCGGACTCACCGAGGGTTTGGCGTTGGTTGAGGCGGCCAATAAAGCCAACATGGGTCTGATGGTGGGGAATATGACGGGCAGCTCCCTGTCGATGGCGCCCAGTTACGTTATTGGTCAGTTCTGCCAGTTTGTGGATATTGACGGGCCTCTTCTGTTGAAAAAAGACGTAGCCCACGGTCTTGAATATTTTGAGGGTGGGGTTGTCGGCCTGCCAACATCGCAACTTTGGGGTTAGCGGAGGTGGGGGCGTATCACTGCCCCCATTTTTAGGCCTCTCTTATATACAATCGGCCGTTAAACGCGAGTAATGCAGTAAACAGCAACAGCGCCGCCAGTATAATCAGTGCCCATCTTGGGGCTGCGGGTATAGCAAAGCTGATAGTGCCCGGCGGCTGTGTCAGGCAGCCAACCTCTGAAAGAGGGTACTCCACTGTGGTTTGACCCACAGGTGTCGTCGCCACGGCATGTAATACCATAGTTGGCAGACGGTCATCCTCTACTTGTTGCCACTGATCCTCACTAAACTCCCAGCCGGGCCAGGCTATACCCTGGCCACTGCCGTCAACAGCAGCACCGGGCCACAGTAACTCACCTGATGCAGGTTGGTTTTCCAGTACCGCTACCACCCGACCACCGTCGGTTATCCAGGTAACGGTGACAGTGGGGCCCGCACCTGGGGTAAATGCTTCAAAGGTGGAGACACTATAATTTACATAGGGTGCGTTATCCCGGCAAAACCCCGTTGCGTTCATGCTCAGGGTTGTCGCGAGCAGTTCACCAAAGTTATAGTCAGTCGCGGCAGTGCCGGGTATCAAGCTGATGGCGCTGATCACGTCGTCTAGGGTTGTGTTACCCCCCTCGCTACCGGCAGTATCCATGCCGTCATTCCAGCCTGCTGGCTGTGACTCGGTGACGGTGTAGTTACCTGGAGGCAAGTCACCAAAGCTATAGCTGCCATCCGAAGCTGTGGTGGTGCTGAGGTTTATCGGGCCGGTGAGCTCTATGGTCACTCCACCGATGCCAGACTCACCGCCGTCAAATACACCATCGTTATTAATATCGTAATAAACGTTGCCGGCGATACTGGCAGGTAGTACCTCAGAGAAGTTATTGTCAGGCGAGCCACTGACCTCTGTAGCGGTGCCGTTATCACCTA
>Ga0316189_10002931_pt1 | contig 16637 bp, 11 predicted proteins | sample LowCovwburrow_MG_FD_204930 | JGI IMG/M metagenome (GOLD analysis project Ga0316189, IMG submission 204930) | Coastal sediment microbial communities from Maine, United States - Lowes Cove worm burrow | ecosystem: Environmental > Aquatic > Marine > Coastal > Sediment | place: USA: Maine... | reverse complement strand
GCTCCGGAGGGCCGCCTGTTCAGTGAGCCCGGAAAATTTATCTTCCACATGGTGCTGTCCAATGGAACCATTCATCAAACCAACCTCAAAGAGCACTCGGCAAATTCGATTCGATTTGACACCTATAAACTGAGTCTTGATTTGAAAAAAGAACTGGAAGAGGCCGAAGAGAGAGAAAAAGGCCGGGAGGAAATGAGCATTGCCGAGCTGCAGCAGGTTGTTGATGAATCCGTCGAAAAAGATAAGGATTATTATAAAGCCCAGATTGTGATGCATCGGCGATTTGCACTTCCCGTTTCCTGTCTGGCATTAGGCCTTCTTGCGTTTCCGCTAGGCCTTCAAACAAAATCAACCAAACGGTCTTCTGGATTAATCCTGTGTCTTTTTTCTTTTTTACTTTATTACCTGCTGTTAACGGCAGGCTATACCCTGGGCAAAAAAGGTATCTATCCCCCGGCCATTGGGATGTGGCTGCCGAATTTGACCATGGCGGGCATCGGCGTGTATTTCCTTTTTCAAGCAACCAAAGAAAAGACGTTAAAAGTTGAACGTCTTTTACAGCGGATCGGATTACTTTTTTCCAGACTGCGTCATTTCAAACATGTCCACCATTGATCGGTATCTAACAAAAGAAATTCTTAAACACTTCGCAGTCGTCCTGATGGCGGCCGTCGGTATTTATCTATCTGTCGATTTTTTTGAAAACGTCGACAAATTTATTAACGCCGGACTTCCGGTTTCACGGATCCTCCTGTTTTTTCAACTTAAATTACCGCTGATTACCGCTCAGATCACCCCGGTGGGCATCCTGCTGGCGGTGCTGATTACTTTCGGTCTGATGAATAAAAACAATGAGATCATTGCCCTTAAAAGTGGCGGTATGAGTGTTTATCATTTTTTGAGGCCTATTTTATTTCTGGGTCTCTTAATAACGGTCGGCCTATTTTTTTTATCAGAGATTGTGGTTCCGATCACCATCAGCAAGGCCAATGAGATTTGGCGCCGGGAAGTAAAAAAATACACCATAACCTCCACCCATAAGAATATTTGGTTCAAAGGACACCATTCCATATCGCATATTTCTTACTTTAATCCCAAGGATCAAACCATATCGGGAATTACCCTCAATTATTTTGATCAGCAGTTCAGGCTCACACGGCGGATTGATGCCGCCAAAGGTAGGTTCAAGCAGGGGCGATGGGTGTTCTATGATACGATGGAACAGGTTTTGAACAAAAAAACCGGGTCCTATGATGTGGAAGTCCAAAATGAAAAGGTTGAAGACATCGATTTTCTGCCGGAAGATCTTCAACGAGCTGCCAAAAAGTCGGAAGAAATGAGTTTTCAGGAGCTTTATCGTTACGTGCAGGATGTTGAAGCCGAAGGCTACGATGCCACGCCCTACCGGGTCGATTTTCACGGCAAGTTTGCCTTGCCCGTTGCCTGTCTCATCCTCTGTATTATCGGTACGGGCATAACGCTCCGAAAAAACACCAATCAAGGTCTTTCAGTGCCGATTATTTATGGAATTACCGTGGTGTTTCTCTATTGGATAAGCCAGAGTTTTTGTTTTTCCTTGGGGTATGGCGGTATGCTCTCCCCGGTCATTGCGGCATGGACCGCCAATTTTATTTTTGCATGCATTGCTGGTTTTAGCCTTTTAAATGCGGAATAGGGACCTTAGCCGGACGAGCCGGGATTGAAAAATGTCTTTTTAGCATTTCGATTACGATTGTGCTTGTGTCTGTTAGATGAAGTTGATATTGAGCAACCAATCGTGTAACTGCTTGAAAATTGCAGACCGTCGGTTGATTGTCGATGTGAAAATCTAAACAGGTAAGTCAAATATCATCATTCAATCTTTTTTTGGTCCCGGTTTAACCGGGGTAGGAGGTAATATGGCTGATATATTGGAGATTATAAAGGCTCGAGATCCACAGGAAAGGGAATTTCATCAGGCGGTCAGTGAAGTTATGGAATCCGTCAAGCCGGTTTTGGATCAAAACCCGATTTATCGCCAGGCCAAGATTCCCCAAAGACTGGTGGAGCCGGAACGGGTAATTATGTTCCGGGTTCCCTGGACGGACGACCAGGGCAATGTTCAGGTGAACCGGGGTTTTCGAATCGAAATGAACAGCGCCTTGGGGCCATACAAAGGCGGGCTGCGATTCCATCCGTCGGTCAATCTGGGTATTCTCAAATTTTTGGCTTTTGAGCAGGTCTTTAAGAACGCACTGACGACCCTGCCCATGGGCGGTGGCAAAGGCGGTTCCGACTTTGATCCCAAGGGTAAATCCGACAACGAGGTGATGCGGTTTTGCCAGAGCTTCATGAGTGAACTGGCCCGCCACATCGGTCCGAACACGGACGTGCCGGCCGGGGATATTGGCGTCGGGGCCAGAGAAATCGGGTATCTTTTCGGTATGTATAAAAAGCTTCGCAATGAATTTACCGGCGTTTTAACCGGAAAAGGTTTGAACTGGGGGGGCAGCCTTATTCGCCCGGAAGCCACCGGTTACGGTTCCGTTTATTTTGCCGGCGAAATGTTGACCACCCGCAGCCAAACTCTGGAAGGAAAAACCTGTCTGGTTTCAGGTTCAGGAAACGTGGCCCAGTTCACCACGGAAAAGCTCATCGAATTAGGGGCCAAAGTGGCTACCTTATCGGATTCCTCGGGCTATATCCATGATGAAAGCGGTATCGACCGGGAAAGGCTCGAGTATATCAAAATCCTTAAGAATGTCCGCAGGGGGCGTATCGAAGAATATGCCGAAAAGTATTCCTCAGCGGTTTACACAGCGGTGGATCCGGCTCTGGACTACAATCCTTTGTGGGCCCATAAAGCCGACTGCGCCTTTCCCAGTGCCACCCAGAATGAAATTAACGAAAAAGATGCCCGGAATCTGATCGACAATGGCGTGACCCTAGTTTGCGAAGGTGCGAACATGCCAACGGTGCCCGAGGGTATTAACGTGTTCAAGGAGCACAAAATTCTTTACGGACCCGGCAAGGCCGCCAATGCCGGAGGCGTTTCGGTTTCCGGGCTGGAGATGACTCAAAACAGCATGCGGCTGGTCTGGACGCGTGCAGAGGTGGACGATCGACTCAAACTCATCATGAAAACCATTCATAGTACCTGTATGGACGCCGCCGAGCGGTATGGCGCGCCGGGCAATTATGAGATCGGCGCCAATATTGCCGGATTTGTGAAAGTGGTGGATGCGATGCTGGATCAGGGTCTCGTGTGATTGGCATTGTCGGGCATGGCCTTAACTCGGGCCAATTAATCTCTCTCAGAGCCCACAGAGCCCACTGAGGAAAAACAAAATACTCTGTGGTCTCTGCGAGAGAAAGAGTAATTACTCAATCATTTCAAGCTGACCCTATTTGACAGATCCATGGTGAACACACTGATCATCTTTTTGGCGATCTCGCTGCTTGCCGGTCTCCTGTTTTTTGAAAAAAAGGGCAATCAGAAAGGAAAACTGGCCACCAAGACGATTCTTTCGTGCCTATTTATTTTCACCGCCCTGGTCCAATCCCGTCCTATTCCCGGTTATTTTTATATACTGCTGATTGGGTTGATTTTCTGCCTGGGCGGAGATGTTTTTCTGGCCCTGCCCCGGGAAAGGATGTTTCTATTCGGCCTGGTATCATTTCTACTGGGACACATGTTTTATGTGGGATGCTTCTTTTATGTGGCAGATTTATCCCACTGGTCCTGGATCGGTGCGGGCATCGGCCTGGTTGCCAGCACTAGTGTATTCTTCTGGTTGAGGCCTTATCTGGGTTCCCTGCTGATACCGGTTATTGCCTACATTGTCGTGATTACCTTCATGCTCGTCGGCGGCTGGACGGTGCTCTGTGATGCCGGGGTAGATCTTTCGGGCAGGTTACTGGTATTCAGCGGGGCTGTGAGCTTTTATGTTTCCGATTTGTTTGTGGCACGTGACCGTTTCTTAAAGTTGGAATTTAAAAATCGCCTCCTCGGTCTGCCGCTTTACTATTTCGGGCAGTTTATGCTGGCTTTTTCAGTTGGGGCGGTCAATTAGATGTATCGGAATTTCTACAATTTGTTGGAATCAAGGTGCTTTTTGCGGCCATTCTCTTGGTAAGCCGCATGGAATGGTGGAATAGTGGAATTTTGGAATATTGGGCATGAAAAGTGGAAAAAGATCTATTCTATATAAAATGTTGTATTTTCATTTTATGATGATGCCCGACAGACATTCATTTTCTGCTTTCGCTCCAGAAAATACGCAGCTTTTACGAGAAAATCAATACAATTATATTCGTTTTCATTCGCCAAACCGACCATTCCATTTTCCCAGAACCCATGATTCCAATATTCCAATATTCCAATTAGGCGACGTCCCGAACTTAGTCTTAGGCCTTTATTTTTGTGCATCAAGTGGCAAAAAATTGTATTGAGATATTCTCGATGTTTTTACCCTACTTTAACTTCAAGGAAAACCCTTTCAATCTTACCATTGACCCGGCTTATTTTTATCTGGGCCGCCATCACGAAGAAGCCAATGCGCACCTGACTTACGCTGTATCAGAAGGAGAAGGGTTTATTGTCATTACCGGAGAACGCGGTGTCGGGAAAACAACCGTATGTCGAAGTTTTCTTCAAAAACTGGATAAAAATGTTGAATCGGCTTATATCGACAGATCAACTTCGAACCCCCAAAAACTATTGCTGTATATCACCACTGAATTTAAAATTCGCTCTGCCACCGGGAGAATTATGGATCTTGCCGATGCTCTCAACGAATTTCTGATTCAGAAAAAGCTTGAGGGTAAAAAGGTGGCCGTTTTCATCGATGATGCGCATATGCTGAACAGTGAGGTCCTTGAGCAAGTTCGACTGATATCGAACCTGGAAACTTCAAAGGATAAATTGCTGCAGCTCGTGCTGATCGGCGAGCCAAAGCTTTCTGAAATGCTCAATTCAAATGAACTGCGCCAGATCGGGCAGCGCGTTTCCGTCTGGTACTGCATCGGTCCGCTCACCCATGAGGAGACCGTCGGTTACATCCAGCATCGTCTCACGATTGCCTCCAAGGGACCGCCCATAAGGTTCGACCAGAAAGCTGTCCGCCGTATATTCAAGTACTCCCGCGGAATACCTCGAGATATCAACGTCGCCTGCACCCAGGCTCTCGAGATTGCCTACCAGCGCAAACTTAAGCTTATCGAAACCGATATCGCCAGGGCGGCCATCCGTTATTTAAACGATCGTGCTGAAACTGCGGAACCAAAATCCCGCAATCGGTGGCTGCCTGGATCTATTGCGGCAATATGTTGCCTCATATTCGTGATGGCGATTGCTGTATTTTTTTTTAGATACGATGGGAATGACAATTTTTCAAAAGAGGTAATTACAGAAAAAATCCCAGCTGCCACGGCGCCGGCAGCGGAAATCCCCGATAGACCGGCGCTACCGTCTCCGGTGAATCCTGAGCCACCTGCAATGAAAGAGGATTTATCAATAGAACCCATTCAAACTGACCCATCCGTTGGGCCTGCCGAGACCCCTGCCCCTTCCTCTGATAGTGCCGAACCTGAACTAAGATCACCGCCAATGATGACCCACTCCGTGCAAGTCGGGGCCTTTCGCAGGATAGAAAATGCAGAAGAATTAATCGGCCGGTTGAAGGCCAAAGGCTATTCAGCGCGAACCGTCCAGATCCCGGACTCCCAAGGCCGACCCTGGTTTACTGTCCGGATCGGGGATCATCCAACCCTCGGATCAGCCCAAGAACAGGCGAGAATTTTTAGGGAGGATGTAAATATGAAAACCTTCATCCGGCCATACAAGGCGTACTGATACCTGAAGTGATAGGTTCCAGGTTCAGGGTTCAAAGGTTCAGGGTTAAGGACATAGAAGCCATTAAAGACCCGAAATTCTATCTAAAAAGGGTTAATCAAAATCATCATTTTTTTTCACCCCAAATGCTGTCCAGGGACGAGAATGGAACCCTAAACCTTTGAACCATGAACCCATGAACGCCTATCATTTATCTCGGAAATGTCTTGTTTAAGAATTTGTGAAGATCAACCGCCGCCGGTAAATCTACCACTTTGACTTTGCCCGTGACTATTTCTTTTTCGATTGTTTTCAACTCCTCCCTTAATGCTTGTGATACGGCCCTGTTGAGTTCTAACAGATAGATCGCACCATTGTTCATACCCACCCAATGCTGTTGCCCGAAGGTTCCATCCATATAACTTTTAATTATCTCCTCATACACTACCGCCATGTCCATTACGACAGAGCTCAAAAGTACATCGGCCTTATCGATTTGCCGTTTGTCGCCGATAACGTCAATAAACCAGGCTTTGCCGCCGTCTCCGGCTTTTTTTGTCGAGCAGGCTTGTAGTATACCGAATGAGGCGCCATCTCCCAAACCGAAAATAGCATCGGCGCCGACGGCGATTTGATCCTGGGTATTGCGTTTGGCACCGGCCGCATCCGAATAGGCCTCGGCACCGATCACACTATACAGAAGGCTGGAATTCGGGTTAGAAGCCTTAAGCCCCTGGGCAAAACCCGCCGACATTCGATTCCAGGTGGGCGGTTCGCCTGAGGCAACAATTCCGACAATATTGGATCGCGTCATTTTGCCGGCCAGCCAGCCGGCGAGATAGCTTCCCCCCTGGGGTTGGGTGTCGATGTCGCTAATGAGTCCGGCAGTGACGCCTTTGTGATTTTCAACGGTTGCGACCTTAACCCCTGTTTCTCTGGCGATTTCCAGGGCTACGGTTTGATATCCGGCCGCATGGCAAATTATCAATTCGCAGCCTTTTTTTACCATGTCCCGCAGGGTGGGTTTTATATCTCCATAACCCAGTGCTTCTGCAAGTTCGATCTTGAAACCATATTTTTCAGCCACGACTTCAAGCCCCGCTTTGCCCTGTTCATTCCAGCCCTTATCGGTTCCTGCTTCCGGGATAGCCAGCCCCACCAGTTTCGGTGGATCACCAGCAGCTGCCGGGTTAATCGAAACTAAAATAAAAAACACCAAAGAAAAAATTATTAAGTTTGTTTTTTTCATTGAGCTCTCCTCCGCTTTTTCCGAGACCACGCTCGGGGAAAGTGGCCTCTAAAGGGCAGCAAGTACGCTTCTAAAGGGCAGCAAGTACGCTTCATTTATGCATTGCAGCGTTGTTTTGAAAGATGAACGTCGAACATCGAACGTCCAACGTTGAACATCGAATAATGATGTCGCTGCGCTCCGCAATTTAACTTCATTTGTTTCAAAAATTCAATGTCGAAGCTTGAATCACCATTTCTGTTTTTTTATTTTTTCCCATTCAACATTCGATGTTGGACGTTCGATGTTCGATGTTCACTTTATTTCAGTAAACCTCCCACAGCCACCCGAGCACTTATGGGGGGCTGACCTCATCTGTTTTCCCGCTGATACGGGATGCACAGGGCGGACGGCAGGTTGGAAGATCTGGCAAAAAGAACCAATGTAACAATCACGACGAGATAGGGGGTCATTAATATAAAATCAGGGCTTATTTTTATTCCCGCCACCTGCAGAGCACTGGTTAAGGCCAAGGCAAATCCGAACAGCAGTCCTCCAAAGCAGACCCTGACAGGATTCCATTTTCCCAGCATGACGACAACAATGGCGATATAACCCCGTCCCATGATCATGTCAGGCACGAAAAAAGCCAAATCACCCAGTGCCAGGAAAGCTCCGCCGAGACTCGCCAGGAGGCCACCCAGCAGAATCGCATAAAAGCGGGTGCGATAGACACTCACACCGCAGGCATCGGCTGCTCGCGGTGCTTCGCCCACCGCCCGGACGCGAAGCCCAAAGCGGGTCTTATACATCAGGATGTACATGATGGGGACCATCGAAAAGGTCAGGTAAACCAGCCAATGCTGATTAAACAATGCTTGTCCGATAACCGGGACCTGGGAAAGAAGTGGAATCTCACTGGTTCCCCCGGCACCGAACAGGATCGGAAACTGATTTCCAAAGATCACCCGATGGAGGAAACTGCACATACTGCGCGCAAAAATCGTCAGCCCCAAGCCGACAACGATCTGATTAACACCCAGGATAATGGTCAAAATACCAAAAACGAGACCCATGGTCAAGCCAACGGCCGCAGCGAAAACAAAACCGGAAAACAAGCTGTTCATTTTCAGGGCAACAACAAAAGATGAAAAAGCACCTGCGACCATCATCCCTTCTATCCCCAAATTGAGGAGACCGGAGCGTTCTGCATAGGCCTCACCCAAAGCAGCCAGCAGAATGGGGGTTGTGCCTCTTAGGGTTGAGGCGCAGATGGCCGTGATTAAAGCTGATTCGAAAAGAGCATTCATCTATGCATCCATTTCTTTTCAAAGTACTCCGAGGCGGCAAAGAACAGCAGCGTGAGCCCCTCTAAGACGTGGACGAAAAAAACCGGAACACCAAGATCGCGTGCCACAAATTCCCCGCCGATAGCTAAAAACGAAAAGAAAAAAGCCAACGGGATGACGGCCCAGCCATTCAATCTGGCCAGGAAAACCAATGGAATGGCGGTCATGCCGTATTGGGGATTCCAGTTTCCCTGAAAGAGACCCTTGACCGCCAGCACGTCACCGGCACCCGCCAGTCCGGCCAGGCCGCCGCTGATCAGAAGACCGTAAACGGTGAGGTGTGGGACGCTCATACCGGCGTGCATGGCTGCCTTTTTATTCATCAGCATCACGCGGAACTGATAACCCAGGGTGGTTTTTCTGATGATCCAGTGTATGCCCAGAAGGGTTGCGATGCCAATGATCAAGCCCACATGTATACGGGTGAAGGGGATCATGGGCAGGCGATAGGCCGAAGGAATCAGAGGCGTCTGGGCTGGTACGGTTGACAGGTCATTGATGGGGCCCTTGACCAGCCACGTGACCAGGTTTACCGCCACCCAACTCATCATGAGGGTGGTGATAATTTCGTTAATATCGTAACGGGCTTTCAGGACGGCCGGCAAGAGTATCCAGGCCATGCCGCCGAGAATTCCCAATAAGGCAATGGTGATGAGGTATGCGGGGTAGGGCAGGGCGTTAGAAATCCAGGGGGCAGCCCAGCCTGCCAGCATCGCCCCGATGAGAAATTGGCCGTCGGTACCGATATTCCAAAGGCCTGCTGAAAAACATGCCAGGAGACCGGATGAGATGATCAAAAGCGGGATCATCTTGATGATGGATTCAATCACGCCCAGGGAGGAGCCCATCCCGCGGGTGAAAAGAAGACCAAAATAGATTAGCGGGTTCTTGCCGATGGCAAGTAAAATAATACTGCCCGTCATCAGGGAGAAAAGGATTGAGACAATCGATAGCGCTGCCGGTTTGAAGGTGGCAAAGTCGACGTTTTTCAATGAACCCTCTATTCGTGAATTCCAAGCATGAGTTTTCCGACTTTTTCAGCAGTTGCATCATTGCGATCCATGAATCCTGAGATTGCGCCGTCAAACAAGACACCGATGCGGTTGCTGCAGCTGAAAAGTTCGTCCATGTCCGTGGTAATGAGTAAAACGGCAGCTCCCTGCCGGCTTTCTTCCTTGAGCAATTGCTGAATCAATCGGACCGTGGTGGCATCGAGACCGTAGGTCGGGTTGCTGCAAACAATCAGATCCGGTTCGTCGGACAGACTTCTGGCCAATATGAATTTCTGAATGTTTCCGCCACTCAGTGTACTGACCCGGGCATTGGGTCCGGTTGCCCGTATCCCGAAGCGGCTGATCAAATCATCGGTAAAAGATTGAACGCTGACCTGGTTTAAAATGCCGAATCGAGAAAAAGGCCGGCGATAATAACTTTGTAAAATAGCGTTTTCCGAAAGGGCCATGTCGAGAACGCATCCTTCGCGCATGCGTTCATCGGTGACGTATCGGATCCCCAGTTCAAACCGTTGGGCGATGTTCGTAAGGGTAATGTTCCGGCCGCGATAAACCAATTTTCCCGCGGTTGTGCGTTTTTGTCCCCCGATAACCTCTGCCAGCAAGCGCCGGCCCTCACTGTCGGCTCCGGTTACGCCGACGATTTCGCCTTTTGCGATGCTGAAAGAAATCCGTTTCAGTCCAAGGACGCCCTGGTTGTTTAAGGCCTCAACCCGTTTTAGCTCCAGCACCGGTTCATCTGTGAAGACTTTTCCCGCCACCCGTGCCCGGGGTTCAGGAATATCGCCGAACATGACATTAAGAATCCTGTTTGATGCGGTTTTGGCATCCATGTTCATCAGGATGTCGCCCGAGAGTTCGGCTGCATTCTTTCCTGACCGCATAATGGTAATGCGATCTGACACAGAAAGGGCCTCGCCCAAATTATGTGTGATTAAGACTACTGATTTACCGGCCTTGCGCAACGATTTGAGGGTATCAAAAAGATCTTCGGTTTCGACTGGAGAAAGCATCGAAGTGGGTTCGTCGAGAATCAATACGTCAGATTCATGAAAGAGTATTTTTAGAATTTCAGTCCGTTGACGTTCACTGATAGACAGGTCCTGAATCTTTTTTTCAGGATCGACGAAGAGGCCATATGCTGCGGAGATTTTCTGAAGTCTCTGTTCGGCTTTTTTCAGGTTGAGGAAGAGACCGTCTTCGAAACCCAGGATAAGATTCTCTATGACCGTCAAATTGGGTATCAAGGCAAAGTGCTGATAGACCATGCCGATGCCCAGCCTGAGGGAATCCTGGGGCGAGCGTATTTTGACTTTTCGGTCGCGGACGATAATTTTTCCGGCATCCGGCTGGTGCATCCCCGCAAGGATCTTCATCAAGGTTGTCTTGCCCGCACCGTTTTCTCCCAAAATGCTATGAATTTCAGAGGGGTAAAGATCGAAGTCGACATTTTGGTTGGCCACCACACCCGGGAAGTTTTTGGTAATTCCGATCATATTTATGAGGGTTTTATTCGTCATCATCAGCTCGATTACAGATATCGTTGATTGGTTGATTAGTTGATTGGTTAAGTGGTTGTAAATATGAATCTATCCCATATTTGCAAAATAATTGGACACATCATGTTTTAACAATCGTAACTTTCTAAAATTATGACTATAATTTACCTGATCAACCATTCAACCAGTAAACTATTCAACAAGGTCTGTATTATCTCGAATTTAGTGAATTAACAATGATTTTAAAAACTATACTGGACATCCAAAAAAACCCGGTCATTGTCTCCAATACCCATGGTGCGCCGGAGATCACCGGACTGATAGAAAACAATACCACCGGTCAACTGGATGGAATCCGTATAATCGTATTCTGCCGAAAACCGCTGGACTGCTCCGTCGTCACCGGTGGGGCCGAAGGTGTTTGCCAGAAACGTCAGCTTAAGGGTGTCATTCAGGTAAGGTTTGGTTATCCGCAAGGCCCACTCAAAAAGATTTTCTTTTTGAAAATCCGGGCTGTCTTTCAATCGTTTGTCAAAATCAAAATAGTGTCGATTGGCAATGTCCAGGGTGATGGTGGCATCCGAAATGCCGGCGTATTCGACACCGGCCAGTCCATCCAGTCTGGAATATTCTTTGTCCGGTGTATTGGAAAATTCGAAACCATCGAAGTAGGCCGCTTCGGTTTTAAAAAGCCAGTTGCCCCAGGCAATGTTGAAGGCCCCACCGAGCATTTTAATGCGAGAATGTTTAATTTCGAATCGGGGTGTCGGAAAGGGAGAAGCCGCTGAAATATATCCATTCTGTGCATAAATATCAGCTATATAAAAGGAGACATCCCAGCCCTGAAAGATACCGTTAAGGGATGCGGCAAACTGGGTGTTATCGATGGCGAAACCCTCATGGGGTGATTCCTTGCCGGGCAGCGGCTGTGATCCCGGGAAAAAATCACTGCCAAATTCAGGGTTTCTATTGTAGCGAACTTCATGCAAAGCGATGCCGCTGAGGCTCCAGCCTTTTATATAGTAATCGAGTTTGGTCATCGTTACCGGAAGCCTGAGCTTTTCGATATCCACCAGACCGGGCCAACGCAGATCCAGAGGGTTAAGAACATCGGTAATGCGAATGTTATCCGAACGGCCCCAGACGACGATTTGCCGGCCGGCTTTTATATCCAGATCCCTGGTGAGGCTTCCTTGAAGATAGACCTCGTCGAATTCCAGTTCTTTTTCATAATGGTCCAGCACATCATCGGTGAAATTATCGCGGCCATTGATGGTGTAGGCAAAATCATAAAATCCATGGCCTGAAACCCGCGCCTGCCAGTTTTCCGACAGATCGGCATCCAGTTCCAGCTTGAGCTCGGATCGCAGCCGGGTCAATCCATGCCAGTTGGTATCGGTTCCCGCAGCATCATGGGAAAGATAACTGTAAACCGAGCTGATTTTAAAATAGCCGTCAATGCTGAGCCAACCCGGCATGCTGCCTTTTTCAGTCTCCAAAACCGTCGCTTCATTGGTTTCATCTTCGAATCCTTCCAGAATCTCGTCCTCTGTTAACGCTTCAGGTGATTTTTTTGCACCCGGCGCCTCTTCAAAACTGTCCGAAGCGTTTTGCAACTCATCATTGGATTTATGATCATCTTCAAAACCATTTAAGATTTCATCCAGTCCCGGATCTTGCTGGGAACACACAGACTGAGGCAGAAACAAACAGATTATCAGCATCGTTAAGGAACTTGCAGCGGCGATTTTTCTGTTGATCAATACCATTGTATTTAAGTAGGTGAATTCACTTTCGGATGACCGGAATCAGAGGACAGGGGACCATAAGCGCCAAGTTGTTTTATAAACATTCACAGGCTACATTTATGCCGTACAGGTTTGTTTTGAAAACGCGAACGTACAACGTTTAACATCGAATAATGTGGTCGCTGGGCTCCGCAATTTAATTCCATTTGTTTAAAAATATCCCATGTCAAACTTTGAATTGCTATTTCTGTTTCTTCATCTTTTCCCATTCAACATTCGATGTTGGACGTTCGATGTTCGGCGTTCATCTTTTTTCAGTTAAGATTCTGCAGTCCCCCGATGTCACCATAAATCGTCCTTCGTCATTCGAAAATCGTCATTCCTATAGCCCTTTCTCCATTCTTCTCACCGTAAACAGCTCATGGTCGAGATTCTGATTAAACTTGATATTGTTAAGTTTCAAGATGGTTTTATGGGCCAATCGTTTTCCTTTTTTCCTGGTTACGTGCATTTCGGTTGACACCCAGACGTCATCGATAAGCTCCAAGTTCTTAACATCGACGTATTTTAAGTACCCGCCGTCCTTTTCCCAATGAACCGCGCGGATGACAACATAATTATCCTGACGCACAAAAATAAGAGATTTTTTATAACCGGTGTCCCCGATGACTTTTTTAGAGCGGGGAATTGACTCGATTAACCAGGTCTTGATTCCATTTACCGCCATCTCCTTTTTGAGGGTAAAATCATAGTCCGGTAAATTACGATCCGTCATATCGGAATAATTGAGATCTGAACCCATAAAACTGCCGCTTTTGTCACTGCTGGCGATACGTTTTGTTTTGCGCAGGGCCGGCAGGTAAAGCCACTGATCGTCATCTTTTGACGGGTCATCATAGTCATGGGTCAAAAAAGCCGTATCCTTAACATCCGCCGGATGCTTAAAAAACATCAGCCTCAAGGTATCCTCCCCTTTGTCTTTGCTATAGACAGCGATGCGACGAATTCTTTCTTTGCCCCTTTTGTCAATTAAGATCATTTCCATGTCCGATGTCTGATTGTCGCCGTCGTCCCTGGCATCTACCTTTTCCATTATGGCCCGTGCAGCGGGGTCATCAGCAAAAGTCTGGGGGGCGATTGGCGGCAAGACAGCTAGGAAAATAAAAACAACTGTGATGAATCTACTAAGACTGCTTTTCATTTTTTATCCTCCACGGGAATGAATTTGGGCTTGTTGACCAGCACCATAAGGGCCGGGGCCAGCAGATAATCGGCCACCAGGGCCATCACGATGGTAAAGGCCGTCAGCAGACCAAAATAGAACAGATTGTTCATTGAGGCGAACACGAAAATAAAAAACCCCAACGACAAGACAATGGTGGTCACCAGCATGGCGCGGCCGGTGGTGTGCAGGGTTTTAAAAACGGCCTGCTGGGGGTCGCCGCTTTGTTCATAGTATCGGCGGAAGTTGTGCATAAAGTGAATGGTGTCATCAACGGCAAGTCCGATGGCTATGCTGCCGACCATCATGGTGAAAAGGTCCATGGGAATAGCGGTTGCACCGATCACACCGAGCATAAGCAGGATGGGTGCCAGATTGGGGATCATGCTGAGCAGACCGATGCGCACGCGGCCGATCAGAATAATCATTAGTATGGTAATGACCCCCAACGCAATGACATAGCTTCTGGCCATGCTCTTAATGGCATTGCTGACGGTGCGGGATAAGAGGGTCATCATACCGGTAAAGGTTATTTTTGTCTCGGGAAAGCGGTCGGCGAAATAACGGTGGATGGTTTGCAAAAACGAATTGTATTTGACCACGTCTTTGAAGGGACCTTTAACCGTGAAGCGTGCCATGGCAAACTGGCTGTCTACAAAGTCTTCCAGATCATCCGAGCCGCTGTTTTCAAAAAGCAGTAATTCCTGGGCAATTAGATCACGGTTATTGGGAATGGCGTAATAAACCGGGCGATTTTCATTGAGGGCCTGGTTGATTTCTTTGAGAATCGTTGTCAAGGACCATGCCTTCCCCACGAAAACATCTTCATATTCTAATGATTGAACATATGCTGCCGCATTTTCCATACGATTGAGCAGATCCGGTTCGTAAAGACCGTTTTCTTTACCGGTGTCAATCACAATTTCCAGGTTGAGGGTGCCGCGCATTTCATGATCTATTTTCTCAGTTGCGATACGGATTTCGGTGGCTTTCGGAAACCAGCCCAATATGTGGTGTGAAAAACGGATTCTAGATGCACCGACGCCGGACAATACAATGATAGTTGCGCTGGCAATCACAATGGCTACTGGATGGCTGGTCGAGAAATGGCTGACCCAAGAAAGAAACCGGTCTATGACGGCAGTTTTCTGATCTCTGCCTGACTGTTGCTTATTTTTTAGGGGAAAAAGAGCTAAAAGTGCAGGCAGCAGAACGATGGTTGTAACAAAGGCCAGCATCACGCCGATGCCGGCAAATATCCCAATGTCTGCGATGGGGGCCACTTCGGATGTCGAAAATGAGAGCAGACCGCTGGCCGTAGTCACATTGGTCATTAACACGGCAAGACCCGAATGCCCCAGGGCATAGGCGATGGCTTTTTCTTTATCCGCATTTTCCTCTAAGCGATGAAAGAAAATGGCAAGGATGTGAACCGAAGTTCCCACGCCTACTGCCAGTAAAAAAGAGGGCAGAATCTGGGTCGGGACTTTGATGGGGACTTTCAGGATTGCCATAATACCCACCGTGCACAGCAGGGACAAACCGACAATGATCAGCGGCAGCAGCACACCGCTTATCCGGCGGAACATGACATATAGGAGAACAGCGACCGTGATGACGGCCAGGGCCACAAATTTGCGCATGTCTTTCATCATGGCCCGTTTGAGAAAGTGGGTGACCACCGGTGATCCTGCGACATAAACAGGAAAATCAGGCGCCCGAAATTTCTCCAATGTCTGTTTAACCGCTGTAACCACCCGGCTGTTTTCTTCATCCGTGAGATACTGCTTTTTTGAGGAGGTCGGGCTTTGCGGTGCAGGCGTTGCGACAGGATCGTCGTCAAATCCTTCGAGGACATCGGCATCCTGCCCGAGACCGGAATAGCTTTGGGTTTTAATGACGATGGCGGTAAATTGTCCATCTTCGGAGATCAACAAATTCTTGTAAAGCGGATTGGAAATAACCCGGTTTTTCAGGACTGCCATTTCGGTTTCATTTTGCGGCCAATCTTCGAGCAAATCCTCGACAATGAGCTCATTGGTTTCACCGCGGGTGTTGCGGGCGTTGACAAGGCTGGTGATGTCATCAATATAGGGTACGTTTTGTTCAAGATCTTCGTGAAGTATTTTGAGTTTTTTTAAAAAAGCCTGGGAAAAGATCTTCGGTGATTTTATGGCTATAATGACGACTTCATCCCGACCGAATTGATCGCGAAAGGCATTGTATGCCAGCAGGGTCGGGTCGTTTTCGTGCAGGAAGCCTTCAGTTGAAGTGTCGATGGTGATTTTTGGAATCTGGGAGATAAGTGTTGCCATCAAAAGCAACATGATAATTACCGTTTTTATCCGGTGGCGGTATACGAAATGGGCAAGATTTTCAAATCCCCGTTCCATCCGATTTCTTAAGCTTTCCATAAAGAGGCTCCAATTATTCAAGACAACAGCGGCATTTCAGCATTTTCTCATAACGGCATTTAAAACGAGAGTCTCAATTTGGCTCATCGCATTGATATCTATAGCGGGATCAACCAGCTGATGAATGCCGGCCAAGGATGCCAATTTAGACCTAATCGGTGTACTCATCTTACAATTCCGACGCCAGCTTTTTCAGCTGATCCTCGAAAACGGCGTTTTGGAGGTCAAACTCATTGGTGCTTGTTTCCAGTTTATCGAATAGTTGATCAATCGCTGATTGGCAGGTGTGGATGGCCTGGGACAACTCGACAATTCGTGGCCCGTCCTGGTTTTGTGAGGCCTGCTGCATCGA
>Ga0316189_10002930_pt1 | contig 16649 bp, 15 predicted proteins | sample LowCovwburrow_MG_FD_204930 | JGI IMG/M metagenome (GOLD analysis project Ga0316189, IMG submission 204930) | Coastal sediment microbial communities from Maine, United States - Lowes Cove worm burrow | ecosystem: Environmental > Aquatic > Marine > Coastal > Sediment | place: USA: Maine... | reverse complement strand
ATCGTAGCCCGGATGCAGCGAAGCGAAATCCGGGGAGATGTACATGTGCAAACACATCCCGGATTACGCTTCGCTTCATCCAGGCTACAAAACTATCCGCATTAATCTGCGTTCATCTGTGGATCAATATTGAAAAAAACTTTGCGTACTCTGCGCCTTCGCGCCTCTGCGTTGAAACTAGATGTTTAGTCTGGAAGCAGGAATCACCTTAATTCTTTGGGCAGCTGGAAACTGACGTTTTCAGTATGTCCGCCGTTCTGAATGACGCTGGCGCCGTATAACTTCTCGAGTCTGGCGGTCACTTCTTTTACCAGGACTTCAGGTGCGGAAGCGCCGGCGGTTACGCCGATCGCGCTCGCTGCCTGCAGCCATTCGGTTTTAATATCAGCAGCACCATCGATCAGGTAAGCAGCCACGCCCTGCTTCTCCGCCAGTTCGCGCAGGCGGTTGGAGTTGGAGCTGTTGGTTGAACCTAACACCAGTAAAACATCGACATGTTTGGCCAGTTCGCGTACGGCATCCTGCCTGCTCTGTGTCGCATAGCAGATGTCGTCTTTACGCGGGCCCTTTATATCCGGGAATTTCTCACGCAGCCTGTTAATCATCAGCCTGGTGTCATCGACAGAGAGCGTTGTTTGCGTGACATAGGCCAGGCTTTGCGGATTGCTGACCTCGAGTAGTTCGATGTCATCAAGCGTCTCTACCAGATAGATGTTGCCGCCTTGCTGCGGGTCATACTGACCCAGTGTGCCTTCAACTTCAGGATGACCGGCATGACCGATGAGAATGACTTCTTCAGCGGCCTTTGCGTGTCGCGCCACTTCAAGGTGGACTTTGGTTACCAGCGGGCAGGTTGCGTCAAACACTTTTAACTGCCTGTGTCCTGCCTGCTCGCGTACCTGTTGGGAAACGCCGTGTGCGCTGAATATGACAGTAGCTCCGTCAGGTATTTCATCGAGCTCTTCGACGAAGATGGCGCCTTTGCGTGCAAGATCATCGACCACGAAACGGTTGTGCACAACTTCATGGCGCACATAGACCGGTGCGCCGAAAATCTGCAGTGCACGTTCCACGATATCGATGGCGCGATCGACACCGGCACAAAAACCACGTGGATTGGCGAGGTAGATATTGATCGTCACTGGTTGTTTATTGTTGCGTGGGCGTTATTGATATCGAGTATTTCAACGGTGAATACCAGCGGCTGACCCGCCAGCGGATGGTTGAAATCAACTTCCGCATTGTCAGACTTGACAGAAAGTACAGTGCCGAGGATATCTTTCCCGTCGGGAGTTTCAAATTCAAACACCAGACCGCTCTCCGGTTTGAGGTCATCTGGAAAATCGGACACTGGCATCATGTGAATATTGTCTTGATCCCGCAGCCCGAAGCCCTGTTCCGGTGTCAGCGTCAGCGTCTGCCTGTCACCTGTTTCAAGACCATAAAGCGCAAGTTCCATACCCTCGGTCAATACACCGGAGCCCATGCCGACTTCTACAGGTTCGTCATCGAAGCTGCTCTCGATTTCAGTTCCGGTGGTCAGTGCTATGCTGTAGTGCATAAGCAGCAGACTGTGCATTTCGATTTTTTCTTTCATACGAGCCTTTTTAATTCGGTTCCGCGTACATGAACATATCGATTATCAACAGGGCTGCGCCGACCGAGATGGCGGAATCCGCGATATTGAAAGCCGGCCAGTGCCAGTGTTCATAATACACGTCAATGAAATCGATAACGTAGCCATACAGACTGCGGTCAATCAGGTTGCCGACAGCGCCGCCGATGACCAGGGTGAGGCCCCATCTGAGGTATTTCCTGTTCTTGTCCGCCTGGTGCAGCCAGTAAACAAGCGCAATGCTGACAGCCAGGGATATGGCCATCAGTACCCAGCGCTGCCAGCCACCGGCATTACTGAGAATACTGAATGCCGCACCCTTGTTATAGCACAGCGTCATATTCAGATTCGGTATAACTTCGAGCGGCACACGCAGGTCGAGGTTGCTGTCTGCAATGTGTTTTGTGATCTGGTCGAGTACAACAACCAGGCCGCTTATCCATAACCAGTTCATAGTGTACTCAGCGGCACTGTTTTCCGTTAAGGCTTGCTTTGTCGTTACGCATAACGCCTGGACTCACCATCACCGGCCACATTCTCAACGCAGCGTCCGCATAACTCGGGATGTTGCTCGTCTTTGCCAACATCTGCACGATGGTGCCAGCAGCGTACACATTTTTCATGCGCGGAGGCTTCGGCCATGATATGGATGGTATTGCCGTCGGCCAGTTTGGCTTCAATGGCTGAATCCTGTTTTTCATCAGGTGAACCAAGCCGTGCTTCCGAAGTGATCATGACAAAACGCAGCTCGTTCTCGAGTTTGTCCAGGTGCTGATGCAGTTCACCGTTGCAATACACGGTGACTTCGGCGTCGAGTGATGACCCGATCCTGTTGTCAACACGCAGGGTCTCGAGCTGTTTGCTCACGGCCGAGCGCGTCTCCAGTACCTGTTGCCAGAAATCCATGTTCATCGGTTCGTCTTTATCCAGCTCGAACAGTTCCTGGTACCAGCTCTCCAGCTGCACGGATTCGCCGTGTTCGCCGGGCAGGTGCTGCCAGATTTCATCGGCTGTAAAACTCAGTATCGGCGCCAGCCAGCGGCACATGGCTTCGGCAATATGGAATAGCGCGGTTTGTGCCGAGCGCCTTGCAACACTGTCCGCCTGCGTGGTGTATTGCCTGTCCTTGATGATGTCGAGGAAGAAGCCGCCCATGTCAACGGCGCAGAAGTTATGCAGCTTCTGGTAGATAATATGAAAGTTATAATCCCGGTAGGCATCGATGATTTGCTGCTGTAACAGGTGCGCACGTGCAACCGCCCAGCGATCGAGCGACAGCATCTCATTACCGGCAAGCATGTGTTTGGCCGGGTCAAAACCGTTCAGGTTGGCGAGCAGAAAGCGTACCGTGTTGCGGATGCGACGATAGGTGTCGGCGGTACGTTTGAGAATTTCATCCGATACCGTCATCTCGGCGCTGTAATCTGTGCCGGCCACCCACAGGCGAAGTATGTCTGCGCCCAGTGATTTCATGATTTTCTGCGGCGCAACAACATTACCCAATGACTTGGACATCTTGCGGCCATTGGCATCGACGGTGAATCCGTGAGTGAGCACGCTGCGATAGGGCGCTGTGCCGTTCATCGCAACCGATGTCAGCAAGGAGGACTGGAACCAGCCGCGGTGCTGGTCGGAACCTTCAAGATACAGATCAGCCGGGAACGGCAGGCTTTCGCGTTTGCCGAGCACACAGGCATGGGTCACGCCGGAATCAAACCAGACATCGAGCGTGTCGCTGGTTTTCTCATAGCTGTCAGCCTCATCACCGAGCAGTTCCGAGGCTTCGAGTTCAAACCAGGCATCGATATCCTGCTGTTCGATACGCTGTGCAATTTGCTCAATCAGCGACGCTGTGTCCGGGTGCAGTTCACCGCTTTCCTTGTGCACAAACAATGTGATCGGTACGCCCCAGGTACGCTGCCTGGAAATACACCAGTCCGGACGCCCGCTGACCATGCCTTCGATGCGCGCCTGCCCCCAGTCGGGTATCCACTTCGTTTGCTGAATGGCTTTTTCGGCATCGGTGCGCAGGCCTTTCTGGTCCATGCTGATGAACCATTGGGGTGTTGCGCGGAAGATGATCGGGGTTTTATGGCGCCAGCAGTGCGGGTAGCTGTGCTTCATTTTTGCCAGTTTCAGCAGCACGCCGTTGTTCTCCAGCGTTTCCAGTATGGCTGCGTTGGCCTTGTTTACGTGCATGCCGGCGAACAGTTCGGTGTCGGGCAGGAACACGCCGTCACTGCCAACCGGGTTGTACACCTCCAGTCCGTAACGGCTGCCAACGATGAAGTCGTCCTGGCCGTGCCCGGGGGCCGTGTGCACGGCACCGGTACCGGCTTCGGTCGTGACGTGATCGCCAAGAATGATGGGCACCGTACGGCTGTAGAACGGATGCTGCAGTTGCAGGTTTTCCAGCTGGTGGCCCTGGCATTCTCCCAGTACGCTATGCTGTTCGAAGCCGTAGCGCTGCAAAGCGCTGTCTGCCAGCGTGGTTTCCAGCAGTATTCTCAGCGGACCATTGGCCGATTGCACCTGTATTAACTGGTAGCTCAGGTCCGGATGCAATGAGACCGCCATGTTGGCCGGCAGCGTCCACGGCGTCGTGGTCCAGATCACCACGCCGACGGGGCCTTCACCTTTAGCATCGATGCCGGCTGCTGACAGAAATGCGGCTTCATCGGCGGCCTTGAACAGGACATCGATCGCGGGTGATTCCTTGTCCTGGTATTCGACTTCGGCTTCAGCCAGTGCGGAACCGCAATCCAGGCACCAGTGTACGGGCTTGCTGCCTTTATGCAGATGCCCCTTGTCGATAATCTTGCCCAGCGAGCGCACGATGTTGGCTTCGAACACGGGATTCATCGTCAGGTAGGGATCATCCCAGTCACCCAGCACACCGAGGCGCTTGAAGTCCTCGCGCTGGCCGGCGACCTGCTTGCTGGCGTATTCGCGGCATTTCTGCCGAAAGGTCTTGGCATCCACCTTGTCACCGGCCTTGCCGACCTTCTTTTCCACCATCAGTTCGATGGGCAGGCCGTGGCAGTCCCAGCCCGGTATGTAACGCGCATCAAAGCCGTCGATGGTGCGGCTTTTAACAATTATGTCTTTCAGGATCTTGTTGACGGCGTGGCCGATATGGATGTCGCCATTGGCGTAGGGCGGACCATCGTGCAGCACGAAGGTCGGGCGGCCCCTGCATTGCTCCCTGATTTTTTTATACAGGTCGATCCTGTCCCATGCTTTGAGCATATCCGGCTCGCGTTGTGCCAGGTTGCCGCGCATCGGGAAATCGGTATGAGGCAGGTTCAGGGTGCTTTTGTAATCAGCCATTATTCTTACTTCTTTATTCACTCAGTTATTCTTTAATTTACTGCTTTATGCAGTTCGCGCGCTTGCACACAATCCAGTTCTATTTGTTGCTTGAGCAATTCGAATGAGTCGAATTTTTTCTCGTCGCGTATTTTATGGTGAAAAGACACGCAGATATTCATGCCGTAGATATCTTTTTCAAAATCAAACAGGTGGACTTCGAGCTGATCACGCACACCGTCGACAGTCGGGCGTTTGCCGATATTCGCAATGCCCTGAACGTCACCCAGCTCAGGCGAGCACATGGTCACAGAGTACACGCCACTCAGTGGAATTGCCGGCCGGTTCAATCGAATATTGGCCGTTGGAAATCCAATCGTGCGTCCGCGTTTGTCTCCATGCGCCACGCGTCCACAAATCCTGTAGGGTTTGCCGAGCATGCGTTCGGCATCGGACAGGCGATCATCCAGCAGGGCCTGGCGAATACCTGTACTGCTGACGCGCATATTATCCACGCTGTGGGTGGATAATGCCAAGACCTCAAAGCCGTGTTTATCGCCAGCGGTTTTTAGATAATCATAATCACCCGTGCGGCCTTTACCGAAACGAAAATCATCGCCGATCACAACCGCTTTTACGGCGAGTGCGTCAACCAGCACTTTAGAGACAAATTCTTCTGCACTCAATTGTGCCAGACTGTCATCAAAACGCAGAATCAATAGCATGTCCGGGCTCAGGGATTCATCCAGTTCCGCAATCAAGGTATAGCGCTCACGGGCACTGGTCAGACGAGGTGCGGGTTTGCTTTTTGAAAAATATTCGTGCGGCAGGGGATCAAAACTCATCAGGGCCGAGGGGATATTGTTTTCCCGTGCTTTTTCAGACAGCAGGCGCAGCAGTGCCTGGTGGCCGTGATGCACGCCATCGAAATTACCGATCGTCACCGCGCAATTCCGGTGCTCGGGTTTCAGGTTGTGCAGTCCGCGGACTAATTGCATGATCGACGAGTTGCCAAGTAACTAATTGAAAAGCAGTAGTATATCAGCGTTTGCTTGTGAACCTGAAAGAAACATCATGGTTACCGCAAAGACGCAAAGGGCGCAAAGAATTATTATTGTTGTCATTTCAATAAGAGATACTGTCAATCAAGATATAAGGTCATAGCTTGTGAATAATAACTGCATCTCTTTGCGTTCTTTGCGTCTTTGCGGTGAAAAATATTACTGTGCTTCAGCTAAATGCATGTCAAGTGCGTTTGAGCCTGTCGGGCCTGATGCCGCTCAGCCACAGCATCGCAAAATAGATCACCGCTGCTATGCCGATAATGCTGGCAAGATAAAGCGCGCGTTCGAGGACGGTTAACCAGGTCCATATTTCAAGGCCCGGCGTCAGGTAGAGTAATACCGCGGTCATACCGATGCAGGCAATCAACATTTTTGTAAGCATCCGCCCCCAACCTGGCAGTGGCTGATAAACGCCGGCTTTTCTGAGACCGCGATACAGCAGGATGGCGTTGATATAACCTGAGCTGCTGGTCGCCAGCGCCAGGCCGACATGCGGTGCTTCGTACTGCAACATCACCATCGGTACAACCAACAGGATATTCAGCGCCATGTTGCAGACCATTGCAATAATGGCGATCCTGACCGGCGTTTTCGTATCCTGGCGGGAATAAAACCCCGGTGCCAGCACCTTGATCAGAATAAAAGCCGGCAGTCCCAGGATATAAGCCATCAGGCTGAGGCTGGCCATGTGAGTGTCGCTTGCGGTGAAATCACCGTGTTGAAACAGCGTCGATAGTATCGGACCGGCCAGCAGTAGCAGGCCTATAGCGGCGGGCAGTGCAACCAGCATCACCAGTTTCAGTGCCCAGTCCAGGGTCTGGTTGAAATGTTCGCGCGACTCGTTGGCGTGCTGCTGCGACAGCGCCGGCAGGATTACCGTGGCGATGGCGATGCCGAGGACGCCAAGCGGGAATTCCAGCATGCGGTCCGAGTAATACAGCCAGGTGACGCTGCCAATTGTCAGGAAAGAGGCGATTATTGTGTCCAGTATCAGGTTGATCTGCATCACGGAGGAGCCGATCACTGCGGGCAGCATCAGCCGCAGGATCTTGCTGACGCCTTCGTGGCCGTGCTTTATCCGGGGGACTGGAAATAACCTCAGTTTCAACAGCCAGGGAAATTGCAGCAGCAGTTGCAGTACGCCGGCAACAGCCACGCCCCATGCCAGCGCCATCAGCGGCTGCTCGAACATCGGTGACAGCCATATTGCAGACGTGATCAGGCACAGGTTGAGAATGATCGGTGTGAACGCGGGAACAGCGAATTTATTGTAGCTGTTCAGTATGCCGCCGGAGAATGCCACCAGCGAGATGAAAAACAGATAGGGAAAGGTAATGCGCAGCATCTCGGCAGTCAGGTCGTGGCGTGCGGGGTCTCCGGTAAAGCCCGGGGCAAACAGGTACACCAGCAGGGGTGCTGCTATCGATCCAAGCGTGGCTATCAGCAACAGCACGGTCCCCAGTGTGCCGGCGACGTGATCGATCAGGTCGCGCAGTGCTTCGCGGCTGCGCGTTTCCTTGTATTCCGAGAACACCGGCACGAATGCCTGGGAGAAAGCACCCTCGGCGAACAGTCGGCGCATGAAATTCGGGATCTTGAAAGCAACAAGAAAAGCGTCGGTGCCGCCGGTAACGCCAAAAACGTTGGCCAGGGTGACGTCGCGTATCAGACCAAATACACGCGAGAGCAGGGTCATGCCGCCGACGGTCAGTGTGGATTTCAGCAACTTGATGCTCAGCGCGGCTCTCCTGTAGTTGGTACAAGTAATGGCTTGAAAAAACGAGGTATTGTAACCCAGGCTCGGCAGTTGGACACAGCCTGGCGCCGTTCCTCAAGCGTCAGGGAAAAACGCGACTTGCAGGCAATGGCCAAAGCCCTTGGCAAAAGTCGCAACGCCGCCATGGCGATTGAGGCGCGGTAATAAACTGTGTAGCGATTCACCTGTTGCGTTTAGCTTGTGATGTGCATAAGTGTTCAAAGAATAATACTCTTGGTTAGAGGTTGCCGCGATCAACTGCCGAGCCTGGGTTTTTGGGAAAAAACATTGACAAAAGCGGCTGAAACTGGCATTTTACGCGCTCTTTTTCAACAGTGCAGATAGAAACGTGGCAAATTCACCCGGAGCAAAAAAACGCGCCCGCCAGGCCGTTAACCGTCGCGCCCACAACGTGGGCATGCGCGCTATGATGCGTACTTACATCAAAAGCGTTTACTACGCTATTGAAAAAGGCGATAAGCCTGCAGCTGAGGCTGCCTACAAGGACGCAGTGCCCGCGATCGACCGCATGGCCAACAAAGGCCTGATCCATCACAACAAGGCCGCGCGTCATAAAAGTCGTCTGAATCATCACATACACAACATGTGATTGAATTGGCAGACCGGATACAAAAAGCCCCGCACCGCGGGGTTTTTTATTGGTTAGATACAGGGTTGAAGGAACGCAAAGGCCGCAAAGGCGCAGAGGGCGCAAAGTAGTTTATAGGTAATATCTACATCGAGGGCGTAGCCTGGATGAAGTGAAACGTAATCCGGGAAGTTTTGATCCCGAATGCTGCGATGCTGCTCCCGGGCTATAAATACAAACAAAATCTTTGCGCTCTTTGCGCCTTCGCGGCCTTTGCGTTTAACTTTTGTCCTGTAAACGTGCGATTAAAGTAAAACCAGGTTGTCGCGGTGGATCAGCTCGGGCTCATCCACATACCCCAGTGTTTTTTCGATCTCGTTCGAGGCCTTGCCCATAATTTTGCCTGCTTCATCGGCAGAATAATTAACCAGCCCGCGGGCGATTTCCTCACCACCAGGTGACAGGCAGCTGACCATGTCGCCGCGATTGAAGTTGCCGTTGACCCGGGTGACGCCCACAGCCAGCAGACTGACGCCTGAATCTGATAGTGCCTTGCTCGCGCCTTCGTCCAGTTGCAGGCTGCCCCTGACGATGAGATGACCGGCGAGCCATTGTTTACGCGCAGCAAGTTTCTCGGTTTTCGGGCTCAGCAGGGTGCCAAGCTCAGTGCCTTTGGCAATTTCCAGCAGCACATTTTCGGCTCTGCCTGAGGCAATCAATGTGGCCGCGCCCGAACGTGCAGCGCGTTGTGCTGCCGTAATCTTGGTTCGCATGCCGCCGCGGCCGAGCAGGCCGCCGGAGCCGGCCATGCTGATGATCACGGGATCGGTTGCATTTGCCTCGCTGATCAGCTCGGCATCCTGATTCTGCCTCGGGTCCTTGTTATACAGACCCTGCTGATCGGTGAGAATGATGAGGGCGTCCGCCTCCACCAGGTTGGCCACTAATGCGGCCAGTGTGTCGTTATCGCCAAAGCGGAATTCTTCGGTAGCGACGGTATCGTTTTCGTTAATGATCGGAATTGCGCCTATTTTCATTAGCGTATTCAAGGTGCTGCGTGCATTCAGGTAGCGTTTTCGATCAGACAGGTCTTCGTGGGTGAGCAGTACCTGGGCGGTATGAATATCGTGCTGCTTGAAACAGGACTCGAAATGCTGGATCAGGCCCATTTGCCCGAGTGCGGCAACTGCCTGCAGCTCATACAGCGCACGTGGGCGCTGCGTCATGCCGATACGTGACATGCCCTCGGCGACGGCGCCGGACGAGACCAGCAGCAACTCCTTGCCGGTACTGCGCAGTTCGGCCATCTGTTCTGCCCAGCGCTTGATCGCACTGGTGTCGAGACCCTTGCCTTCGTTGGTAATCAGCGCACTGCCGATCTTGATGACCCAGCGTTTGGCGCGGCCGAGTTTAATCCTGTCCGTCATCTGTATTCTCATCCGGCTCCAGGCTTGAATCCTGTTCAGGCTGTTCATGGGCATGGGTCAAATAATTCATGATGTCGTAAACGACCTGCTGGGTACCGGTTTTACCCAGGGCCGAGATTGTATACACCGGTCCTTTCCAGTCCAGTGCATCGGTAATTTCCTTGCGACGCTTTAACAGCTCATCTTCCGATAACAGGTCGGCTTTATTTAATACCAGCCAGCGTTCTTTACTGGCCAGTTCATCGCTGTATTTTTGTAGCTCGGCCAGTATTTTTTTCGCATCATCGACCGGGTTGCTGTCATCAAACGGTGCGATGTCGAGAATATGCAGCAGCAGGCGCGTCCGGGACAGGTGTTTCAAAAACTGGATACCCAGTCCGGTTCCGGTAGAAGCGCCTTCGATCAGCCCGGGGATGTCGGCGACAACAAAACTCCTGGTCTCATCAACGCGCACCACACCCAGGTTGGGATAGAGCGTGGTGAACGGGTAATTGGCCACTTTTGGACGCGCCGAGGACACTGCGCGAATAAACGTGGACTTGCCGGCATTGGGCATGCCCAGTAAACCGACATCAGCCAGCACCTTCAGTTCCAGTCGCAGTTCGCGGCGCTCACCCGGTGAACCCGGTGTGCATTTGCGCGGCGCGCGGTTGGTTGAGCTCTTGAAGCGGGTATTGCCAAGGCCGTGGAAGCCGCCCTGGGCGACAAGTATCTTTTGCTGCGCCTCGGTGATATCGCCGATCAGCTCCCGGGTTTCATCATCGTAGATCAAGGTGCCTACAGGCACATGAACTTCAAGGTCTGCACCACTCTTGCCGGTCATTTGCCGGCCCTGGCCTTTTTTGCCGGCCTCGGCCGTATAAGTGCGTACATGGCGAAAGTCGGCGAGTGTATTCAGGTTGTTGTCACCCACCAGGTAAACGCTACCGCCATCACCGCCGTCACCACCATCGGGCCCGCCCCTGGGAATATATTTTTCGCGACGAAAATGGACCACGCCGTTACCGCCGTCGCCTGCAATGGTCTTGATTGTCACTTCGTCAACGAATCGCATAATTATTTTTTGTACAAAATTTTCTCAACGCAAAGGCGCGAAGACGCAAAGGCCGCAAAGAATTTTTAATGTGGTCATATTAGTTAAGGTGCTGTTAATCATGAGGTTATATTGCTGCTGGCGTATAACAACTATACCCCTCTGCGGTCTTTGCGCCTTAGCGTCTTTGCGTTAAAAAGTGCTTAATAATAAATAAAAAAGCCCCGGCTGGCGGGGCTTTTTTGATTCTTTTTAGGAACGTCGCCTCATGCCGCAACTACGCTGATGGTTCTGCGCTTTTTGGGGCCACGTATTTCAAACTTGACATTGCCATTGCTGGTAGCGAACAGCGTGTGGTCGCGACCCATGCCAACATTGTCACCGGCGTGAAACTTGGTGCCGCGCTGACGAACAAGGATGTTGCCGGCGAGAACATTTTCGCCACCAAACTTTTTCACACCCAGTCGCTTGGATTCTGATTCGCGGCCGTTGCGGGTACTGCCCGCTGCTTTCTTATGTGCCATTGTTTATTCTCCTAGCCTGCAATGCCGGTAATTTCGATATCAGTATAGTACTGACGATGGCCGGTTTTCTTCTGGTGGTGTTTGCGGCGTCTGAATTTCATGATTTCGACCTTCTTCGCACGGCCATGAGCCTTGACGGTCGCGGTGACCTTGCCACCTGCTACAAAAGGGGTGCCAATATTGATTTTGTCACCATCGGCGATCATCAAAACCTTATCGATTTCGAAAGAAGCGCCTTCTTCAGCATCCAGTTTTTCAACGCGACACAGATCGCCTTCGGCAACTCTGTATTGCTTTCCACCTGTACTGACTACAGCGTACATGGCGTGTTCTCCAAGTCGTTGACAGAAAAGGCGCGAATTTTAACGGTAATACCTGCTTGTGGCAAGTTATATAGGCAGTTTCTGCCTGCCTTGCTTGACCATTGTAGCCTGCAGCCATAGGATTCGCACTTTGTTGACTAATCCCCTGCATACTGTGTCCGAAATCCTGTTGAATAGCGAAGAAATCAACGCCCTTTGTCGAGAGGACATGGCCGGGGTAAACCAGGTGATTCGTCAGCGTCTGCAGTCGGATGTCGCCCTGGTGAACCAGCTCGGGCACTATATTATCGACTCTGGCGGCAAACGCTTCCGGCCGTTGCTGGTACTGCTGTCAGCGCGGGCTCATGGCTATGAAGGCAGGCTGCACCAGATTCTTGCCGCGATTATCGAATTTATCCACACGGCGACACTGCTGCACGATGATGTCGTGGATGAGTCCAGTCTTCGCCGTGGCAAGGAGACCGCCAACGAGCTGTTTGGCAACGCTGCCAGTGTGCTCGTCGGTGATTTTCTCTACTCGCGTGCATTTGAAATGATGGTTGATGTCGACAGCATGAAAGTCATGGCCATTCTTGCCAATACCACCAATGTGATCGCGGAAGGCGAGGTCATGCAGTTGATGAATGTGCATGATGCTGACACCACCGAACAACGCTACATAGACGTTATTCATTGCAAAACAGCCAAGTTGTTTGAAGCCGCAACGCGACTGGGTGCTGTACTGTGTGCCCGTGGCGAGCAGCAGGAAATGGCGATGGCGCGTTATGGCATGCACCTGGGCACCGCATTCCAGCTCATAGATGATGTGCTCGATTACACGTCAAACAGTGATGACATGGGCAAGAATGTCGGAGATGACCTGGCTGAAGGAAAGCCCACGCTGCCGCTGATATACGCCATCAGCAAGGGCGCGCCTGAAGAGTCCAGGTTGATACGCAGCGCCATCGAAAAAGGCGGCTATGACTATATTGATGATGTTCAGGCAATCATTCACTCAACCGGAGCGCTCGATTACACCGCATCGGTTGCCGGCAAAGAAGCAGATTTGGCCTTGAGTGAACTTGGTCAGCTGGAAGATTCAGATTTCAAACAGGCGCTTGTGTCACTCGCGCATCTCTCGGTAGATCGCAATAGCTGATTCAGCTTGTTGAAATCCCACATGCGACACCATACTGTGCTAAAAATCGGCTCAATATGCTGATGAATAATACATTGGCTAACAATTCTCGCTATATACCGCTAGAATAAGACTTTTCGGAGTGTAGCTCAGCTTGGTAGAGCACTACGTTCGGGACGTAGGGGTCGGAGGTTCAAATCCTCTCACTCCGACCAAACAGAACTGCACTCAACAATGTCTGGATTTTCTGTGAAGGGCACTTTATATGTAATTTCAGCCCCATCCGGGGCGGGTAAAACCAGTCTGGTGCGGGCGATCGTTGGAGCGCTGCCGGATGTTGTGGTTTCAGTGTCGCATACCACACGAAAAAAACGTGATGGAGAAATGGACGGCCGGGATTACCATTTTATCGATGAGCAGCAGTTCCAGCAGATGATCGCTGATGATCAATTTCTTGAGCATGCCAGCGTATTTGGCAACCGGTATGGCACTTCACAGCAGCACATTCAGCAGCAGCTGCTGTCTGGCAAGGATGTTATTCTGGAAATAGACTGGCAGGGCGCCAGGCAGATACGGCAGCTGATGAGCGGCTGTAAAAGTATTTACATTCTGCCGCCGTCGATCCAGGCGCTGAGAGAGCGCTTGCAGGGCAGGGAACAGGACAGCGATGATGTTATCGAGTCACGCATGCATGAAGCCGTCAGTGAAATGACACATTACGGCGAATTCGATTATATTGTTATAAATGATGACTTTGAGCAGGCCCGTGAAGAACTGGCCTCGATATTTGTCTGCAACCGCATGCTGATGCAGCATCAAGAGCAAACGCATGCGGATATACTGGCAGGCTTGTTAAAACCAAACACATAGAATTTTTAAGTACTGGAGATATAGATGGCACGATTAACTGTAGAAGATTGCCTTGATCATGTAGATAACCGTTTTGAGCTGGTGCTGGTTGCCGCAAAACGGGCACGTCAGTTGTCCATGGGTGCCGAGCCACTGGTTGAGCTGGAAAATGACAAGCCGACCGTGCTTGCGCTGCGTGAAATCGCAGAAAACAAGATAAACAAGTCTGTACTGGAAGAAGAAGTTGTTCCCCAGGATGATATTGAAGCCATGATTGAAGGCGAATTACTGCAGAGCCCAATGCCAATCGGTGATGACCAGACAGGAATCTGACCCAGTCCCATGCAGTCACCTTGATGTCAGAGTCGGTCGAAACAGAAGTCGTCAAAGACGAAAAAACTTCAGATCGGTTTCTGATATCAGACCTGTGCGACCTGGTCGGCACCTATATGGACGAGGACCAGGTCAAGCAGGTATATGATGCCTACCTGTTTGGCGCACAGGCACACGAAGGCCAGATAAGGATTTCCGGCGAACCCTACATTTATCACCCGATTGCAGTGGCAAGAATCCTTGCCGAAATGCACATGGATGTCAAAAGCATCGTCGCCAGTATTCTGCATGATGTGCTGGAAGACACTGCCGCCACCCGTAAACTGATTGCGCGCGAGTTTGGCGATGATGTCGCCATGCTGGTCGATGGCGTCAGCAAAATGACGCACATCAAGTTCAAAAACAAGATCGAAGAGCAGGCAGAGAACACGCAGAAAGTGCTGCTGGCAATGTCGCAGGACATTCGCGTCATCATGATCAAGCTGGCAGACCGCCTGCACAATATGCGCACGCTGGATGCATTACGCCCTGACAAGCGTCGCCGCATCGCCAGGGAGACCCTGGAAATCTATATTCCGATAGCCAACCGCCTGGGGATTTACACCATACGCCACGAACTTGAGGACCGCGTACTCAGGGCGCTTTACCCGATGCGCTACCGGGTGCTGGAGCATGCGGTCAACAAGGCCAGCGGACACCGCAAGGAAGTGATTCGCAAAATTGACAAAGCGCTGGTTTCAAGGCTCGGCCAGCTGGGCATCAATGCTGAAGTATTGTCACGCAAAAAGCATCTGTTCAGTTTGTACAACAAGATGAAAGACAAGCACCTGCCGTTCAACAAGGTGCTCGATGTGTACGCGATGCGCGTGCTGGTCGACAGTGTAGATGACTGCTACCGCGTACTCGGCGCTGTGCATAATTTATTCAAGCCCATTCCGGGTCGTTTCAAGGACTACATCGCCATTCCCAAGAGCAACGGTTACCAGTCACTGCATACCGCCCTGTATGGCCCTCATGGCATACCCATGGAAGTGCAGATACGCACCGAGGAGATGGACATCTTTGCTGAAAGCGGCATTGCCGCACACTGGCTTTACAAGTCTCCGGATGACTCTGGCATGATCAGTGCGCATGCGCGCGCACGCGACTGGCTCACAGGCATTCTTGAAATGCAGCAGACGGCAGGTGACTCGCTCGAGTTTCTCGAAAACGTCAAGGTCGACCTGTTTCATGATGAGGTTTATGTCTATACACCTGAGGGCGATATCATCAAGTTGCCGCGTAATGCGACACCGGTTGATTTTGCCTATTCGGTTCATACCGACATTGGCAACACATGCGTCGCCGCCAAACTCGATCACAGCTTCGCGCCATTGAATACACCATTATACAGTGGCCAGACCGTTGAAATTATCACTTCACCTTCGGCGCGACCGAACCCTGCATGGCTTAATTATGTTGTCACTTCAAAAGCGCGCAGCAATATCCGTAATTATCTGAAGAACCTGCAGGCTGACGAAGCCATGTCGCAAGGACGGCGTTTACTCGACCGTTGCCTGAAAGGATTGGGTATGCGGCTGGATGATGTGCCGGAAGATGCGGTGAAAAACACCCTCGAGGAATACGGCTTTGAATCCATCGCCGACCTGCTCGAAGACGTAGGCATGGGCAATCGTCCGCCCTCACTGGTTGTGCGTCGGCTGGTGCCCGAGCGTATTCCACATGGCGATTCCGAAGAAACACGTGAAATGAAATCACAGGCACCGCTGGCGATTCATGGCACTGAAGGCATGGTGGTTTCTTATGGTCGGTGTTGTTGCCCGATACCCGGTGACTTGATCATTGGCGTGCTAAGCAAGGGTCGCGGCATCGTGATACATCGTGAAGCCTGTCGGAATATCGATTCACTCAGATCACAGGCGGACAAATTCATTGATGTGAACTGGGCCGACGATGCCGAAGGCGAGTTTACCTGCATGGCTCGTCTCGATGTGTCCAACAAGCCTGGCGTACTGGCACGCTCTGCAACAATAATTTCAGATGAAGGTGCGAATATTGAAAACGTCGAAGTAGAAGACCGCGACGGTTTGAGTACATCGATTTTGTACCAGATCACGGTACGTGACAGGAACCATCTTGCAAGTATCATAAAGCGTCTGCGCAAGTTGCCTAATGTAATGTCGATACAACGGGTATAAGCCGGCGATGCCGGCAGGGAAGAGTGGCAAGGGACGAGTGGCAAGGTAGAGCGGTATTCAACTGCCAAAAGAGTTAATTACAGAGAATAAACATATGGCACGTGAAATTATTTCAACAGATAAGGCGCCACAGGCAATCGGTACCTATTCACAGGCAGTGAAAACCGGTAATACAGTTTATATGTCCGGGCAGATACCTTTAGTGCCGGAAACCATGGAAATGATTGAAGGGGATATCGAACAGCAGATTCGCAGGGTGTTTGAAAATCTGAGTGCCGTAGCCGAAGCCGCAGGCGGTTCTCTGGCTGATGTTGCCAAGCTGAACATCTTTCTGGTCGACCTCGCAAATTTCGCCACCGTGAATGAAGTCATGGCGGAGTATTTTACCGAACCCTACCCGGCACGCGCTGCGATTGGAGTTGCCTCATTACCCAGAGGTGCGGGTGTGGAGATGGATGCGGTGATGGAGCTTGGTTAGCATCTCTGATTGATATCGCATTTGATTTAGCTAG
>Ga0316189_10002929_pt1 | contig 16649 bp, 19 predicted proteins | sample LowCovwburrow_MG_FD_204930 | JGI IMG/M metagenome (GOLD analysis project Ga0316189, IMG submission 204930) | Coastal sediment microbial communities from Maine, United States - Lowes Cove worm burrow | ecosystem: Environmental > Aquatic > Marine > Coastal > Sediment | place: USA: Maine... | reverse complement strand
GCCCAATGTTACCGCGCCATCGGCCACGCCCGTCAGGAGCGCTTGATAGGCAGAATCTGCACCATTGCGAACCTGCAAAAGCAAATCACCGCCAGCTTCAAGTGTGCGGATTTTCAGTTCATTGGTTGATATGTCATAAAAAGCACTGGCAACACCTGATCCATTTTCTTGAAAGGTTAACGTTGGATCGAGCGTGGCATGGTTTACATAGAAGCCCGTTGTGATGGTTCCCGCTTTCGCCAACCCATCATAATAAAGATCAAGCGCACCATCGGGATCACCATTAAGTATGGTGTTGGTGACAGATGCCGCATCCTCACCGCGCATAATGGTATGCACGGCATCCTCCTGGCCATCGATATAAAAAGCAGTGGTTATATCAGAATAGAGCCGCGCCACCGATGTGCCGGCATTGTTTTTAAGTGCGAGCACCACATCGCCATTATTGTTTGCATCACGAATTCCCGCCCCATTGATGCCAGTTTCCAGCGCAAGCAATCCATTGTTATAAAGCTCCACCGAGCCGCCTGCATTGGCGTATAGGTATGTTCCATCAGCATCATTGTAAACTTGCCAATCATCGCCAGTGTCAACAATCCGAATATAGCCCAGCGCAGTGCCTGGCTGATATTGGATCTGCATTTTGGTTAAACTGTTTTCAAGATAGTTGATTGAGGAGTTTTGTGCTGTTGCAGATGAGATCTGCAGGAGTGCCGTGCCGCCTGTGGCGTGCGTTAAGGTAGCGCCCTGCAGTGAAGTCGCGAGCGTTACCGTGCCATCATAGTATAGATCCATCGAGCCATCAGGATCGCCCTCGCACACCGTAGTGATCGCGCTGCCCGAGTCAGTACCCTGCAGTGCAATGGGATCCGATACATGAGTGTTACGGATGCGCATGCTTGCGCCGCTTAGCGCCTGGATCAAACCCACTTGAGTACCAACATCATCCTGAAAAGATAGAGCAGGATCATTGCCTGAGTTATCTCTGAATGACATACCGGATGCAGTGGTCGATATGCTCACAGTGCCATCGTGGTACAGCACAGCCGCATCATCAGGATCACCCGCCAGGATGAATGTGGCCGTTCCACCAGAATCCACGCTAGTCATATTCACCGTGGCGCTGTTTTGGCTCGCACCGAAACTAAACGCGGAGCTAGTAGCCACAAGCCGCCCGTATCGAGTCGCGCCAGTGGAATCGGTAAACTCGGCGGCAGATGCGCCGCCCGTTTGCGTGTAGATCCGCACACCGCTCAATTGCGTGGAGAATTTTAGGTTATCGTCATAATAGAGATCTAAGCCGCCATCAGGATCAGCATTGAGTAGATCCACAGCCGCAGCACCAGCATCAGTGCCGCCAATAAATACATCGCCACCGCTTACGCTACCGCGCAGCGAGAGTGCCACTGTTGGCCCTGTGAATATCACCCCATGCTGCACGGCCACATTGTCATAAAAGCGTATCGTAGTTGTGGTGCCGCCGGCACTGAGAACATGGATACCCGTATCATCAGTCTCAAATACTAACCCATCATCATGGTACAGATTCAAGCGGCCATCAGGATCACCGATGAGGAGATCCCGCATAGTGCCACCAGCATCCTCACCGCGCAGGTTTACATTGCCGCCGTGATTATTGGAATCTATGTAGACTTCGCCCGTTGAATCGGCCCAATAGGATGCCATCTGCACCGCTGCATCAGTCATGAGCCGCACGGATGTGATGCCGCCACTCGTATCAGATACCTCGATGCCGCCAGCGTGCGAATTAAGCGCCAGTATGCTGTTATAGTACACCTCAGCCACCAGGCCATTATCAGCAAACTGCACCAGGCTCGAGCCACCTGCAGCCTGCCAGGAGGGAGCCACCGCCGCGCCATTGGATGTAAGCACATGGCCCACAGTAGAGCCGAGCGCGAGCTCAGTCACCGCGCCAGCACCATCTGAGTAAAATGTGCGCCAGGCCGTTGCGGTGAGAGCAGTCATGGCTAAAGTCGTAACCAGATCACTCGCAGTGAGTACGCGCTCAAAGCCTGCGCCCGTGCTCGTATTGTTAGCCTCAGCGCCACCAGACGCTGCTGCAGCTGTTCTCAGTGTGGCAGCGCCATCATAGTATAGGCTCACCGTATCATCGGCATCAGCGAGCATCACCAGCTGATCCACACCGAGCGAATCCTCCACAGTCATGGAGAGAGCGCCGGCACTATGGCTCAGCAGTAGCTCGGAAAATTCAGTCCAGGCGGTGCCGCTCCACGTGAGCATCGAATTGGCTACCGTGCCATCGGCAATTGAGCCACCCACTACCAGATCGATCTCGGTGAGCCCCTGCGTGATAGTCACCGAGGCATCGCTCGAGCTCAGCGTGCGGAATTGGAGATCCGTGGCTACCAGGGCATCGAATACCTCAGCGCCTGCGCCCAGGTTACTCGCGCTCGCCACCGTGCTGGCAGTGATCGCATTGAGATCCTCCACCACGCGATAGAGCCAATCTTCAAAGTATGGCGTGGCCGCACCGATCCCGAGATCGATGAGCGGAAGGTTTGCCTGTACGTTTTCGAGTGTTAGATCAGGCATCCTGCTCTATCTCACCCCACAGCTGGTACAGCTGCACGCGAGTCGCATCAGTGACAGTGAAGCGCAGAATAAAATCCTTGTGTCGCGAGATCCGCCCGAAGTTTCGGAATGGTACGCGCTTGCGATAGTTGCCTCGCTTACCCAGGGAGAGCTTGCCCCAAGTAACCCACGTATACCCTCCATCCTTCGAGTACTCGCAGGAGATGTATGGCTCGGTGTTGTCTTGGATCTGGCCCACTTCCATATCGAGCTCGACATAAGGCAGCGTCCAATCTTGAGGAGCTGAGATCGATGGCGTGGTAATCACGCGCTTCATCAGCGTGCCGGCTTCATCCTTGGCATTCTGATCGAGCTCATAGATAAAGCCATCGATCACATCGAGGCCGTAGAGCTTATTATTAAAAAGTGCTGCAGCGCCTATACGCCAGTAATCAAAACCCTCACTCTTGCGCTGGTGCACCTGGCCAGTGGCGAAATCATAGCCCCACGTGAGCCCCTCAGTAGGGAAGGTGAGATAGTAGATCTTGTGCACCGGCCCATCGATAAAGAATCCGAAGGCATCCTCAGTCACCGCAAAGCCTGGAAAGTCGGTAGTGCCATCACCGCGCACGCGCAGCTCGAGATCCAGATCCGAGATCTTGCTCATACCGTTACTGCCGGCATCGATTGAGCGGATAGTATTATCATCAGCAAACCAGGCAAACCGCTCACCGGCATCAGCCAGGGATTGCGTGGCAGACATTCCGCGCAGCTTTGTCGCGCCCTGGATGGCCCTCAGTGGCAGTGTTGTATTAGTTATGGTCTGCCATGTTTCCACGGTGCGCTTGCCGATCATCCAGGCGCTCGAGCCTTTCGCGATCGCTCCCACCATATCATCAGGATTCTGCTCAGCAGATCCGAAGCTCGCCGCATTGTAAGAAGTGAAATCACCCACCTCAGATAGAAAAAATTCGTTCGTATCGCGCCGCGCAAATATGCCCCGCTCATTGAGTACCGTGCCCGAGACTGTAGATAGGAAATCAGGATCAGTGACCGGCACCAGGCCAGCGCCATTCGTGTAAACAAAGCCGCCGCCGATGCCATTGAGCACCATCACCTGATTATCACCTGGCAGAGAGTTTGCGAAGATCTGGCCACGCGCTGAGCCACCGCCCACCGTGCCGAGATTAGTCACCACGCCATATTTATCGCACCGGATCAGATCGCTGCCTGCGATGGCGTACATATAGCCAGAATTGACAAATAGATTCGAGCGGCCTGCGCCTGGCGTAGTCGCGAAGCTAGTGAGGCCAGGGCAATCCTTTACCGTTCTATAGCCACCTTCCATATCAGACTCTGCCAGCATATTGATGAGCCCCTGGCGTGAGCGTATGGAATTATAGTTTCGATCTGCGCCGCCGAGCGGTATCGGTGTGCGCTCACCCATGAGTTTGCTCAGGCACCATGCGCATGCCGTAGATATCAGAATCGAAGCTCAGCGCCTGATCGAGATAATCCTGCGCCTCAGCTCGGATGATCTGAGCTCTCTCAGTGCTGCAGCCGATCTTAGGCACCAGGAGCCTGGCCAGATTGTAAGCGATGGCCAGATACCACTCTGCCGGCAGATCAAAGGTATCCGTAGAATCGACAATGATCGCGATCTCGCGCTCGGCTGTAAAATTCAGGTATTCCACTGCAGTGCTCGGTGCGTTCCACACGTAGAGCTTGCCCTGTGGCTCCTGGCGATCATAAAAAGCCTGGATCACCGTGCCTTGCTGCGTCTTATTCGGCAGCGTCATATAGTCCTCACGGCTCTGCAGCTGGATCGGTATCTCATAATCAGATGCCTCGCCCGAGTGCCTGCGCATCGATCCAGTGGTAGGGATCCGAGAGATCGGCACATAATTCTGCACGCTCTCATAGAAGATCACATCCACACCGATCGAACTGGTGGCCGTGATCTGGCTATTGATCACCACTTCATTGGTATCGAAATCCACCGAATTAACGGTAGTCCAATGCACTGCAGCCACATCATCGGTGATGCCGATCACATCATCAGGAGCGATGCCCACCACACTGGCGAGCTCGATAGTCACATCAGTGGCTACTGCGCCCACTGCCAGCGTAGTGCTGCCCTGGCCCTTTGTATCGTAAAACCGCACATATGTATTATCAGATGCAGCGACCGTGAGAGCGTCTTTCAGGGATACTGTGAGCGTATTGATCGCCTCGATGATCGTCCATTGAATATTGTTGTCTGCAGTCAGGATCCCGATGGCCTGGCCGATCGTCATATTCGCCACTGAATCCACCACGATATCGGTGGCCGCGATCGCAGCATCAGCGCTCAGCTGCGTGCTATACCAGCTCTCGCCATCCACGCATCTGGTGGCAGGCAGGGATAGATCATAGATCCGCTGCCCTTTCTGAAAAAATAGAGTGTATTCGGTGGCCATCCAGAGATGGATCCCCTGAGCCTCCCATAGCTTGAGCATCTGGTTTAATGAATTCTTGCCCTTGAGATAGACCCCGCCATCGATGGTTTCACCATCACCCACGGCCTGCAGGATCTCGAGCGCCTCCACGATCAGATCATTGGCAGTCAGATCCAGGTTATAGGATCCGCTCAGGTTCGTGCTCATATAATCTCCGAGTTTGGTGTGACAGTGATATCAATATCAGCGTTACCCTTGCGTGCGATCTTGTGCACTTGCTGCTTCACTGGCACCACTGGAAAATCTTGCGGCTGGCGCGGTGTCCAGGCCGCAGGGATCACATAATAGCCCTCCCACCTGAGCACTACATCAGAAGTTTTGACGCGAAAGCCAGTTACATCGCAGATCGTATTCGATGCGCCTGGCTCCATCGGTTTGGGATTATGGCGGTAGCCTCGGCCACCTGCTTTACGTTTTGGCATATTTTCATCTTACCATCAGGATTGTGGTGGCGTAGCAATGGCCGTGCCATCCTCGGGATACTGTGGCTGGTAGATCGCGATGCTTGCAGTGATATCACGCGCCTGGCCAGAAATATTGTGTACTCCGATCAGATAATCCTGCCCTTGCTCGAGCAGGAACTCGCCGAATGCAGTCGAATCAATCACGCCAGCATTGCCGCCGCCTGGATCTGGTATGTAGCTGAAATCAATCACCGGCCCCTCCACCGTAACAGTGGGATCCTGCGTGACCGTTACGCCGAGCGTATTACTAGAATTTCGATTTCGATTGAACATCTCCACAGGCGTGCCAGCATCTGAGAAGGTAGTGCCCTCATGCAGATCATACTCGAGCGGCCCACCATCGCCTGTCACCTTGAAGATCTGCAGATGCACAAACACGAAGGCCGGCACCTGGATGAGCATGTAGAACTTGGCACCGTTGGCCACAGCTGCATCGCGTGCGTTGCCTGTATAGAAAAATCCATCATGGATCATTCGATGATTTTCTTGGATCACCGTGATTGAATGCGTCCACGGATCGAATGAGCGCTGCAGCTCATCCTCTACGGATTTTCTAAACCATGATTTCCAATTGAATGACATACACCGAGCCTCCCATCTTTATGCTGCCGTGAGAGTAACGCGCTTGGCAATATCTAAAGCCTCAGAGAGTGCGCTCGAGGCTTCTCTTAACTTCGCCCTTTCCTGGCTCAGCTGCGCCTCAGCGTTATCAAGAGCGGCTTGCCTGGCCTTGATGCCAGCCTCGCTCTCGGCGATCTCCTTGAGCTTGCCTTCTATCTTGGCCTGCTCATTACCGGCAGCTGCATGCATCTGGCGAGCCTCGGCTGAGATCTCGGTGGCCGCCGCTCGCATTTCCACTGCATCCTTTTCGATGGTGGCAACCTTAACTTGAGCCTCGAGCACCATCTCATCACATCGCACTTGATGAGCGGCTGCCTGCCTCTCAAAATCAAGCCGCGATGATTCCCTGGCATCCTTGACGCGCTTTTCGGCAGCTGTCAATTGCTCAAGCCGCTGCTGCACCTTTTTGGGATCGGCAAGCAGTTCGGTGAGTGTATCCATGCTATTCATTGTTAGCTCCCATTACCGGCCTGCACAGCCGTGAGCGTTACCGAGCCAGTGCCGGCCACTAGATTGACGCGCAAAGCACGCACCGGAACCGTGAGCGCCAGGAGCGCAGTGGCTGCGAGCGCATCGCCACTGGCAATACTCTGCCAGGTAGTTGGGTTCTCAGGATCATCCAGCGTGGCCTCGATGTTGTAATCAGTCACCGTGCCAGCCACTACAGCCTGCAGGCCCACATTAAAATCACCCTGTTCCCAATCGGTTTTAATAGTGTCGGATTGGCCGGCCCCCGTTACCGCTACAATTTGAGGACGCATTTACACATCACTCGCCAGCACCGTAAGCACCAGCTCAGCCTCGAGCAGAGTCAGATCCGCGCCGCCTAATGTGTAGCCCACATTCGCGCCACCGAGATCGATGCTCGGGATAGTTGGGAAGTCGGCGATGCCAGTGGTGGCAGTGGAGGCCAGAATCGCATCCACATCGCCACCAAAAATTCCGACCACAATGGTCTGCGCCGCGCCTGCGCCCGATGCCGTGCGTATACGCACAAAGCCCTGAGCAGAGATGCAGTGATCGGGTAAGGTAAAACCAGTATCTTGCTGTGCAGCATCAGCCACCAGTGGCAGCTCGATCACATACTGCTTCATGTATGGATCAGATGAGGAAAGCGCTGAGCGCTGTGCAGAATCGTTCTCGCCGGTAGGTTTACCAGCCAGGCCGATGGAATTGAATCGTGTAGTCATATCGCACCCTGAAATTGAGCAGCAGCCAAATGGCTGCCACGATATTAAAAAGGAGCGCAGCTCATGAGGAGACTGCGCCCAAACTTCTCAGATCTATGTGCCGCTACCGTAGCAAGCACGTGGATCTGTTACGCCATAAGAAGTGTAGAACATTCCTTTGTGGCGGTAGTTGCTGGTGCCGAAATCGTTATCGGTGTCGAATGTGTAGCCCATGCGCTCGAAGCGCTTGAAGCCATCATCTACATCCGTCTTGATAAACCAATCGGTTTGGGCAGTGAATCGGTGATTCACGTGATATCCACCAGGGAATATCTGAGCCACTGGATTGATCGCGTTATTCCCTGAATCAGGCTCGAAGCGTGAAGCCAGGATCCGATCAGCCGTGAAGCGTAGACTGCGAGGAATGTGCAAGCTCTCGGCTCGCGCATCGATCAGCAGACCCGCACCATCGCGGTAATCTTCGATATCAATCAGTGCATCCTCTACAGCTGCCTGCGATAAAGCAGTGAATACTGAGAAGCGATTGGCAAACGTGCCACCCTTACCCAATACGTGAGCCGTGGAGAATAGTGGCTGGCCATCGCCCAGCGTGAAGCCGGTATCATAGCCATTGTTAATCACATCAGCTGCCAGCTGCTCATCGGTATGTACCAGGGAGCGCTTGAGCATCTTGCCTGCTTTGTACACCAGATCACGATAGAGATTATTCATCTGCGCTTCCATCGTGATGATGGTGCCCAGGGCATAGACTGCGTGCACGTAAGTCGTGGCAAAGTCTTGCTTCTCTGAATCGTAGGAAATGTTATTTCCTTCTGGCTTCTCGGATGCAAGGCCGAATCCTGAGATAGAAACATCTAGCTCATAGGCTTTTTCAGATCCTTCCGATTCGAATATCTTGTCATATTCCATCGGATAATCTTTGTACTCTGCGGTAGCGATCGCATTGATCCCTTCCTGCAGTAGCCTGGCTTCTGAGCCTTGCGTGGTGATTGCTACGGGGTTAGAACTCATATTTATAGCTCCCTTACGCTACTGGATTGATCGAGACATTAAAGATCGCACCAGTGCCACCCACGGTGGCCTCGAACACGTTGCCTTGCTGCAGATCTAACTGCAAAAGGTTTAGCGCTTGAACTTTATCGAGTGCAGCCGAGCTGGAATCCAGAGCCATGCCACTGATTCCAGTGATCACGCTGCCGGTGCCGGTAATAAGATCCACAGATCCACCGATCACGGTGCCATCGATCGGCCCCACCAAGGCATCCTCTCGAGCTGCGAATATTACATCCTCACCCCAGCAGACCTTGCCCACGCCATCAGCACCACTCACGTGGTAATTGGTGACCAGGGAGCCTTCATCGGTGAAGTCAGGATAGATTGAGACAAGTGCGCCCTTGAGCGTATTGCCTGCAGCTGCAGATGCAGCCGGTGTTAAACGTGGCACTGTATCAGCTGCCAGTGCGGTGCCGCCGAGGATAAGCATATCCCCAACAAAAGCATTAGCACCATCATCGAGGATCACATCACGCATCTTGCCGTGATAATCCGCCCCATCAGTGGTGCCAATCGGTGCAAAACCAAAAGCCGTCATATGGCTCTCCTATAAGTTATCGATTTAAGTCGGTTTTTACGCCGCTGCCGAGCTTATTCGGAGCGCCACTGCGCAGCTCTTATGCCGCGCATGGGTTCTATATACGGATATTATAGGCCAGGGATCTCTCCTGCAACCTCTCTCAGCTGCTCGAGCCCTTGCTGGCCGCTTGGCAGGTTCGGTGCGTAGGTTTGCAGACCTGGCCCATCACCATAGCTAGACTGATCTGCGCCGAGCGTCATGGAGCGCTTGATGAGCTCCTGGCGGTGCTGCTGCGGAGCGATCTTGATGCGATGATATTCCGCATAGCTGATCTTGAGCAGGTAAACATGGAAAGCACCGGCTCGAGTCTCGCCACCGACTACACGGACCCATTGAGTTTCGTGCTGATCAGTGATGCCGGCAAATGCGCGATTGCGCTCTGTATTCCACTCCACCGGCTCAGCACCGAGATCGATCCAGCGCTGCACATCACCATCCACATCATTGATCCACATCAGCTGGAATTCTTTACCGTATTTCTGCAGGTAGGCAGTGATATCTGGAAACTTCTTGCCCATCTCCAATGGATTGCGCATCGATCTGGAATTGATAGCGGCCTGCGTGTTTTCCTTGAGCACATCCTCGCTCGTAGATACACGTGGAGGCAGCTGGCGATGCCCACGATCACCGATAGGCTGGTGCTCTTTATCGCGCATATTCTCCTGCTCGGCCACATTAGCCAGGGCAGTGAGTGCCTGCTCGCGCTGCTTGAGATCCTGCTCACGCTCAGCGAGCTCGCGCTCACGCATCTCCTGGCCGGCCTTCCGCTCATCCACAGATTCGATCTCCTTTTTTAGCTCGCTATTCTGCTTCTGTAGCTCATTGCGCGTGAGATTGCGCGAACTGTCGCCCATGCTTGGAATGTTTGGCTTATCGCTCATCGTGTCAGACTCCTCTCGAATTTCTTGGCATCATCATCACCATACTTGCTCTTGATCATATCCCTGATCTCGGCTGCAGCATTCTGCTGCCGTGGATTACGTGGATCCTCGAGCACATAGCTCTCAGCTCTCGGATCTGCCTGCTTGCCTGCAGCTCGGCGCTTGGTTCCTGGCTGGCCTGATTGCCGGCTGTTACGTGGACTCTCAGCCGGTGCTCTAGCTGCAGGCGCATCATCACCAAATAGCTCAGTAGCATCCTTGTATGATTTCTTGAGCCAGCGCTTGATCATTGCGTCAGTCACATTGAGCTTCTGATCATAGGCTCGCTTGGCCATCGCATTAAATGCGAGCTCCACCTCAGCATTAAACTCGGGATCGAAATCTTCGTGTGTCGTATCGATGGCAGGATTCAGTGCGCGAAAGTCTTGGATCGGCCCCATCTCCTCAGCTGATTCGGTAACTCCTGGCCGCGATTTCTGTTTAGCATCATGCTCCTTGAGCGCCTCAGTCGCCTCGATCGCGCCATCCACATCCTCATCCTCACGCGCCTGGCGCAGCTCAGCCTCGATCTCTGCGCGGATCCTGGCCTGCTCCTGCGCCTGCCAATCGCCAATGGCCTCGAGAGTCTGCTGCTGGGTTTTCTTTAATCCCTTCACTTCCTTCTCGAGCTTGCGACTATCCACAATTCGCTCATGCTGGCCCTGGTAGGCATTCTTGCCCACGTAATCATCGGGATCCTTACCCGCGTCGACCCAATCCTGATAAGAGAGATGGCCGTGCGGATTGGCCTCAGCCTCACCTCCTGGCGCATCATCCTCGATCACCGGATCATCTACTGCAGGCGGTGCATCGCCTGCGCTCATCTGCGATCTGGTGGCATCGAACTGAGCACCAGCTGCATCCACATCAAAATCCTCACTCATATCATCTTCCCGAATATATCCTCATCATTCATCAGCTGATAAAACGTGCCCGATCCTGGTGGATGTTCCACCCTGGTGCCTGCATAGCGGCTGAATACCACCACATCACCCTCATCGGCCCACGCTTCTCGGCCACCCATGCGATCGAAGGCCACCGGCCCCATGCTAATGATCACGCCATGATTCTCACCACGCTCCTCACGCTCGATCTGGTTAACGCTCTTGGCCACAAAGCCGGCTTGCGCGAGTGTTGGCGCAGTCTCCATCTCAGCCTCCTCGAGGCCCATCGTAGACTCGATTGGCTTGATCAGTAAGCGATAGCCCACTGCTTGCAGCATGCCCTTAGATACAAGCGCACGCGCTGCACCGATCACTCGGCTGGCCATCTCCTGAGCTTCCTCCTGGCGCTTCTCAGCCAGGGCAGGGAGATCATCAGTCTGCACTGGCTTATCACCTTCCGTCATTTTCATGTAGCGCTCAAAGGCCAGCTCAGCACCTTCCGATGCCGGCTCATTATTCTGATTCATTTAGTTCCTTATCTTCTGGATAAAAGACCATCTCATAAAACTCAAGGAGCTCGATCGGCTGAGCAGCATCGCGGTATGCGTCCTGCTTGCCGAGAGCACCGTGGCTCATTGCGTGAGATAGATCTGAGTTACTTGAATCGAGGATAGCACCAGTGCCAAGAGCATCCTGAGCATCGGCAGCCTTCCAGCTGAGTGCTTCCAGATATGTCTTGGTGACGGTGTTGGCCAGCCAGAGATCCAGCTGATCCTTCGATATTTGTGGGAGCCGTGGCGCTTTTGCCATCAGCGATTCCTTCTCTTATGGAGGAAATCGCAGCGTAAATTTTTTTAGAGCCCCTGGCTAGTGCCTGGTGGCAATCCCTGGCCTGCACCTGGCACCATCGGAACCACACCAGGATCTGCTGGGTTCGGGTTCGGTGGCGCTTGCGGTGATGGCAGTGGTGGCGGTGCATTCCCATCGATGAGCGCATCCTCGATGCCCTGCACGGTAGCCACTGGATCATTGCCAGCCATACCCATCTCCCACAGCCGATACATCGCCTCACTGTATGCCTTGGTGATCTGAGCCTCAGTGAGATCCAGCTGCAGATTCATATCTGCGCCATCCTTCTGAGCCTTGAGCATTGCTGCCAGGCGTTTGATCTCTAGCTCGGCTTCCTTCACAGCGATCTCACGCTCAGCGATCTCAGCCTCGCGTGCCAGGTTCGCCATCATCACCTGCTCCATCGGATCAGGCTCGCCGCTCGGCATCGGTGCCAGGCGCTCAAGATCTGTGACCTTCATGGTAGTGAGCCAATCCAGGTAAGCCTCGCGCACATTAAGGATCGGCTGCGTTTGGTTCTTAGCTTCCTCGAGCACGATCTGAGCACGCTGCTGCTGCTCGATATCAGAGCCCTGGCTCGGATCCACTGCCAGGCGGATATCCATATCTGCAGGATTAAAATCGGCAGCCATTGCGAATTCTTGATCGCCATCCACCACAGTATTGTATTTGGTGTCGCTGTAATGCTTGAAGTTTAGATCCGCGATCTTCGAGAACTCCTCTCGAGCACCGTTGTATACACGCATCACAATCGAGTTTGGCACCTTGAGCCCTTGCTGCAGGCGTGCCAGGTACATGCTCGCAGCCTCCTGGCTGTTGGTGTCCATGTTCATGGCTGAGTTGGTCATATCCCGCACCTGAGTGAGCATCCACTCAGTGAGCTGGAATAGAGTCTGGTTCGGCCCTGAGTATGGGAATTGGTACACGCTCTGCGCCAGTGGCTTGCCGCCAGTATTAACTGGTGTCATTTGGCCCATTCGGATCTCTACCGGCCCATTCTGCTGGCGATTGCCACGCGCCTGGCTGCCTGTAAGTTGCTGATCTATAAGGCCGCTATTACCTGCCAGGTTCGCGAGAGTACCCGCATCGAGGAGCTGCCGGATGCCGGTATTCATCGATTTAAACAGATCACATAGCAGGATGCCCCACCCCATACCCATCGGACCACCCTCGGGATCAGGCAGGAATTGATACTGCGTGAATATCCCGCTCATGCGCACGTTGATCACCTCGCCTTTATCATTGGCGTTGATCTCCTCCTCATCATAGGCCGCACGCACACTGATCACCTGATCGGTATCGCACCAGATCATCACCTCATAGGGCTCATCAAGGCCATCATCATCGAGATCCAGCCAGGTAAACGCACGGATGCACTCAAATGGCTCAGGATGATCGCGCTCCAATGGCACGATCGCCTCATCGAGCTCCCACTCGCATGCGCCACGGATGCAGCTGATCACCTCATTCCTGGTGTACTGCTCCTCGATGAATTTATCGGGAGCTTCCTCGAAAGTCTCATAGCCCTGATCAAATATGACAGAATCACCCATGAGCAGCCGGCTGCTCACTTCCTGCTCATCGTAATCATAGCGAGTGTACTTGTAAGCAGTGCCCACGCATGGCAGCCCCAGGAGCATCTTATCCTGGCGTTTGCGCCACGTGCCTCGATCCATCGATTCCTTGAGCTGCCAATTCATGTACTCGGCCACGCGCTTGGCCCTGGCATCCTTCTCGGCGGTATCCTTGCCGTATGTTTTCATGCTCGCGATGTTAGGCGACCACACCAGCTCAGGAACCGTGCGACTATGGAAGTCGAGCATGGCCTCAAGGATGAAAGGCATCATCACATTACTGGCATTCTTGAATGGAAAATTCTTTTCCTTGGATTCCGGCTCGAGCTTCGCGAGTTTGTTGGCTTCCTTGTACTTGCGCAGCCAATCGGCCATTGATTCCTTCGCAGTATCAAAGCGCTGCTGTATCTCCTGCGATACCTGGCTCGGATTCTTGAGCTCATCCACCAGATTGCCGGCCTCAATAAACTCGAAGATCTTGATCCCCGCTTTCACTGGCTCCACGCCATCAGGCAGATCCACCATTCCAGGCATATCAGGCAGCTCAGGAGCAGCCATCTCAGGCATCTGCTCGGGATCCATCATCTCCTCACCCATCATCTCAGCCATCTACTTTTGGCCCCAATCTTTACGCTGCCGGCCATGCCCCATTGCCTCACGCGCACTATTGAGCGCTGCCCGAGCGGTTTGATCGAATCCCTTGCCTCGAGCCACCTGCTTATCCCTTCGCGGTGAGCGGCGCTCTTGCGGCTTTGTGGCCATATATGCACGGCCTGCCTTGTTTGTATCGCTGAATTCGGTGGGTTTCTTAGCCATGATCTCAATATCCTGTGGTTATGTCTCGACCGCTGTGCGGATCTTGTTCGGGCAGCTCCTCGGAGTATGCCACCGGCCTGGCAAAGGTTAAAGCAATGGCATCACCGCAGTCAGGCGATAATCCAAGCCGCTCCTTGGTTTGATCCTTGCTTTCCAGTTCCTTCATGTTGCGTGAATTGAATTTATACTCCACTGCGCACAGATCCATTGTGCACTCCTCCACCTTCTTGGCTCGATCCTCAGCCGTGTTATTGATCAGCACCACATTGGTATCATCGAACCATAGACCCATCTCCTGCCACATCTCATTGCGCCTATTGGTGTATTTGGTTTGATTGAATGCTCGGCTGCCAAAATTCACGCCCTCCACCTCATCATAGCCCAGCTCATGCAGGCGATCGATCACACCCACGCCCATGCCCTCATCGATGAAGCACGCCTCAATCGGCAGCGCATCCAGTATTCCCTTCACAAAGCCAGCGATCTCCATCTGATCCATCTTCGAGACATAGCTGGTGCAGTCCCATGTAACGCGCCCCTGGCGGATCGCTATTGCCAGGCGATCATTGCCGAATCGAGCAGGATCCACACCCATCACGATCGGCCCACGTGCCTCGATCACGCCACCATCCACATTCAGATGCTCACCGCGCTCATTGATCCGGCCACCGTTTGCGATGGCATTACCCACTGCACTGGCAGAGATGAGCTGCTTGTATCCTGCATTCTCGAATGCTTCCTGCGCGGTGTTGGGGTACTCACGCTTGAATTGATCCACGCCTTCCGGCAGCTGCGCCACCTTGCGCCTGCGCCACATCAGATTCTCGGGAGTGATGCACTTGCGAGGATCATCGCCGCCACCGTACTGATCGATGAGCTTGATCTCATCCTCCTCGAGCGGCTCACCGTCATACGGCATCTGGTACTCACTCTGCCAATACCAGGGAATGAAAACAGGGATAAAACCATTTAGGCCGGCCACTGCCTTAACCCATGTGCTGTGGAAGTAGTTACCCATGCCATCGCTGGTGCTCTCGAGCCAGATCTCGCCCGATGTTTCCGGCACCGCCTGCATCACGCCAGTGGTGTGAGTTTCTGCATGAGGCCAGAATGCCACCTCAGAGCCGTGGAAGTATTGGATAGTGGAAGATCGTCCAGTGCCCCTGGATCCAGCCGTGCCCACCTTATAGCCTGAATCAAGCAGATCGAAGTGCAGCTCCTTGCCGCTATCTCTATCAGTGGATGGCTGCAGCTCGGCAGGGCAGTGCTCATGATACCGGCTCGCCATATCGAATAGATTCTGCGTGGCCTCACCTTCATGCGTGAGTATGTATGCACGCTGGCCCTTGCGATGTATCACCTTCCAGTAGAAACGGCCTTCGATGTACGTGCTCATGCCTTGCTGCCGGCCCTTGAGTACAATGATGCGCACGCGGCCCTCACGCTTCTCCTGAGCTTCTGCTATCTCATGGATATATGTCTGCGCCTCATTAAGCGCAAACTGCTGATTCCCTTCCTCCTTGGTGCGTATGGTCAGGCATCGCGGTGCGAAGTATGTGAAATCATCCTTGAGATTAATGAAGTGCGCCAGGAGCTCGGCCTCGCTGTACTCCTCCTCAGTTTGTTGTGCCTCAGCCATCGATGCGCCTCAGAGTGTGTGCAGTGGTGGGTTCGGTGATCGTGCTGCCATCGAAGCGCACGAATATCACACTTGAATACACCTTGATCACCGTGCCGTGCTCGATGCCAGGGCAATTGGGATTCTGTGCCGGTGGGAAGTAGATCACCCGATCGCCTGGATCCAGATCATCGAGCCAAAAATCACTTTGTAAATCAGCCACTTATCAGATCCTCCACTGCCAAATCCCTGCACTGCCTGCACCTTGGCTTATCACCCTGGCCGGCCACGTAGTTGCGCACCCGCACGCGCCTGCCTGCTTTGCACTGTTGGTGAGAGTGATACACGCTGGATCTCGGTGAGTGCCATGCCTTGAGAGTTTCTACCACGCTGCTCGGCATCAGTACGGCCCCTGCTTGCTGGTGTTGCGCCTGATCGCAGTGAGCTCCTCGCAGATATGTGCCAGCGCCCTGGTTACTTCCACATCGAGCTCGCTGAGCTGAGGCAGGCCAGGTATCACTTGCTGAGCATCGGATAGCTCCTGCTCAGCATCCACCAGATCCTGCAGGTATAGGGTATCGATCGCATACTGCACGCACGCCACCAGATCGGAACCGATCATCTCAGCGTATGGTGGCTGCGTTAAATTCTTTAATCCCTGGATCTTGCTCATGCCATCGCCCCGAAATTAAAAGGCACCTTTCTCCATTTGTGATCCTTGCCTGCGCCTACCTGAGCGCGTGCAGCTGCAGCCGCTGGATTCGTAGTGGTACTTAGTCCAGGCGGTAAGCCTCGGGATCCGATGCGCTTGGTGCGATCGAGGGAATCCTTGTAAGTCTTATTGTCGGTGTAGTCGTGCTCAGTGATCGTGCCGCCTTGCATTAAGAAGGCAGCCACATCATCAGTGAGCTCAGATCTTAGAGCTTCCCGCTCCTGTTTTGGTGTTGGTCGCATTGCTTTTATCCTTGGCGCTTATGCCAGTGAATGTGTGCGGATCCCTGCTTGCGTGCCTGGTGCCGCATAGTTTGC
>Ga0316189_10002928_pt1 | contig 16651 bp, 13 predicted proteins | sample LowCovwburrow_MG_FD_204930 | JGI IMG/M metagenome (GOLD analysis project Ga0316189, IMG submission 204930) | Coastal sediment microbial communities from Maine, United States - Lowes Cove worm burrow | ecosystem: Environmental > Aquatic > Marine > Coastal > Sediment | place: USA: Maine... | reverse complement strand
AGATGTTTGTGTTTGGAAAGGTTCTGAAAAAGCACCATTGTGTTCTGTTGCTTGTCAAAACATTATCGCAGACATTTTAAAAGAAAACAACTTACCAGAAGGAATCTCTTGTATCATTAACGGTGACTACAAAGTTGGTGAAATGATGACTACTGATGAGAGAATTCCATTGGTGTCTGCGACTGGTTCTACAAGGATGGGAAGAATAGTAGGCGCTACTGTTGCTGAACGATTCGGAAAATCTTTATTAGAGTTGGGCGGTAACAATGCGATCATAATAACTCCAACAGCTGACTTAAAAGTAGTTGTTCCAGGCGCAGTATTTGGAGCTGTTGGTACTTGTGGACAAAGATGTACTTCTACCAGAAGATTGATCATTCATGAGTCTGTATACAATAAGGTAAGAGATGCAATAGTAGGTGCTTATGGACAATTGACAATCGGCAATCCATTGGATGAAAAGAACCACATCGGACCGTTAATAGATCAAGATGCAGTAAATACTTACTTGACTGCAATAGAAAAGGCCAAATCAGAAGGAGGGAATGTATTAGTAGATGGCGGGGTGCTGGAGGGTGAAGGATATGAAAGTGGTTGTTATGTAAAACCAGCTATCATTGAAGCCGAGAATCAATATGAAATTGTTCAGCACGAAACATTCGCACCCATTCTATATTTGATGAAATATTCTGGTGATGTTGAAAATGCTATTGACATTCAAAATGGCGTTGCTCAAGGACTATCATCGGCAATTATGACGAATGAAATGAAAGAAGCTGAAAAATTCTTATCCTTTGCAGGATCAGATTGCGGTATTGCCAATGTCAATATAGGAACTTCCGGTGCTGAGATAGGAGGAGCTTTTGGTGGTGAAAAAGAAACAGGTGGTGGACGTGAGTCTGGATCTGATGCTTGGAAGGTTTACATGAGGCGCCAAACGAATACTGTGAATTACTCAGATGAGCTACCATTGGCACAAGGAATCAAATTTGATTTGTAAAGAGCTGATTGAGTGAATTTTAAAAAGGTGTTACTTGATTAGTAACACCTTTTTATTTTTGTATATTCTGAAATAAATATAACTTTAGCATCATAAACGAAAAACTAGTAAAATGTCGGAAAAAAGATATAAAACCGTAATGCTAATTGACGATAATGAGATTGATAATCTTATTAATCAAAAAATGATAGAGGCAGCCGACATTTCACAAAACATATACACCCATACTGGAGCCAAAAGTGCCATTGAGTTTTTGAGAAATATGGAGCAGCTCAAGGAAGTTGCGACTATTGTTCTTCCACAGATCATCTTCCTGGATATAGACATGCCACTAATGGATGGATTTCAATTCTTAGATGAATTTCAAAAGCTGTCTAAAGAAACTAAGGATCACTGCAATATCGTGATGCTTACTTCATCTATTAACCCTCAGGATATGGACAAGGCCAAAGAATATACTTATGTTAAGAAATATCTTAACAAGCCTTTGTCACAAGACACCCTTAAAGACTTTGAAGTATAACTCACTCACTTACTTAGTTTCTTGATTAGCTCATCGCTTATTTTGATCAATCTCGTATGAGCTGTGTGCGGAATATTCAACAAGTTTAACTTTCTCGCCAATTCGGATATTTTGTCATTTTTATTCTTTTTGACGTCACTCAGCGATATTTTAAGCATTTTGGTGAAGAGTAACAAGTGCTCACACTTCTCTTTCCCAATGAGTCTGATCTGTCTCTGAATACTATTGATAAGTTGATTGAACAAATCATAGTCTTCCATCAAGCAGTATTGAAGTGCTAAAATTGCCTTAATTTCCAGCTGTGCAACTGGGTATTTCTTCAAACTCACCTCATTCAATAAGTTGTTGATAAAGCGAGCTGCTTCATCGTACTTGTCAGTGTAATAACATGACACTGCTCTATATAATATGTAATTGATATACTGCGGGACATCCGAGGCATTGCTTTCGAAATTTTGAAAGACCGCAATATTTTCCTCATAAATTTCCTTTTCAGTTCCCATCCTAAGATGCCTCATCACTTTAGTAATCAAGAACTGAGTAGGGTAGGTATATATTGAATAGTTGGTCAGTAGATTTTCAGTAGCATCATTCACTTCTTCGTAGTACTTCTCTGCTTTCCTGTATAGCTTGTAGTGATTGTAGTATTCTAATTTTAAAAATTCAAACACTAGATTAAGATGATAATAGATAGAATCGAGTTGATATGAATCAAAGATATCTTGCACTTTATCCAGTACATCTTCTATAGCTTCTTGATCATCATCGATGTGTTCCTCTTCTGGCTCAACAAATAAGCGATGAAAAATATTGACGCAGCTATAATAGACATATAGTCTGTGAGACTGGTATAACACGCTAACGTTAGAAAGTTCATTGAGCATCAAGGATAGGCCAAGCTTATCAGTTTCTTCACCATTCAGTGAATACTCTCCGTACTTTTTAAAATACTCAGATAAGATATCTTCAGCTTTATCCACAGCTAGCATATAAGCTACATGCTTGTTGTACAATTGTGAATAGTGGAAGTGATCCTGAGTATTTACATGCAGTTTCTTTAGCGACTTATATACTACAGTGAGTTCATTTGATAAGTCATAGTCCAACAGCTCCTTTTCTAACTTCTTGAGCGTTGTGATGGCGATAGCTCGTTTTTTTGTAAATATAATTTCATTGATATTGGCAACATTCTTCAGTATATCAGTCCTAGGACTTTCCATCTGTTGCAATAGATGTTCCTCAATCTTTTGATTTAGTCTGGATCGTAGAGTATAATAGGCATTGTTGTTTACCTCGAGCTCGTCCATGATCTTGTGATCCGGTAGTTGACGCTCTCGCATGGCGTGAAGCAAATAGGCTGATTTTTCAGCATTACTTTCAATCAATGAACTGTATATTGATTGATAATCGTCTGCGGACAACTGCTTGATGATGTTCTTTAGTTTTGCCATTTAAAATGAGTATTTTTCTTATTTGAAAAATGTCACAAAATCAATTGTGAGCTCCATGTAATATATTACGTAATATATGTACTTCTATTGAATAATTTACAATTGACTAGACAAACAAAAAGAGCTATTTATACTTTTTATCGAAATCCAATGACTAAACCTCGAATAATAAAAATAAAAGCATGGAATATTGCAGATGGGCACATCAAACGCATAAGTAAGATTGACTGTGTAAAGAGTGAATTATTCAAAAATGGGCACATTTTGTTCCAATACACTGGGATGAAGGATCAACATAAAGTTGAGATTTATGATGGTGATATGCTACTCTATCAGCACAACAAACATGTCGTTTCATGGGACGAGGAAGAGCATCAATGGATATGGACAAAGGTAGAGGACAATAGCATTAGTAAATTCAATAATGCGCTTGCCAATGCATCAATGTTGCTGTGTCATTCTCTTGAGTCCAACGAGAATTCAAGTTCTAGTTAGATTTACAAACTGAGATTTCCACTCTGCCAAAGGGGTTCGATTTGAAATCGGCAGTTCCTATATTACCTCCAGCTAATATCGTGTGCTTTCCTGGCTCAGTTTCTGAAAGATGTACTTTGATACTAGACTCCATCTGCAAAAGTTCATTATATGTGACTGGAGTGGAATCAGTGAAAAATTCTAGCAGTGTTTCACTCACACCATCTGAACCATCTACTGGGTTCAACACTGCTGCAATATCACCATCTCCAGCAATATCATCAAAATGTAGATGCGTGGGGTGAATCAATCCAGATTGTGTTCCAATGAGCTTAATTTTGACCCAACTACTTTTATTAATGGTTTCTTGGATCGTTACTTCTCCTGATATATTGTAGTCAGAACCTTGAAAAAGAGTGTATGTAACTTCATTTCCTGTCAAATCATTTTCGATTTTGTCTTCATTCTCATTAGACACACATGATAAAAGTATGACTATGAATAGGGTCGAAGCTAAGTATTTCATAATTCTATTTCATTCATTTCACTACCAAATATAGCATTTATCGATAAATTTGGCATCAAATATGATATCGAATCATTAAGTTTACTTGATTTATTAGCCACTTATTAACCTATCAAAATGGAGATGCTTTTTATAAAAATGGTTCGATACATCTTAATGATTAGCACAGTAATGCTATTATTGGCTTGTGCACCAACAGTGCTACCAGTCAATGCATTACAAACCCAGTTGGTAAATAATCGACCTGAATGGGTGTCGAGGAAGCCAAACAGTGGGTCTTACTATATAGGCGTAGGATATAGCCATAAAAGTAGCAGTGATAACTATGTGCAGTCCGCCAAAAGCAATGCTTTGGATGATATGATCTCTGAAATTAAAGTGAATATTTCTAGTGTTTCTGTTCTCAATCAAATGGACAATAGTGATGGTTTTACTGAAAAGTATGAATCCATCATCAAAACTTCAACAAGTGATGAAATAGAAGATTATGAATTGGTAGACTCTTGGGAAGATGAAAACCAATATTGGGTTTACTACAAACTGTCCAAATCAAAATATAGAAAAAGGAAAATCGAAAAGAGGAAGAATGCGATTGCACTAGCAAAGGATGATTATCTGATAGGTCGTCAGCAGATCAAAGATGGTCAAGTGACTATCGGAATAGCTACATGTATCAATGGTCTATATGAAATGGCACCATATCTGGCTCAGAGTAACAAAACATGGATCGATGGAGATAGTGTGCTTTTGGGAAATTCAATTTATAATGAAATACAAACGGCCTTCAACGATATTGACATAAGCACTACCAAGCAAGAATATGCTGTGAACCGAAGGTTGGATAAGGATGAGGCGATTGATATTTATATCAAGACGAAATCCAAAAGACAGCCCGTAAGTGAAATGCCATTAAAGGCAAAGTTCACAGTAGGTAGTGGAGGAGTACATCCAGATTATTTGACTAATGACCAAGGTTTGACTACGGTTCTGATCTCTAGCATCAAGTCAAGAGAAGCAAAGCAAGTGGTGACAGTCTTACCTGATCTGGAACGTTTGGCAAACCTAGATGATACCAAAAAGAAATATGGAGTGCTTTTAGAAGGTATTAAGCTGCCACAAAAAGAGCTTTACTTCCAAGTCAAAAAACCAATAGTATTTATTGATGCTAAAGAAAGTAAGTTGGGTATTGAGACCAACGGTACGCAGATCACAGCAAAAATCAAACAATTACTTTCTAATGAAGGTTTTATCTTAGGTCGGATCAAAGATAAGGCGGATCTTTGGATAGAAGTATTGGCAGATACGGAGAAAGGGAAAGCATCGGGAAGTATATTTATTACTTACTTCAACCTAAGTATCAACGTTATCGATATGAATACTGGCGCAGAGGTACATCATGCTGGCATTAATAAACTTAAAGCCTATAGTCTTAATTATGAACGATCTAGCCAGTCAGGTTACGATAAAGCAGTTGAAGTATTAGAAACTAAAACATTGCCAGAACTTATTGAAGAAATTTTGCAGTAAGATTAAGTTTGGCGTTATTGTTGTATAAATAATTTCAAAATAGAATCCACATAAATAAACTAACCATGAAAAAATCATTATTCACTAACTTATTGGCCTTAGGCGTTGTCGGAGCATTCGTCATTGGTTGTAAAGGATCCAAAGACATCGCTGCACCAAAAGGAGAAGTAGAGATCGTAGTGCCATGTTCTGGGCCAGATTTCTTTACTACAAGTAAAGCATTTAGATCCAATTCTATTGGAGAAAGTAGCGATCAAGTAACTTCTAAAAAGAAAGCATTGACCAATGCAAGAAACGAACTTGCTGCTAGTATTCAAACTACAGTCAAGACAGTTACAGACAGTTATGTAAATTCAAGAGAATTTAATAATAAGGAAGAACTAGAAGAGAGATTTGAGAGCTTGAATAGAGAAGTAGTCAATCAAAAACTATCTGGTATCACCACTATTTGTGAGAAGCTTGTAAGAACAGGAGAAGGAAGATATAAGACTTATATCGCTATCGAATTGTCAGCAGAGGACTTGGTGTCTGAGTACAATGAGCGTATGTCTAAGGATGATCGTTTGAAAATCGATTATGACTATGAAAAGTTCAAGGAAACTTTCAATGCTGAAATGGACAAAATGTCTAATAACTAAGCCAAAATCATATGATATTGAATAGCCATCCTCTACCAGTTAGTGGATGGCTTTTTTTATGAAATCAATCCTAATACTATGACTGCGGGATATTCTACTACACCATTGATCAAAAAGTTGGGAATAAAACCAAACAACAAAGTACTTCTGGTTAATGAACCGGTCTATTATCTAGACCTTTTGGGTGAAATGCCCTCAGGTGTAACTATTGGTATCGATGAATCATCATTAGATTTTATTCACCTATTTATCAAGGAAAAGGACGAACTACTTGAGCTACTGTCACAGCTTAAAGAAATACTGAGTAAGAATGGGATGATCTGGGTGAGTTGGCCCAGAAAGGCTTCCAAAGTTGATGCTGATGTCAGTGATGCCGTGGTTAGAGAAGCTGGATTGGAAATTGGCCTTGTCGATGTCAAGGTATGTGCCGTGGACGAAGTCTGGTCTGGACTTAAGTTTATGTATCGTGTCAAGGATCGATAGCTTGATACTACACTATTGTATTTGGGATTAAGCTATTCTTATTCCAGCAATTCAATATCTTATACTAATTCAAATTGGGAATTTCTAGCAATACATTAGTTCCTTCTTTCTCTTTGGAGTCAATTCTAATATTGCCCGAAAGTTTATCTACAGTCTCCTTGACAATATAAAGCCCCAGCCCTGATCCAGCATTGACATCGGTGGCTCTATAAAACATCCTGAACACATTTTTGATGTGCTTCTTTGGGATACCTTTACCGTTATCATTGACGCTTATTTTTACCATTTCTTTGTCAATATTCACACCAATTTTGATCATAGGATCATGACCATTGCTATAACGGATGGAGTTGGAGATTAAGTTTTTCAAGATCACTTTGAGCCTGTTTTTATCGGTCACCAATGGATATTGTTCTTCTATCGCAATGTCCTTCAGGATGTTCTTTTCCACATTGTTGTGCATGTGAAGATCAAATACTTCATTCAAAAGTGGTTTCATGCTGATCTTGTCTTTTTGAATACTCAGTCTTGAGTTACGTGAAAGATCTAAGATTTCCTTTATAAACTCGTCTTGTTGCTCTGCACTATTCTCAATCATGCTGAAGTAGTGCTGCAGTTCTTCTAGGTTTTTCTCACTCTTGGCGAGGTTGGTGATTCCAAGAACTGAGGCGATTGGGGCTCTCAAGTCATGTGATACACGATATACAAAGTTGTCAAGTTCAGTATTCGTTTTGCGGAGTTTGGCATTGGTTGTTTTTAGTTTTTTCTCAGCATTTTCTCTGATAGATATTTCTTGCTCAAGCTCAATTGTACGTTCTTTCACACTCACTTCAAGCTTTGCGTTAAAGTCTTGCATCGATAGCTGTGCTTGTATCCGTTCGTACGTAGTAGCGAAAAGCACCAGTGTGGAGACTCCAATCAATCCTATGAATATTTGTAAAATCAATAAAGAGTTAGATTCGGTGTCCAAAACAAATGGGCCATAACTATATATAGTAGAATAAATAGCCAGGAAAGAGACTAGTAATATACCCGTAGTGGCAATTTGCAGGCTGAAACGATATCCTAGCCATAATAAGAATGGAATGATTAGAAATGGAAATGATTTCAACATCGTAGGTGCAATACTTTCGACCCTCAGTGTGAGTATTACAGATGCTAATAGTACTACAAGAACGAGCGTCTCTAATATACTCTTCTTTGAGATATTAACTTTTATTTTGGAAGACCAAGAAATAATAAAGGGTGTAAGGATGAGTACGCTCACGACATTTCCAACCCACCAAGTTGAGAAGATCGATGACCATAAAGCGCCATCTATAAGCTGACCAAAAGTAAGAGCTGTTGCTCCAATGGTAGACCCAATCAGACACATGCTCAATGATACCATAAGGAATATGAAAACGTCTCCTGCTTTGAGGAATGGATTCTTGGTTTTAATGAATTTCATAATTAGGAAGTACCCAAATAGACTTTCCAAGGTATTACCAATGGCAATGATTCCAAGGGTCGACACTGCTTGTGTAGAGAACTCTAGCCCCATATGTAGAAATATTAGTGCATATGCGATTAGCGATCCAATAGTAATGGCAGGCCAAGTTCGATATCCAAGTAGTAGTAGTAAGGCAAGTGCAAGTCCAGATGGAGGCCATAGTGGAATAGCTTTGGTCTCAGGGAAAGACAACCAAATTCCAATGTTGGCAAAAGCAAAATAAAAAACTGCTATAAAAACGATTTTGAGATCGTTGCTGGTAACGAATTTTTTAATAAGTTCCATAAGTGATGCAAGTCTGGAAGTAATATAACATATGAAACTACAAAAAAATCCAACCAATAAATATTACTCTACAATAGTTGACTTATAAACCAGTTGTATTCAGCTATTTAATCGGTGAACTACAATGTTAACTTGAAGATAGAACCTTCATTTCGTTTACTGATGACTGTTATGGTGCCACCATGAAGTTGAATGATTTGTTTGCAGAGTGGTAGCCCGATTCCTGAACCTTCCGCAATCGTTATTAATAGTCTTAGACTTTGATAATCGAAATTGTAAGACCATTTTGTAAGAACGGTCGAAGACTTTAATAATCGAAATCGTCAGTTATTGAATCATTTGACTATTGTCCATCAGGAACATTATTATCTACACATTATAGTTGAAATAGGCATCTCTGCGTAACTTGCAATTAAAATTAATTATGTTGTGTGATGGTTGAATATAGTACGATTCGTATTCTTTTATTATTTCTAACCATACCGATTGTACTGAACTGTCAGGCGCAGTCAAAGTTAAAGTTTGAAATTGCTCCTGAAAGTGAGCTTACCTTGACAGGTAAAAGTACTGTCACAGGGTTTAATTGTGAGCTGAAGAATAATTTCTGTGGTACGAAACAGGAGATGACGACCACACTCAAGGATGATCTATTGCATATTAAGGGTGCTGACATTGATATAGTCATCATAAATTTAGACTGTGGTAATTCTCGTTTGGAACATGATCTGCAAGGAGCATTGAATGCTGATGATTTCCCTGTAATGAAACTCAAAATATTGGAGATTTCTTTTGTAGGAGGTGTCGTTGAATTATTGAAGAATAAATGTACAACTGCTCAAGCAGAAATCACCATCGGGGAGGTCTCAAAATGTATCTATATCAACCTCAGCGAAATTGTTCTAAAAGATAATCTGTTGGAATTCAAAGGAATAGAAGAAATCAATATGAAGGAATTTGACATTACTCCACCTCAAGTATTGTTTGGATTAGTGAAGGTACATGAAGTGATCACGATTAATTTTGACTTAAAAGTCGAATTCAAAATTTAACCATAAAAAGGGTTGCTCTGAGAAGAACAACCCTTGGTAAAATGTTTATTTTATTTAGAAACTGATCACCGCTTCGACTACTACTCCACTGAATTTGGCTCCTTGGAACTTACTAGCATCAAATGCTTCACCATCATAGCTAGAAGTTACATACTCTATTTTTGTCAGTACATTTCTTGTCAAGAACCAGCCGCCACCTATGTTAGTTCTTTTAATTTCGCTGGTAGGTGATCCATCAGTAGCTTCGCCTGTTACAGAATTGTATCGACCTCCGAAGTATAGCTGATCTTTACCTCCAAATCTATAAATGAATTCTGTTCCTATTTGTGTGAATCCACCTCCGATATCACTATCTCCATTGTTGGCTACTTCGATGACTCCGAAGAACTCCAGACCTTTGAACTTCACGAAAGGGTTGAACTGTATGGCTGTTTGATATCCAAATCCTGTATTGAATCGTGGTAGGAAGTCACTTACTCTAGCGTCATTTTCTCCTTCGAGGACATTGTAATATCTTGCTCCAGCACGGTCACCATTGTAAAGATAGTCTCTAGAGCTTCTATCATTACTACTGTAAAGAGAGCCAGTTAGTCTTAATCTTAGATCTTCATTGATTTGACTGTCATACCCTAGTTTGGTATAGAATGAAAATCCGTCATCTCCTTCCAATGGACTTTGATTCAATTTACCATTGGATACACCGATCACTCCTAAGAATCCAGATTTCTGAATAGTAAGTTCTCCAAAAGGCTCAGTAGTGAATGCATCCATTATATAGTTGCCTACGAATGGGTTGAATATAGACTTGGCATTGTCAGATCTTCTGAAGTGAGTGTCACCATAGTTGATGTCATCCATACCGAATCTAATCGTAGCGACTTCCATGAATCCTTCCATAAAGCCTTCACTGATAAAGTCGAGCTTGTCCACTTGGAAATATCCACCTTTTACCCAAGCTTCATTGTGGTGCCTAGAAGATAGATAGGTGCTGATGTGCATTCTCACACCATCTTCTAATTGAATATCAAGATTCAAGTTGGCTGTTGGTAGGGTAAAATTATTAGTCAAGTTTACAAATGTGTCACCGACTTCATCATTTTCTTGGGAGATTCCTTGAAATAATATAGAATAGTTACCGCCTACTCTTACTTTTAATTTTTCAAATTCTATAGTGTCACTTTTAGAAGTTTCAAAGACATTCAAACCTGATTGGTCTTCATATCTAAAATACTGCATGTTCTGCCCCTGTGTCGAAACACCAAATAAGGCGAGTAGAATTGTTGTTGAGATTAATTTCATTGTTTTCATAGCTGTTTATTTTTAGTTAATTGAGAATGTGGTTTTAAAGTATATTGTTATTTGTTTACCTGTTTTGATGGTTCCCATTATGGCCGTTGGTGGTGTTACGTCATAGGTGGTCATGTCCAGTTCATGTTTTCCTGAAAAGACCACCTCATTTCCAGAAATATTTGCTGTTACTTTTTGTGATATTCGCTTGGTTACTCCTGCGATGGATAGCGTACCATTTGCTGTAATATTATAGTCTCCATTAGCAGTAGCTTTGATTGCTGTCACATCCGTCAGGCTATAAGTTATTTTGGGATGTTCCTTTTCTTTCAGCGCATCATAAGTTTTGTTATCCATCAAACTTTTGCCGCTTTCCATGCCGCTTACGATGACTCTGAAAGTGAGATTATTGAGCTCAATAATTTTATGACTTTTGTCAAACTTTATGAGCGCATCCCCCTCTAACTTTCCACACGACATTTCCCAATCATGGAGGGTAGAAGTACCCGATATAGTCACTATTGATTTCTCTTGCCCCAGTTTGTGTTTTTGCGCCTGAAGCACATTACTTGCCAAAATGGCTACTATCACTATCAATATTAATTGTACTTTTCTCATCTCTTTTGTGGTCTGGTTTTTTCTTTTTGATATACTAAAGGTACTTCTCAACTAGTACAGAATAGATGATATGGGTATGTTGTGCCGGTGATTTTAGTCGTGAAAAGGACTGTCCAAAGTCATGTTATGATGGAGTAGATAGGGTGATTTTATTGTATAGGTATGCGGACTCTTATTACACAGAATTCCAGTTGGCCCTGTACCGAACTCGAATATTCCGCAATCGTTATTAATAGTCTTAGACTTTGATAATCGAAATTGTAAGACCATTTTGTAAGAACGGTCGAAGACTTTAATAACTGATGTTGTAATTGGGGAAAGTCTACTCTATCACCACAGGGAAATCCTGACCTCTGGAGTAAGTCACTGGGTATTGTGGCTTTCCTTTATATTGATTTGAATATTCCGGTACTTGAGAGTCAATATAAGCTTTGAGTTCGTAGATGGTGACTTTGCCATCGTGGGGAGCTCCATCCGCCTTACCACTCAAAGCTTCCAATAGTACATAAGTGAATAAACCATGTCCAAGCTCCTTGAATTCGGTAGCGAATTGTTGACTTCCTGAAGCTGCCAGCACATGTACTCCAGAGCTTCTAGAAAGTTGTGCCATGGCTTTCTCTTCACTTGCACCTCGTGTGGCGAGTAGTTCGGTTGATCCACCAGACTGACAGGCATCTAGTACGACCAGTTGTTTGAGGGCACTGATCTGTGCAAACTTCTGTTGAAGTTCATCAGCCTTGATAGCCTCATTGGTGAGCAGTTCGAGATCGTATAGCCGCACATTGTCTGTAGGGATGAAATAGAAGCTTCCATCAACCATACTACCATGACCTGCATAATAGAAGAAGAAGACATCCTGAGGTTTGGCGTTGATGATGATTTGATCCAAAGTAGATAGGATATTGTCTTTGGTGGCTTCTTCATTGAAGACTGAGTAGACTTCTATGTCATTAAAGAGTTTCTTGCCTTTGGACTTGACGATTTTCAGAAATGATTCGGCATCTTCAAATGCATAGTTTAGGTTCAAGGCAGGATTTTGATATTTATTGATTCCGATGGCCATCACGTGACAAGTGATATCTTCATGAATACCTTCGATAAAGAACTCACGATTCTTCACGCCAGATTCAATTCTCTCGTTGCTGAATGCTGATACGGATAGTATGTTTTTGCCTGGAATAAGTCTCACTGGATAGCTTTGATAGACGGACTTCCCTTTCTTGGGTTTTGACTGGATCGCACGGTCATCTCCGGTAAGTCGTTTTCCATTGTGCAACAATTTCACCTCGTCTATTCCACCACCTCGATTGGTGATTTTAACCATCACATCTATGTCTTGGTGTGTAATTGACTCCCCAATTTTCGGAGAGATGACTTCGATCGTTGGAGGAGGAGAGCTGTTTAGCTTGTTGTTGATGTTGATGTTTTGATTGAGCAACCCACCGCGTTCGAGTGACTCTTTCAAGATCCCAGGTCTGTAGAAGTCTTCAAAAAATTGGTCAAGCGAATAGCTTTTAAGACCTCGGACAAAGAAGATATTTTCTTTAGCTTTTTCAGTGGCATCAAACAGACCCGCATCAGTCTTGACGAGCCATTCACCAAGACCGATGAGTATGTGTGTGATCACTTCTTTGCCAGTTGCGATATCCCATATCTTAGTCGTGCCATCAAGGCTATGCGTCACAAGATATTTGTCTTTATTAATGAAGTCAACGGAGGTCACCCCATCAGAGTGTCCATCAAATAATTTGATTTGCTGTCCACTTTTAGTGTCCCAAATTCTGGCTGTTCGGTCTGCACTCGCAGTAGCCACCCAATCATTATTCTTTGCAAAGGAAGCATCATACACATGGCCTTTATGACCTTCGAATTTGGCAGTGCTCAATCCCGAATTCAAGTCCCATAGTTTGGCTTTTCCATCTAGGCTACTGGTCAGGAATTGACTACCTTTGACGCTTATGCTAGTTACAATCTCTGTGTGACCTACGATCATTCGTGCTGGTTCGCCAGTATCGATCTCCATGAGTTTCATGTCTTTTCCCAACCCACCAACAAGTAGATACAGGTCGTTTTGTGCGAATGAAAGACTATATGGTGAGTTGTTCTCCATTCGATACTGCTCGATCATCTTCCCACTTTCGATATCCCAAAGGATAGCAGAGGCATCCCAACTACCAGTGACTAGGTATTTGCCATTGTCACTTACCGCCATTTCAAAGATCATTTCCCGATGCCCTTCGAATTTTTTGATTTCTTTGCCCGTAGCCACTTCCCACATTCTAGCGGTTCGGTCACCACTTCCAGTAAATAAGTACTTGCCATCTTTGGAGAATTCATAACAAATCACAGCTTGCTCATGCCCTTCGAATGTGCGGACAATCCTTCCTTTATTGAGGTCCCAAAGCTGTGCTACAGTCCCGTAGTGACCTTTGACGATATACTTCTCATCGGGTGAAATCGCAATATTGTCTCTGTAATTCACATATTGACTGATATTGTATTGCCAATATGATTCGGGGTCTAGCCCCAATCCATCTTCTACTACATTATTTAGAAACCCTTGAAGCGTAAGTGCGACCTTTCCCGTACTGATATCCCAGATTCGAACGATCCGATCATTGGTGGCAGTAGCTAAGTATTTACCGTCTGGACTAAGTGTTGCATCATTGATTTCTGTATCGGCTATGGTGATTTTACGAATGAGCTTTCCTGATGTATTCCAAATCTTCACAGAGTCTTCCTTTGATACGAATAGGTGACTGCCTGCTGTTCCTATTGCCACATAATCTTTATCCTCTACGCCATATTCCCGAATCAGTTTTCCTGACTTAAGGTTCCAAAGAGATACTGGGCCACTTCTACTTACTGAGAGGAGACTCTTCCCATCATTGGTGAGTTGCGTGAAGCTCGGACAACCACCACATGAGCTAGGGCTAATGTTTCTTAGCGTATCAGTGGCAATGTTATTCTCTATGTCGTAAGTGATGATCTTGCCATCATCATTACCGGTTATTAGTGTTTTACCATTTTTGGAGAAGATAGCCGTACTTCCTATTCCACTTCCTCTAGCTGGGTTTACTTTGTATTCCCCAGTGATCTTCGCTGAGTCCAGATCCCAAGTGTAGGCCAATCTGTCCCAACCTGCGGTGGCAAGTTGTTTCCCATCTTCGCTAAATGCAATTGATGTTACTCTTTCTTTAAGACCTTTGAGGTGCATCTTTTGCTTACCTGTCGCGACTTCCCAGATAATCACTGTATTGTCCGATGATCCACTGGCTAGCAAGGTACCAGTCGGATCGAAGGTGACTACATTGACTGCACTGAGGTGCCCGAGCATTGTCCGAAGCTCTCGGCCTGTTGATAGCTCCCAAAGTTTGACGCTATTGTCACGACTGGCCGTAGCTAAGAATCTACCATTTGGACTATAGTCTACAGATCTGACTGCAGCTCTATGCCCGCGTTGGATGACCGTCTCCAATTGATAATTGGGATTTTGTGACCAGCAGATACTGGAAATTAAGATGAGAAGTAGAGTTGTAGTTTTTTTCAAAGTCGGGTTGTTAGTGCTGAAAAAGAGAGAATTCGGTTAACTCAATTTCTCCTTGAAGAAATCAATCGTTCTGGTCCAAGCGAGCTTGGCTGCCTTTTCATCATATCGAGGAGTCGTGTCATTATGAAATCCGTGGTTGACATCTGGGTACATATGGGCAGTGTATTCTTTCTTATTTGCTTTCAAGGCTTCTTCAAAGGCTGGCCAACCTGCATTGACACGCTTGTCAAGTCCTGCAAACTGCAGTAGGAGCGGTGCATTGATCTTTGGGACATCTTCGGTGGCTGGCTGGCCTCCGTAGAATGGTACTGATGCCTTCAAGTCTGGAACACGAACCGCCATTTTGTTGGAGATAGATCCACCGAAGCAGAATCCAACCACACCGACATTTCCTGTACATTCGTCATTTACCTTCAAGTACTCATATGCTGCAATGAAATCCTCCAACATCTCATCTCGATCTCTTTTCCGCTGCATCTCTCGACCCTCATCATCAGTGCCAGGATATCCACCTAGTGGATAAAGCGCATCGGGTGCGAAAGCCACAAATCCTTCAAGTGCTGCTCTTCTTGCTACATCTTCGATGTGTGGATTGAGTCCCCTGTTTTCATGTACGACAATGATCCCAGGAACCTTAGTCGAACTGTCAACAGATCTGGTGAGAAGACCCCGCATCTTGCCAGCACCTTTTGGAGAATCGTATTCCACATACTCCGATTTCAACCTCGGGTCATTGGGCTTGACTTGTTGGGCTTCAGCATATTTGGGCAATAAGAATGACATCAAGGATGTGACGGTCATTCCACCTACAGCATATGCTGATAGTTTTTGCACGAATTTTCTACGGTCTATTTTACTATGGATATAGCTATCTAGTAAGTCATAGACGTCTTGGTTGATATCTTCTTTTCTGATTTCTTTCATGATTATAACGATTTGAGGGATGATACAATAATTATGATACAATTTACCAAATAAAATTTAACTAGGCAGATCACCCCAATGTCCTTAAATTGGAGTTCAATTAATCCAGTAATTATGAAGAAATTACAACTACTTACTTTTCTTTTTATGTCAATTACCGCATCAGCGCAGACAATTTCAGGACCAGTATTGCTTGATAAAACGATAGCATTTCATGATCCAAATGGAAATTGGAAAATGTTAGGAGCGCGAATCTCCTTTGCTGAGGATGAACGAAATGGGAAGATGATCAAACAACTGATTGAATTCAAAAATGGGGGAGACTACTTCAAAGGCTTTAGAAGTGATGGTGAGCATGAAGTCGTGCAAATACTTGATGGCGAAAGCTGCACTTTGACACTGGATGGGAAAAGTGATTTCACAGAAGAAGAAAGAAAGCAACACCGACTTACTCCGGATCGTGCCAAAAAAATGCGAGACTACTATGTTTATCTCTATGGACTACCTATGAAACTCAAAGATGAGGGAACGCAAGTAGATGATCAAATAACAAAAGCTGAATTTATGGGGAAAGAATACCTCAAGCTCAAAGTGACTTATGATGCAGCAGTAGGGAAGGACACTTGGTACTTCTATATCGACCCTGAGACTTATGAGATGTCAGCCTATCAGTTTTTCCATGATGAATCTAAGAATGATGGGGAATATATCACACTAGAAGGAATGGTCGAAGTGGATGGAGTCAAGATCCCGAAACTTCGTACATGGTACACCAACAAAGAAGATAAGTTGTTGGGTGTAGATAATATAGCTAAGATTGAGGT
>Ga0316189_10002926_pt1 | contig 16653 bp, 13 predicted proteins | sample LowCovwburrow_MG_FD_204930 | JGI IMG/M metagenome (GOLD analysis project Ga0316189, IMG submission 204930) | Coastal sediment microbial communities from Maine, United States - Lowes Cove worm burrow | ecosystem: Environmental > Aquatic > Marine > Coastal > Sediment | place: USA: Maine... | reverse complement strand
ATCTGTGACCAGACGGTGTTCGCGGTTCGTGGTGTTGCCAAGCTGCCCAAAGTCTATCGCATCCTGTTCCTCGACCAGGCCGGTTCCGGAGTCGGCCAGCTGGCCGCGGCGATCGGCCAAAAGAACTTCCCTGACACCGCACAATTCTCGGTTGCTACCCCGGGTGGTTCTGATCCCTTGTCGGACAGTCTACGCGAATTTCTGGTGGAAACCGCCCTGCCGGATGAAAACCTGGCGACCGAATCAGTGAAGGCGCTGGAGCATGATTTCTCCGACTACACGGTGTTGGTCAGCGTCAACGGCAGGGTACCTGACTATGTCAAAAAGGTCCCTTTCCACACGTCTGCCCTAAATTGGTCTATCCCGGCTGACGCTGACCGCGCCGCCCAGTATCGCCAGTTACGCGATCAGATCATCACACTGGTCACACTGATGGCCGGCGATCAGTCGGAGCGGACCTGACCTGATGGAGACACAATCGCCCGCGGTAGCCACCGGCGTTGATGCCAGCTTTGACAAGCTGAATCGCGACTGGTACATCGACAAGGCCGTACAGATCCTTGTATTCCTGGGTGGGATTTCCGCCGTCATCTTCATCATCGGAATCTTTGTGTTCATCTCCAAGGAGGGCTTTGGGTTCCTGTTCGGTGAGTTCAATTTCAAAGAGTTCTTCTTTTCACCCAACTGGCGCCCGACATCGGAAAGCAGGGAAACCTTCGGTATCCTGGCCCTGGTGGCCGGCACAGCGAGCGTGACCGGGCTGGCGATGTTGATCGCGATCCCTTTCTCGCTGGGAACGGCCATTTTTATCGCCGAGTTCGCCAGCGGCAAGACCCGCGAATTTTTGAAAATCACCGTCGAGTTACTGGCCGCCATACCATCGGTGGTCTGGGGTTTCATCGGGCTGGCGATCATGAACCCGATCATTATCGAGACGTTTGATGTGCCGGTCGGGCTCAATGTGCTGAACGCCGGGGTGATACTCGGCCTGATGGCGGCGCCGATCATGACGTCAATCGCCGAAGACGCCCTTAAAGCCGTGCCGGACCGCTACCGCGAGGCCGCCGAAGCCATGGGGGCCACCCGCTGGCAGGTTATTTACAAAGTCGTCCTGCCCGCCGCCAAGAACGGCTTGCTGGGCGCGGTATTGCTGGGCGTCGGACGTGGTTTCGGTGAAACCATGGCGGTTTTGATGGCCACGGGTCATTCGATCAACATCCCGGGCAGCGTTTTTGACTCGGTACGGGCACTGACCGCGACGATTGCGGCTGAGCTGGGAGAGACCGCAGCCGGGTCACCACACTACCAGGCGCTGTTTACCATCGGTATTTTCCTGTTCCTGATCACTTTCATAATCAACCTGGTTGCAGACCTCGTGGTCCGCGGCGTGCGTAACGGATGATGGGCCATGTTTGAAGCGACCAAACTCAATCGAAAAAACGAGACGCAGCAAAAGATGTTCCGGCTGGGCCTGGGAAGCATGACGGGTCTCCTGATCCTTCCCGTCATACTGATTCTGGGCACGCTGATCTACAAAGGCGCTCCGGTCATATCTTTCGAATTCCTGTTTACCAGCCCGACCAACGGTATGACCGCCGGCGGTATTTTTCCTGCCCTGCTTGGCACGGTGCTGCTGGTTATCGTGGCGCTGCTCGCCTCGGTACCACTGGGTGTGGCTGCTGCGATCTATCTCAGCGAGTACGCGCCGGATAACTGGATTACCCGTGCGATCAACCTGGCCATCATCAACCTGGCCGGTGTGCCCTCGATCGTGCATGCCTTGTTTGGCGTAGGCGCCTTCGTGATCTTTTTCAAATTCGGCACCAGTATCCTGGCCGCCAGCCTGACCCTGGCCATCATGACACTGCCGGTGGTCATCGTGGCGACCCGCGAATCGCTGCAGGCCGTGCCGATGGCGTTCCGTGAAGCCTGCTGGAATATGGGCGCCACCCGCTGGCAAACCATTCACCGCGTGGTCCTGCCCAATGCCATTACCGGCATTTTGACCGGCGTGATCCTGGAAGTGTCCCGCACGGCGGGTGAAACCGCACCGATCATGTTTACCGGCGCGGCCTTTTTCCTGCCGCTGCTGCCACAAGGCGTACTCGACCAGACCATGGCCCTGTCACTGCATTTGTTCGTGGTCTCTACACAGGTGCCGGGCATGCCCGAGCACTTGCCGTTTGGTGTCGCCCTGGTGCTGATTGCGATGGTGCTGCTGATGAACAGCCTGTCCATTGCGTTGCGCATGTATCTGCGAGGTAAGAAGAAATGGTAAGCGCAGAGGGTCTGCACAACACGCCGGTGTCAACGGACAGCCCGGTCAAACTGGGCGTCAGGGACGTTGGGATCAGCTACAACGGCGAATCGGCTATCGAAGGAATCAGCTTCGATATCCACGAGCACGAGATATTCGGCATCATCGGCCCGGCAAACGCAGGGAAGACTTCGTTCCTGAAGGCCATCAACCGGATGGACATGTTCAACCATGAAATGTCCGTCCAGGGTCAGATCACGTTCAATAACGTGGACGTCAGTAAAATCCGTAACGTCTATGGATTACGTAGCCGTATCGGTGTGGTTTTCCCCCTGCCGGTTGGCCTGCCCCTGTCGATTTATGACAACGTCGCGCTGTCACCCCGTCTCCGGGGTCAGAACAAGAAGACTGAGCTGGACATCATCGTCGAGCGTTGCCTGACCCGTGCCGCCCTCTGGGATGAAGTGAAGGACCGGCTGGACTCACTGGGCAGCATGCTGTCCGGCGGTCAGCAGCAGCGTCTGACCATTGCCCGGGCCCTGTCGCAGGATCCTGAACTGCTGATGCTGGACGAGTTCTCAATTGCCGTCGACCCGGTAACCACGATGCGAATAGAGGATGTGCTGAAAGAATTGCGCAACGAAGTCACCATCATCCTGGTAACCAACCTGGTCCAGCAGGCCCGCAGGCTGGCTGACCGGACTGCGTTTTTCCTCGATGGACGTTGCGTCGAAGTCGGTGTGACCGAAGACCTGTTCACCGGTGAGGTCGAAGACCAGCGCACCCGTGATTACGTGGAAGGGAGGTTCGGCTGATGATCGAAACGGCAAACAGCCAGGATCTGGCCCTGGCCATCAGGACGCAGAAACTGAGCCTCTGGTACGGCACCTTCCAGGCGCTTTTTGATATCGACCTGGATATCAAGCAGGGCATCATCACCTCGATGATCGGCCCTTCCGGTTGTGGCAAAAGCACCTTCCTGCGTAGCGTCAACCGCATCAACGAGCGCCTCGGATACGTCCGTATCACCGGCGCCATTGATGTGATGGGTGAGAACATCTACGACCCGGAGGTCGAGCTGATCCAGGTGCGCAAACAGATTGGCATGGTTTTTCAGCGGCCTAATCCGCTGCCGATTTCAATCCGGGACAACGTGTTGTTCGGACATCGCATCCACAATGCCGGAAAAAAAACAACGAAAAGTCAGGACGACGATATCGTTGAAGACGCACTGAAGACCGTGCTGCTGTGGGACAAGGTGAAAGACCGTCTGGATCAAAAAGCCACTGGCCTTTCTTTGGAAGAACAGCAGAAACTCTGCATCGCCCGCCTTTTGCCGGTTAAACCCGGCGTGTTGTTGATGGACGAGCCCTGCTCCGCGCTCGACCCCAAGGGAACCGAAGCGGTTGAAGAACTGATCTGGGAACTACGCGGCCAGTACACGATCCTGATCGTGACCCACAATATGGCGCAGGCCCGGCGCGCCAGTGAAGAATGCATCTTCATGTTGATGGGCAAAGTCGTCGAACATACGGAAACAGGCCAGATGTTCGTCACGCCGCAACACAAGGAAACGGCCGATTACATCGAAGGCCGTTACGGCTAGCGCAGAAACGCGCTGAACAGCATCACCCAGGCTACGATCACGGTCGGGCCTAATATTCCAATCAGAATGCCACCGGGTCGCAGATCCCGGGTCTGGATTTCACCGGTGCTGTAGGCCACGGCATTGGGTGGTGTGGAAACCGGCAGCAACAGGGCGCAGGAGGCGCTGAGGCCGAGAATAAGGCACATCTCCAGTTCACGACCGGGCATCAGGGCGACAGAAACCGGGAGGATCAGGGACACTGTCGCCGTGTTACTCATGAAATTTGACAGCAAAACCGTCACCAGCGCCAGTAACCAGAACACCAGTATGTCGATGTTAAGCACCGTCAGAAACTCCAGCCACGAAGCCAGCCGCAGGGCCAAACCGGTGTCGACAACAGCCGCACCCAGGGAAAGACCCCCGGCGACCAGCATCAAAGTATCCCAGGGCAAACCGCGAACGTCGGCGGCACCCAGGACCTGGGTCATGGTCAACCCGACGATGGGGATCAGTGATATTGCCGCAACATGAATGCCGTGCCACGGCGTGGTCATCCACATTGCAATCGTCGCGAGCGACAGGCCGCCCACAATAATCTTTTCACGCAAGCCCGGTAGCTCGGGTGCCTCCTGCCGGCTCATGTCCAGGCTGAATTCTTCCATCGTGGTTGGGAACACCCTTAGCAGGAAGATCCAGGCCATGACAACCAACCCCAATGCAACCGGAACACCCAGCATCATCCACTCGAGGAAATTGATTTCACGACCAAACCCTGCTGCCACACCGGCTGCAATCGCGTTGGGCGCACTGCCGATAATGGTACCCATGCCGCCGACCGAAGCTGCCAGCGGAATCGCCACCAGCAAGGCCTTGGCAAAAGGTTCGTCCCTGCCCACCTGGCGCACCAGGGGTATCACCGCGCCAATCATGAGCACGGTGGTAGAGGTATTTGAGATAAACATGGACGCCACGGCGCTGGTCAACATCACCGCCAGCAACACGTGGCTGGGACGGCTGCCCGCCGGACGGATGGCCATTGCAAACAGCTTGCGGTCCAGGCCGGTCCTGGAAAGACCTTCGGCCATGAAAAACCCGCCAAGCATCAGCCAGATCACCGGGCTCGACCAGGTATTCAGGTAGGGCCGGACGTCCCAGGGCTCCGGATGAATCATCGTAGTGCCCAGTGCGAACACCAGGTAACCCATGATCAGCAATCCGACCGCGAAGGCCGGCACCGCTTCGGTAATCCACAAACCCACTGCCATCAGGAACAGGAACAACACAGCCCTCTGTTCAGGCGGAAAATCACCAGTCAGCGTGTTCCAGACATACAACACCAACCCGGCAACCAGCACAAATAACAGGGAGCGGCGCAAGGCATGTGTTCTGCCCGGCCGAAGGATACGGGCCGCCGCCCGCCGACTGTCCCGATAGGAAACCTTATCGCTTACTGAATGGGATTTATCGCTCACGAGCGACATTTTAGGGACTCCGGAGGCAAACAAACAGTACCAGGTAGCGATCCATTCCATTCTTTTTGCTGTTTGACTGAGAATTCTTTCTGGTAACATCCGACTCATTCTTTCCATTGTCAGGCGGAATTCATGGCGGGGTCATCGAAGATAGCCATTTACGGAGCGATTGCAGCCAACTCTGCAATAGCCGTCTGCAAATTCGTCGCTGCGTTTTTTACCGGCTCCTCGGCCATGCTGTCAGAGGGTATTCACTCGCTGGTGGATACCGGCAATGGCGTGCTCCTCCTGCTGGGTATCAAGCTCAGTAAAAAGCCACCCGATAAGGAGCACCCCTTCGGTTATGGCAACGAGATCTTTTTCTGGAGTTTCGTGGTTGCCATCCTGATTTTCGCGCTGGGTGGAGGCATAGCTCTTTATGAGGGTATCCGTCACATTCTGCACCCCAGGCAACTGGAAAACGTTCACTGGAACTACGTCGTATTGATTCTTGCCATGATCTTTGAAGGCGCTGCTTTGCGCGTGGCGCTCAAGCAGTTCAAAACAACCCGTCGTGGACGGCCTTTCTTCCAGGCGCTGAAGGAAAGCAAAGACTCCACCACCATTGCTGTTGTGGTTGAGGATTCCGCCGCGTTGATCGGCCTTGTCATCGCCCTGCTGTCCGTCTTTCTCGGCCAGGTAAGCGGCTGGGTTTACTTTGACGGTATCGGCTCAGTGATGATTGGCCTGTTGCTGGTCTCGGTTGCCTATTTCTTCGCGATTGAATGCAAAGCGTTGCTGGTGGGTGAAGGCCTCGGTGTGGAAAACATCGGGATCATAGAATCCATCCTGGAGCAGGAGTCCCGCGTGGCAAACTACCGGAGACCATTAAGCCTGTATTTCGGGCCGGAAGAAGTACTCGTCGCGCTCGATGTGCATTTCATCGATGACCTGAGCTCGGACGAAATTGAGAATACCGTTGACCGGATCGAGGAGCGGGTCAAAACAGCTGTGCCCAGGGTGAACCGGATCTTCATTGAAGCCGAGAGGATCCGCAGGCCAAGACCGGGCACACCGCTATGAGTCGCTTCAGGTTCATGGCTGCACAAGCGGAAGATGAGCTCTCCACCTCTGGAGGCAGCAGCGCGCCGGAACCTGCCGACGATGTAACCGGTTCGCTGGCTGACATGATTGTCCAGTGGGACATTTCACCCTACCTGAACGAACCTTTGCGGGAAGCCTGGCATTTCCTGCAGGACTACCCCTTGCTGTTCGCCATCGTGCTGGTGGCGATTGGTTATGGCATTGGCCGAATCCTCAAAGCAGTGATACACAGCTTGCTGGACCGTTTCAGGAAAAGCACAAAGTCAGAACTTGATTATCAGATTGCCCACTACCTGACATCGCCGGTGCTGCAGACAACGGTCACTTGTTCAATGGTCCTGGCACTGGCAACCCTTGATTTTCCGGGCGCCATCGAACACTTGCTGATCAAAATCTGTTTCACTGTTTTGCTAGTAGTCTGGGGAAGGGCCTGGTTCCGTGCCACAAAGGTCATCCTGCAGGCCATGGAAGCGGATAGCAACCGCTTCCACCTGTTCCAGCAGCGCACAATCCCACTCTATGAAATGGGCATCAAGCTCCTGCTGGCCGGCATTTTCGTTTACCTGTTTTTCCTGATCTGGGGAATTGATGCCACCGCCTGGGTAGCCTCTGCCGGTATCATTGGTATCGCCGTGGGCTTCGCCTCCAGGGATACGCTGGCCAACCTGATATCGGGCGTTTCCATCGTCGCGGACGCGCCCTATGCGATCGGAGACTATATTGTTCTGGACACCGGTGAGCGGGGTGTCGTTTCCAGCCTTGGAATCCGTTCAACGCGCCTGATCACGCGCGATGATGTTGAAGTCTCCATCCCCAACGCAGTCATCGGCGCGGCCAAGATCGTCAACGAGAGCGGCGGCCCCTATGTCCGCCACCGCATCCGGATTCCGATCGGTGTGGCCTATGACAGCGACATCGACAAGGTGATCGAAACCCTCGAGGGACTCGCTACGGACCATGAAAAGGTGGTTAATGAACCCGCCTCCCGGGTTCGGATACGTGGTTTCGGTGACAGCTCCATCAATCTGGAATTGCTGTGCTGGATCAAACGGCCCGCCGATCGCGGTGCGGTCATTCATGAGCTCAACTACCAGTTGATCAAGCGTTTTCGTGAGAACCGGGTTGAGATTCCCTATCCCCAGAGAGACGTTCATTTCAAAGAAGGCGCCGTCACAAAAGGGGCCATCGAAAACGTCTGATTTAACCATTTTTCAGGTATTTTCACGCTCGAAAATTCTTTTTTTCACCCCGCTGCGCCAACCCGCTGACACACCCTCATTTGTTGGCCAAATAAGCCCGATTCCGAGTACTAATTTGACCTGAATCATATTGTTTTCAACGCCATGAGAGCAGGCTGAAAACTATAGCGTCCAGCGGAGTATTCCGCGAGAAGAGTACTTCGTTCAACAGGCGTTCGCCAACGAAAGGAAGCAGCCTTGAACAACAAACCAGCCCTCACCCTGACCCGTCCTGAATTACTGGATTACCTTTGGTCAGCACAGAATGAACATGGATATATTCGGTCAGAAGATATCGATGCCTGCAGCAACGCACTGGGAATCTCCAGGATCGAGGTCGAAGGCGTCATCTCTTTCTATCACTTTTTCCATCGCCAGCCATCCGGTGAGTTCACCATTTACCTGAACAACAGTGTTGTCTCCGAGAGCAAAGGCTTTGCAAGGGTCAAAGAGGCATTTGAGATGGCCACAGGCGGGACGTTCAATGGCGTCGATCCCAGTGGTCAGTGGGGTCTGTTTGAGACAGCCTGCATTGGCCTCAGTGATATGGAGCCCGCTGCCCTGATCGATTTCTACCCTTTCACCAACCTGAACAGTCTCAAGGTCCGGGATATCGTTGCGAAACTGAAACAGGGCGTATCACCGGCCGAGATCTGCGATCCCGTGCCTGATCACATCCGGGCCGTGCCTGAAGGTGAAAAAGCCATATTGCTGCGCCACTACGACCCCGGTATTGCTCTGGCTAAACTGTGCGATCTCACTCCGCAGACCGTGCTGGAAGAAATCAAGAGATCCGGGCTGCGCGGCATGGGCGGCGCCTTCTTCCCAACCGGTCTGAAATGGGAGGCCTGCAGGAAAGATCCGGAGAGCCCGAAATACATTTTCTGCAACGCGGACGAAGGCGAGCCAGGAACGTTCAAGGACCGCGTGTTGATGAACGCATTACCGGGGCTGATGCTCGAGGGTATGGCTATCGCCGGCTATGCCGTGGGTTCCTCCATCGGCACGATTTATCTGCGGGCTGAATACACCTGGATGAAAGATAAGCTGCAACACACGATCGAGCACTTTCGGAAAATGAACCTGCTCGGTAAAAACATCTGCGGCATTGAAGGCTTCGATTTCGACATCCGCCTGCAACTGGGTGCCGGCGCCTATGTCTGTGGCGAGGAAACCGCCATGCTGAACTCGCTGGAAGGCAAGCGTGGCGAACCGCGTAATAAGCGGTTTTACCCGACTGAGCGGGGCTATATGCAAAAGCCTACCGTGATCAACAACGTCGAAACGTTCTGCGCCGCGGCCCGCATTATCCAGCTGGGTGCGGACCATTACCTGCAAACCGGCACGCCCGCCTCCCCGGGGACCAAGCTGCTGAGCGTCTCGGGTGACTGCCGCCTGCCTGGTATTTATGAAATCGAATGGGGTACCACTGTTCGGGAAATTCTCGAACAAAGCGAGGCCGACCGTCCCTACTTCATCCAGGTCAGTGGCCCTTCGGGGGAGTGTATCTCGATGGACGAGGCCGACCGGAAGATCTCCATGGACGACCTGGTGAGCGAAGGCTCGATCATGATATTCAGCCGGTCACGTGACATCCTCAATATTCTCAGAAACTACAACCGCTTCTTCAAACACGAGTCCTGCGGGCTATGCACCCCGTGTCGGGCGGGAAATTTTATTCTCGAAAAGAAGCTGGCGCTGTTCGCAGACAAGCTGGCCCTTCAATCCGATGTTGATGATGTCCAGTCGTGGGGAAAAATCATGCAACTGACCTGCCGCTGCGGGCTGGGTAAAACGGCGCCCAATGCCCTGCTGATGGCCCAGCAGAAGTTTCCCGACTATTTTGAAACCATCGTGAATGCAAATCCGGAACGCCTCAACAAAGGCTTCAGTCTGAAAGAGGCCGTCCGTGAATACGATCGGTTCAGCAGTTAAACCAGGTTGAGTAATTCATCCATGAGCAAAGCAAAAACGAAGTCAAACGGCAAGGCGGGCAAAGCTGCCACCAGGGCCAATAACCTCATCACCCTGACCATTGACGGTAAGGAGATTGAGACAGAAGCCGGGCGTAACCTGGTCCAGGTTGCCAACGAAAACGGCATTTTCATTCCGAGCCTGTGTTATTTCGAAAACATTGAGCCGCCGCTGGGAACCTGCAGGGTCTGCACCTGCAGAGTCAACGGTGCAGCAGGGCCGGCCTGTACAGAATCCGTGAAAGACGGGATGGTGGTCGAGACCAATACAGATGAACTGAAAGACGCCCGCAAAGCAATCGTCGAGATGATGTTTTCGGAAGGCAATCACTTCTGCCCTGGTTGCCAGAAAAGTGGTGACTGCGACCTGCAGCACATGGGCTATGAAATGGGCCTGACGCAGTCGCGTTTTCCACATGTATTCAAGGACCGTCTGATTGATTTTAATCCCCGGCGCATGATCATGGAGCATAACCGCTGCATCAAGTGCCTGCGCTGCGTGAAAGAAGTGTTCACGGATGACGGCAAGGCGGTATTTTCCTTCCGCTACCGCGGTAACGAAACCCGGGTCGGTATCGATTACGTTGAAGAGGCCCGGCTCAGCGAGCAACAGGCCATCGACGCCATGCACCTGTGTCCGACCGGCGCCATCATGGTGCGGGGTGAAGGCCGGGCCCGACCGTTTGGCGCCAGGCGTTTTGACATGCAATCCATGCAGGACAAGGCTCCGGAAATCGATCCGGAAATAACCCTGCCGGCAGAGAAGAAATCCATCGCAACCATCTCCCTGGCCGGCTGTTTCGGCTGTCATATGTCGCTGCTCGATATTGACCTTAAGCTGATCGACCTGGTTAATATTGTCGAGTTGAACAAATCACCGCTAAACGATATCAAGGAGTTCACCCACCAATGTGACATCGGCCTGATCGAAGGCGGCTGCTGCAACGCTGAAAACGTGGAAGTGCTTCGGGAATTCAGGCGCAAGTGCGACGTTCTGGTAGCGTTCGGCGAATGCGCTATCTGGGGTGGTGTGCCCTCGATGCGCAACACCATTCCGCTGGGTGAGTGCCTGGAAGAGGCGTACCTCAATTGCATCACGTCCATGCCGGATGAATGTATGGTTCCGTACCACGAGGATTTACCCAAAATCCTGGATAAGGTTTACGCCTGCAATGAAATCGTGGATATCGACTATTTCATCCCCGGTTGCCCTCCGGATGCCAATCACATCTGGAAATCCGTACTAAGCCTGGTGGCCGGTAAACCGCTGTCCGTTCTGTATTCTGAATTCAAGTATGACTAAGCCATGAGCACATCAACACGAAAAATCACGATTGATCCCGTCACCCGGGTCGAGGGCCACGGACGCGTTACGGTCCAGATGGATGAGCAGGGCAAGGTTGAGCAAGCCCGCTTCCACGTTGTCGAATTTCGCGGGTTTGAACGCTTTATCCAGGGACACCCTTACTGGGAAGCCCCGCTTCTCGTGCAGCGTTTATGCGGAATCTGCCCGGTTAGCCATCACCTGGCGGCGGCCAAGGCTATCGACCAGGTGTATGGCATGGACCCGCAGGATTTGCACCCCACGGCAACCAAGATCCGCCGCCTGCTGCACCTGGCCCAGGTGTTTCAGTCCCATGCGCTCCATTTCTTCTACCTGGCTTCTCCTGATCTCCTGTTCGGGATGGATGCGCCGGTTGAAAAGCGCTCGGTTGGCGCTGTCGCCATGGAACATGGAGAGCTGGCCCGCAAAGGTATCCAGATGCGCCAGTTCGGGCAGGAATTGATCAAGGCCCTGGCGGGCAAGAAGATCCACGGCATCACCGCTGTGCCTGGCGGCGTGCACAAGACTTTTTTTCCACACGAACGGGAGTACTTTCTTTCTGAAGAAGGCTCGCCCTCCGTCGATACGATGATCCAGTGGTCGCTGGAGGTCGTTGGTTTTATCAAGGATTACCACGATAAAAACTTCAGCATGCTGGATTCCTTCGCCAGTTATCCTTCCGGCCACCTGGGCCTGGTCGATCAAAATGGCGGCCTGGAGTTGTACGACGGCCTGATGCGGGCCATCGACAGCCGCGGCGGGATCACCCTCAATGACGCACACAGCGACAGCTATCTGAAACATTTTGGCGAGGGTGTCGAAAAATGGTCCTACATGAAGTTCCCGTTCCTGCGTCACCTTGGCCGGGAGAAAGGCTGGAACCGCGTAGGACCGCTGGCCCGGCTGAACGTTTGTGATCACATCTCTACCCCGCTGGCCAACGAAGAGTTGCGCGAATTCAAAGCCTATACCAATGGCCGGCCCAATAATCACACCATGCACTCGCACTGGGCCCGGCTGATCGAAGTCCTGTACTGCGCCGAAGCCATTAAAGAGCTGCTGAACGACCCGGCCATTCTCGACGAGGTCGAGCGCCCAACAGTCAATCGCCGGCCCGAAGGCATTGGCATCATCGAAGCCCCCAGGGGCACGCTGATCCATCATTACCAGGTCGATGAAAAGGGCAGCATCACAAAATGTAACCTGATTGTCTCCACCACGCATAACAACGAACCCATGAACAGGGCAGTACAGTGGGTAGCGCAAAACGTGCTGGATCAACAGCAGGAAATTACAGACGGCATGCTCAACCAGGTAGAGGTGGCAATCCGCGCCTATGACCCTTGCCTGAGCTGCGCAACCCACTCCATGGGCCAGATGCCGTTGATCCTTGAAGTACTGGACGCTGATGGCAAAGTGATCGCTGAATATAGAAAAGACGCCACTTGAACGATGGGCTTTTAATCTTCGGCATAGGCAACAGCGGTCGCTGTGACGACGGGCTGGGCTGGGCGTTCCTTGACCGCATTCAGACAGAAGCGGGGTTCAGCGGAACCGTTGAATACCGCTACCAGCTGCAGGTCGAGGATGCGGCTCAGGCCAGCTGCGCGCAGCGGGTTATTTTCGTTGACTCGCACGATGGCGTTTTGCCCGGCGGCTTTGCATTCAAGCCCTGCATGCCCTCCCGGGATTTTGAATTTACCAGCCACGTGCTGCCGCCACGGGCTGTCATGCATTTTTGCCAGGAGCTGTATGGCAAGACGCCCCGGGCGGACCTGCTGATGATCCAGGGCGTTTCCTGGGATCTGGGTGAGGGCTTGTCACCCGAAGCGGCTAATTTCCTGGAGGATGCGCTTGGGTTCTTCAGGAATGAATTACTGCCGGGCCTCTGTTGATACCTGATCGGATCGGGGCCCAAGTCCACTATAATGGTGCGATGTCTGCTTCACGGAAAAAATCCGGTTGGAATATCCTCCCCCCCGTCACCATTGCAGCTGAAAAGCGCCTGGATCACGTCCGTTACTGCAGTGATTTTGCCGCCAACCAGCTGGATCGCTACCCGGCCTGGATGGAAGGCCTTGATGAGCCGCACCCGCCGGACGTCAGGCGCCTGTCCGATGCCTGCCGTGAACACGGCCTGGAGCCCGGCCTCCGGCGATTCCGCAATCGCGAAATGCTGCATATCGTCTGGCGTGACCTGTGCGGCCTGGCAACCCTGGCTGAAACTTTTTCCAGCCTGACTTCGCTGGCAGAAATCTGCCTGCAATTTACGCTGGAGGAACACCACAGGCGCCTGCAGGAAAAGCACGGCACCCCAAGAGGTGCCGACGGCAGCCCGCAACGAATGTTCGTTATCGGCCTGGGGAAATTCGGCGGCGGGGAACTCAACCTGTCTTCGGATATCGATATTATTTTTTGCTATCCACAAACGGGCAGTTGTGACGGTCGCAGAAGCATGGCCAACGAACAATTTTTTACCCGCCTGGCGCGTGGCGTGATTGCAAGCTTGTCGACATTCACCGGTGACGGCTTCTGTTTCCGTGTTGATACACGGCTAAGGCCATTCGGTGATTCAGGCCCATTAACCTCCAGCCTCGCGTCACTCGAACAGTACTACCAGCGCGAAGGGCGAGACTGGGAGCGGTATGCCCTGATCAAGGCCCGGCCGGTGGCCGGCGATCTCGATGCCGGGGCGCGGTTCGTTGAAGACATCCGGCCTTTCGTTTATCGGCGCTATATCGACTACAGCTCCGTTGAGGCGCTGCAGGAAATGCATTCGAACGTTCGTGATGACGCCAGGCGCAAAGACCGGCTGGATGACATCAAGCGTGGACCTGGCGGAATCCGCGAAATCGAATTTCTTGCCCAGTGTTTCCAGATATTGCGTGGCGGGCGGGATACCAGCCTGCAGACCCCCTCGCTGGACAGGGCGCTGCGCGAGATTTCCAGGCTGGGCTTACTCGAAAAAACGGTCGTAACCGAGATCCGCCATGACTACACCTTTCTGCGTCTGCTGGAGAATCGGATCCAGGCGCTGCGGGATCAGCAGACGCACCGCGTTCCTCCAGGCGAAGACAGGGTTCGTATCGCCAGCGCAATGTACGAGGATGACGTGGAATCACTGGAAGAAAGCCTGGCTAGAACCCGTAATCGCGTCAGTACACGATTTCAGGAGATTTTTCCCTCTCAACCCGAACGCAGCGCCGATCGAAAGTGGGCCGAAACCTGGCGTGATCTTCATGCCAATCGACAGGAAATTGATGAACCGTCACTGCCGGTGGAGAACACGCCTCTGGACTTGTTTGTTCGGCGCCTGGATCGGGTGGCCCTGAGCCACCGGGCCCGCAGCCGGCTTGATCGATTCATGCCCCTGTTGCTGGAGCGCCTGGACCAGAAGTCTATGGATGATGATGCCTTGCATCGCATTTTCGATCTGCTACTGGCTATCTGCCGGCGAAGTGCCTACCTGGTATTGCTGGAACAAAACCCGAAGGCCCTGGACCGCATGCTCGAACTGTTTGAACACAGCGCATGGGTCGCGGCCAAGGTCATACGCTTTCCCGCCCTGCTGGATGAATTGATCGACCCGGCACTGGGCAGACAGATTCCGGATGCCGAGGGTTTGTCCACCAGCATCAATCGCATCCTTGCCGCCTCTCCGGGCACCGAAACGGTTCTGGAGGGCTTGAATTACCTGAAGCTCGCAACCGGGCTGCGCATCGCCGTGGGCCAAATTGAGGGGACCGTCGAAAGCGAAGATGCGCAAAGAGCCCTGTCCGATCTCGCAGCCGCATTGCTCAACGGCATCCTCGAAGTGGCGGGCCGCGAGATTGAAAAACGCCACGGTACTTTTTCAACAGACAGCGGGCAAGCAACTGCTATGGGAATCATTGGTTACGGCTCACTGGGTGCCCGCGAGCTGGGTTACGACTCTGACCTGGACATCGTGTTTCTGTTTGAGCCCGGCAGCGACCTGTCAGACGGACCCAGGCCATTACCACCGGAACGCTACTTTGCACGCCTGGCTCAGCGAGTTCTCAGTTTCCTGACGGTCATGACGCCTTCCGGCAGGCTTTACGAAGTGGACACCCGCCTGCGACCGAACGGACGGGCCGGCGCATTGGTCAGCAGCGTAACATCATTTCATGAGTACCAGCTCAAGGAAGCCTGGACCTGGGAATTGCAGGCTTTGACCCGGGCCCGGTTTGTCGCTGGCAACCCGATTTTGACCGCACACTTCAACCGTACACGCCTGGAGGTCCTGTGCCGGCAGCGCGATGAGGCCAAACTGGCCGCCGAACTGCTGGAAATGCGGCGCAAAATGAACCAGGAACAGGCCGGTGCCGCTCTTGCCTCACCCAAGCATCTGCCCGGCGGTTTGATTGACATCGAGTTTGTCGCCCAACTGGGCGTACTGGCTTCGTCCCGGTTGTATCCCCGCGTACTGCAGGCGACCGGAACGCTGTCCCAGCTGAACGAACTGATGTCGATCGGCTGGTTAACCCCGGATGAGAACCGCATATTGCAGGACATTACCCGCAAGCTCCGACAGCAACGCATGATGGCATCACTGGTGGAGGTGGAAACCATTCAACTGCCGGATACCAGTGAATCGGCCGCAATTTTCAAACGCAAAATGGGAGAATCTTCGCGTCCTGTGCCGTAAACTACGCGGATGTATTCATCGCATCACAGAAAAACCCGGGAGCAATCAACGTGACACATCCCACCGACGCAAGCGATTCCGGCCTGGAGAACGCCAATACCCGGCAGGAATACGAAGTCAGCCGGCTAGACCTGCCACTATCCTGTCCGACGCCGGAACAAAAACTCTGGAACTCCCATCCCAGGGTATACCTGCCAATAGAGGAAACCGGAACCGCAGTCTGCCCATACTGCAGCGCCCTTTATCGGCTGGTTGACTGAAGCGGACCTGCCGCTTTGCATATCGTCCAGGCACTGGTCTCTCTGAACCTGGGCGGTTCTGAACTGGTTGCCGTCGAACTGAGCGAATTCGCCGCAGCAGCCGGCCACCGTGTAACCGTCATTGCTGCAGACGGCCCGCTGGGAGAGCGGACCCGGGCATGCGGTGCTGAGGTTCTTGAGTGGCCAATCGGCAAGAAACGTCTCTCCACGCTTCGTTATATCACCCGATTGCGGGAATGGCTGTTGAGCGAGCAACCTGACGTTCTGCATGTACATTCACGCCTGCCGGCCTGGATATGCCACCTGGCCATGCGCGGGCTCACACCATCGCAGCGACCGGCATATATCACAAGCATGCACGGCCACTATTCCGTCAGCCGCTACAGCGCCGTGATGGCCGGTGGTGACCGCGTCATCGCGGTATCCGATCATATCCGCGACTACACACTGCAAAACTACCCTGCTTCCGATCCTGCCCGGGTCATCACCGTTCATGGCGGAATCAGTCACCAGGCGTTTCCCTTCGGCTATCAGCCGGACCCAGCCTGGTGGAATCAGAGCCTGAGCGACTTTCCCGAGCTGGCCAATAGACGTCTGGTTTGTCTGCCGGGCCGGCTGTCACGTTACAAGGGTCATCGCGACTTCATCGAGCTGATAGCCGGATTGCTGCCTGAAGTTCCGGACCTTCACGGAATCGTGGTCGGCAAAGCCAGGCCAGGCTCTCGCTACCGGGACGAACTGGAAGGCCTGGCCGAACGCTACGGGGTGCTCGACCGCATCACCTTCACCGGT
>Ga0316189_10002925_pt1 | contig 16654 bp, 13 predicted proteins | sample LowCovwburrow_MG_FD_204930 | JGI IMG/M metagenome (GOLD analysis project Ga0316189, IMG submission 204930) | Coastal sediment microbial communities from Maine, United States - Lowes Cove worm burrow | ecosystem: Environmental > Aquatic > Marine > Coastal > Sediment | place: USA: Maine... | reverse complement strand
TTTCCGTGCTCGATCTCCACGAACAATCCTCGTGGCCCCATGTGCTTGTGGTGAACGATTGCCGCCCCCCAGGGTTGTAGCGGAATGTGTGCGCGACGTTCCCAATCCACGCCCGCGAAAGTCACCGTGCCCGCCGCGATCGATCGAACCGGCTCCCCTTCCTCGGAGGCGAAGTCGATGCCCCGATGCGGGCGGCGCCCGTTGTCGCGCGGCTCCCCCAGTCCGCTGGTTGCGATTCTCGGATAGCCATCGAGCGGGCTCACGAACGAAATCCCAACGAGCTCCCGGCCTCCACGATTCAGTCGCGCATAACTGTGCAACAAGCGTCGTCTGGCGGTGAGGATTCGATCTTCCGGTCCCGTGTCGCCCACACGGTCTCCCCAGATGAAGTGAGAAACGGCGTGGCGGTGAGGTGCCGATTCGAAGGCGCGGTCAATCTGCGGGCACTGCTGCCGAAACACGTTCAAGATCGCCGCCGCGAAGTAGATGTTTGGCTCGGGGTGCTTGAGCGTTTCACGGCGAAATCGGAACGCACTCACATCCAGCTCTTTGCGCGTCCAGCCTCGCTCGGTCCACACGCCGAAGCGGTACACCCCATTTAGGATGTGCGCCTCGTGCATCCCGACGTTGAGCAAGGTGAGCCCCGTGCCGTAGCTGTTGTATGCCTCGTGCCTGCAACCGCTCTGCGTGTACACGAGAGCCGCAAGCAACCAGGGGTCGACGGAGAACTCCTGGCTGTACCGAATGATGGCCTCGGCATAGCGCTCGAGCTGCTTTGCTTCCGAAGAGGCTGGGCACAATTGCGCCATCGCCACAGCGAGGTCACCCGTCACGACCCTTGCCGGCGCGGCAGGTTCTTCTGGCCAGTACGACAGATTGACCAAGCCGTTCCCACGCGGGCGCAACCCGAGGCGTCGCAGTTCGTCTGCTTTGAGCGGGCCCTTTCGGCCCGTCGACCGGACCGCTGGAGAGTCGTTCAGCAGGACCCCCTTGCGAAGCCGCCGGTTCCAGGGCGTATCCTGGGCGTGGGTCGGCCGCAGGGTAGCGGTGAGAGCGATGAGGCTCGCGAGGGTCAACAAACTGGCAAGAATTCTCACTCGACTCTCCGGATCACAACAGGATGCCGCGCCATCGTCTTGCCTCCAACTTAAAGGTCCAAGTGCCTGGACCATTGAGACTTTTCAAAGGTTTTGCGAGCTTGGGCCATGTCCGCTAGGGTGCCGGTTCGGGACTTGCGGCGAAACGCGCGATGAGCAGCCACTTAGGGACAGACCATTTGGGGGAGCGTCTTGCTTCGCTTGCAAACCGCCAAGAGCTTTTCGCTCGGCGGCAGTACGAGCCTGTGATCTCCAACAAGGCGCTCGAATCGACGACATCGACCTGGTTCGGTGTAGGAGTCGCCGCTGACGACGCGAGCTGTGGGCTTCCCGTCGATGTCCTGATCCTCGTTTTCGCCCAAGAGATGGTGCGAAGAGAGCTCGGGCTGGCCAAGAGCTCCATCCTCATCGCCGACAGCAATGCGTGCAATGCGGGTGTACCCAGGCTCGATGTGCATCGCGCAGCCTCGCTTGCGCAGGCGCCCTTGGAAGCGCTCGTCGAGCGCTTTGGCTTTCCGGTAGACATCCGCCGCTCGTCTTCTCTTGCGCCGGCAGCCGAGGTGGATCGCAAACAAGAGGCGCTCGAAATCGACAATGGCTACGTGGCGCAGCAACTGGTGCAAACCGAAATCATGCGCTCCCGTGGCGCAGCGGTGAAAGTAGGCTGGGCTCTATCAGCCTGCACCTACGACGAGACTTACTTCGATCGCCTGTACCAGAATCGCTTCGGGCACCAGGTCACGTTCGCCTACACCATTGGCGGCCGGACGCTGAACGCGCAACGGCCGCGCGCCTGCCCCTACCTCTGCCGCGCGCCCGAGGATCGCCTGCTCCTAGGCACCAAAGAAAACGCAGTCCGAAAGCTGTATAGTGACGCCGCCTCGCCTGCGGTCCGTGGCTATCGTCGCCTGATAGGCAAGCTTGCGCGCGCATACCAGCATCTCACCGGTGACGATCCGGGCACGCCGGAAAGCTTTCTTCAGTTCGTCGTCGACAGCTCCGCTGCTCCAGCTACTGCAGGAAAGCGGGCAGCCCGCGAATCGCGAGCCGGCGCCCCGTCGATCTTCGCTCCCTGATCGCTCGAACCTGCGCATCGCTGAGTGCGTCGGCTCCGAGTCCGCTCTGACCGGCGCGCAGAAACGACTGCGGGCTGACGCCGCGTTCGAGAAGCAGTGCGGTCGCGTGATCGAAGACAGATTCACGCTGTTTCATCGCATCGAAGCTGCTTTCGCTGACCACCCGGTCAACCCAGCGCTCGTTGCGCTCCCAGCCGAGAAACTCGACGATCCGTTCGATCGACCCCTTTCGGTCGCTCAAGAGGTCTTCGTAGCGGACGATCAGCGCATCCGGGTCAGACGCCCTCTCGCGCCAGCCGGCCACATGGTCGAACCAGGATCCGTACTGCAAGCGGCCGTCGACGAAACGCTGGTGGAAGTCGTCGAGCGAGCCCTCGAAGCCCAAATAGTCGCGATAGAAATGAAAGTACGACAGCAGTACGTCCAGTCCGTCGCGTTCGACGTAGATGTAGCGCGCGCCGTCCGGCAGCCATTGCCGAGGCAAGTGGCTCTTGAACACTCGCGGTGAGGGGAAGCGATCGAAGTCCGAAGCGCTGAGCTCGCCGATCGCCAGGGAGCGCTCGAACCAGGGCGAGACCTTCGTCAGATGCATCGGGTCTGGCTGGGCTTCGTGCGCCAGAAGATACACAATCCACTGCGTCAGCGTCGTGCCTGAGCGCGGGTAGCTCGAAATGAAGACATCGCTCTGCCGAACTTCGAGCTCCATTGTGCCTTGCAGGAACTTGGCAATTCGCCGCGCGTTGTCCAGATTGCGAACTGCGACGTCGAGCGCGCCGCTCGCCACTCCCAGAGCGCGGCCCGCCGCCTTCTGAACTGGGTCTTTGGTCTTGCTCGTCTTGGTTGGCCGCATGATTAGACGCTGACTACCCTAGCACTGCCGATGGAAGCCCTAGCACATATCGCGACACCGGAGTTCGCTGTGGCGTTCCTGGTGAGCTTCCTCGCTGCGGCGCTTCACAGCACCGTGGGATTTGGCTTCGCGCTCCTCAGCGTTCCGCTACTGTCGCTGCTCAATCCTCTCTTCGCGCCTGTTCCACAGCTTCTGGTGGTCTTTCCGCTGACGCTAGCCATCGTCTGGCGCGAACGCCATGCGGTCGAGGTGAAGAGCACTCTTTGGATTTTCGCCGGCCGCATCCCGGGAGCGCTCGTCGGCGTAGCGCTCCTGAAGCTGCTCTCCAGCGCTGCGCTCGACATCTTGATGTCATCGATGGTGTTCATGGGCGTGGCGCTCGTCGTCAGTCGTGGGACGTTCCAGCGAACGGCGGCTCGGGAGTTCAGCGCCGGGGTCGCCTCTGGAACCATGGCCATGGTCTCCGCGATCGGCGGACCGCCCATCGCGCTGCTCTATCGAAACGATTCTGGTCCGACAGTGCGCGCGAACCTGGGCTTGGTGTTCGCGATCGGCCTTTGCATCACGATCAGCGTGCGTGCCTTGGCTGGCGAGGTCAGTTGGGAGGAGGTCGTCATCGGCGCCGCGCTGTTGCCAGCGGTCTGGTTAGGCTTGCGAGCCAGCAAGAAACTGATTCCACGCGTCGATGGCCCAGGGCTTCGAAATGCGATCGTCGTCGTGGCGGCAGGCGCGGCGATTTTGTTGCTCGCTCGCGGTGTCTTCAATTGGTGAAGTGGACCCAGCTCGTTTCGGGTTGGAAACGCACCGCGTGCCAGGCAGCTGGAACCTCGGGTTCGCTCCAGTAGTAGAGCCAGCGCGCATCGACCGGCGCGATGTTCGTACAGCCGTGGCTGCGGACCTTACCGAAGTCCGTGTGCCAGTAGGCGCCGTGAAGCGCATAGCCGCCATGGTAGTAGAGCGTCCAGGGAACTTCCTCCACCTCGTAGAAGCCGTCGATTGGATCGGTCGCGTTCATCGTGGTCGAGATGTATTTCTGCTGGACTTCGAAGAGCCCAGTCGGAGGCTCATAGCCTTCTTTCCCGCTCGAGATCAGGGTCGCATAGACCGGCTTGTCGCCCTGGTATGCGACCAGCGTTTGCTCTCCCAGGTCGACGTGGATCCACTTCCCGTTCGCAGGAACGCCACTCGGACGCTTGGCTTTTCGCACCACGCGCACCTCGTCGCGCTTCACCGCGCCAGGCTTGCCGGCAACGTATGCGACGCCGTCGACGCTCAGCTCCTCCGCGATCACGAAACGCGCGTGCTTCTGAGCCTTGCCGATGATCCGGGTCTTCCCGCCGTCCACCTCGAGCAGGTTCCGGTCTTCGCCGTATACGAACGCCACGGGAAGAGTCCAGCCGTTGCGGCCGAGCTCTTCGCCGCGAACGACATCCGGGTTGCGAAGCTCGACATCGCTTTCGCGCACGTAGCGGCCGCGCACCGTTCGGTAGAACACCGCGCCGTCGGTCTTCCGAGTCTCTTTCTCGGCAAGCGCCAGAAAGTAGTCCCCCTCCATGAGCGACGACACCACTTCAGGCGAGCTGCCCTTTTTCTCCATCGCGCGCCGGGCTTGCTTCTCTTCCTCCACTGTCGGAATGCGGAAGTAACGTGGCGCCCTCTTCGTGATGACGCGTGAGTACTGGTATGGAAGGTGAGTGCTCACCTTGGCTGGCGGGACTCCGTATCGGTTGCTGCTCGGTGTGTCGCTCACGTGGAAGCCGAGCGACGTGCACACGTATCCGAAGGGCGTTGCCTCGTACCAGGAGCCGTCCTTGCACCCGGAGCCGCTGACTTTGTCGCCCAGATTGAGCACGTCGCCCCGACGCACGATGCCAGCCACCTTCGGGCTGCTCTCTGCCTTGTCGTAGACGAACGAGTCGTAGTGAAAGGCCGAGCCGAAGCGTCCCGTCTTGCCAGGGTTGTTGTTCGGGCTTTGCTGGCGCTCGTTCCAGCCGTCGAGACCAGGCGCGCTCAGCAGGCGCTCCCCATCGACAATTTCGGCGCGGTGCAAGCCCCCGCTGGAAGCGTGCTCGCCGAGAGCGACTGTCCCACCGCTGACTCCAGCGATCAGAACCGCCAGGCACAACAAAGACCATCGATTGGAGAAAAATCGCAACATAAACCGTACCGTGAAACGGGCGCTCGACCCACCGTGCGCCGCCGTCCGAGGATAGCGCCACTTTCCCGGGATTCAAAAGATCGGCCGCCGCGGCAATTTAGGGCGCAATTTCTGCGCTAGGCGAAGGACTGGGGGCGGTGGTAAGCCCCGCTCATGCCTACCGATTACGCGCAGCAGGCGCTCTCCAACCTTCGCGATACGTCCGGCTTCCAGTGGTACGTCATCCCGTTTCTGGTGATCGTCCTTTACATCTATCACGACCAGATCGGCCGGAAAAACTACAGCGTGGTCTTCGCCGGCCTCGCGCTCTGGGGCATGGACTGGTTCAACGAGATCTGGAACTCGCTGATCTTCCACTTCAGCGGCTACGCGCCCGCTTGGGCTGCGCCCGGCGAGACGGCGTACTTGATCTTGATCGGCTTGAACATCGAGATCTGTTTCATGTTCGCGATACTCGGAATTGTGACGACCGTCATGCTCCCGAGCAAGGAAACCAAAATTCTCGGCCTGCCCAACCGCTGGGTCTTCGCCGTCTTCTTCAGCGCGCTCGCAGTCTTCATCGAATACATGCTCAACGCGGTCAATGCGCTGACCTGGGAGTACTCATGGTGGAACCGATCTGCACCCTGGCTGATCTTCCTGCTCGGCTACTTCCCCTTCTTCGTCGTTGCCTACTGGGTGCACGACATGAAGTGCATCAAACGACAGGCCGCGACCGTCGGCGCAATCCTCGCCTTCGACGCAGTCTGCCTCATCGTCTTCGGCGCCCTGCTCGGTTGGATATAGGCGATAGCGATCGCGAGGAGGCGCTTCAAGGAACCAGCAAGTCGTCTTGGTCGCATGGACCATTGCACGGGTTCGATACTGTGCCGTTCTCGTAGAATTCGATCAAGACGGGGCCGAGCGCTTCGAGCTCGGTCGCTCGGCCGTGCGGGTCCTCCATGGTATCGCCCCAGTGCGGGATGTTGGTGATCGGCGGGTCCGGGTTGCCGAAGTCGATCTCGATCATTGCGGAGCCCTCATGCTCGCCGCTCACGACTGGAATACCCCAGACATCGCGGATCAAGGGCGACAGGTTCACCATCCCGCCAATGGTGCGCGCCATGATGTGTGCACCTAGGTTGCTCACCTGGTGGTCTGCCTTCGACACCTGAATCAACACCTCGTGTGCGGGCGTGCCCGGCAAACGATTGGTACGAATGTACTTCGAGTACCCCGTGGGCTCGGCCCGATCCCAGAGTCCTTGGATGAGCGCGAGGTTCATCTGCATGTCGAGCGCGTTCCAGCCGTAGTTTCCGTAGAGCTGACCCGCGTACTCGTCGAAGTTTCCGCTCCTGTTGAGGAGCAGGTTGTAGGACTGGCCTGGGACGGCGAGCAGAGCGCGTTCGATGTCGGTGCTGAGCGCCATCATGCTCGCGCCCAGGATTCCGCCCTGGCTTCCCCCGAAGTAGTAGCGCTTGGAGCCGTCGATCATCGCGCCTCCGCAGTCATCGGCGAGGACCTGATTCAGAGTCGTCGACGGTCCAGCATTGGCTTCCCGCGACAAGGTGCGCATCGCCATCAGGAAGTTCAGCAAGCCCTGATGCATGCGTTCGGGAATCGCACGAAACACCGCGAGGTCACCGCCGAGGATAGCCTCGATCAACGTCGGGACGTCGTCGCTAGAGAAGCCCTTCCAGTCGAGTGATACCGCCGTGAAATTGGATTGCGCGGCGATCTCCTGGAAGCCCAGGACCTGCTCCTTCGCGCCGAGCTGACCGTGGCCGAACTCGACCAGAGCGGAGGGGGTGGTCTGGGCGCTGACGGGCACGAGAACCGCTGCTTTGTAGACGAAGGTCCCGTTTTGCGCCGGCAGCCCGTCGTCGCCAAGCTGAAGGAGACCGCCCGTCTCTCCCTTTGTGAGATAGAGGGGCATGTCGAAGCTGATCTCGAGGCGGCAGGCGATGCCGTCGATGATGCCTTCGTTCTTCAGCTCGATGGTGTACGGCACTCCGTCGGGCGAGCCAACCAGCGCATCGTCCCGCATGTGTACCATCGCTCTCGTATTGTTCTCTCTGCTCGCAGTCGTGAAATCCCACGCGATCTGAAGGTCATCGCGACCTATTCCGGCGTCTCCGAGCGCGCTGAAGATCTCTTCGAAGTGCGCGCGCCGCGATTCGATGACCGGATCGTCGGAGGGCTCGTCATCCCTCAAGGCCCGAAATCCATCGGAAGGCGCTACGAGAGCTCCGTCACCATCGCGTACGTTCCGAATCGCCACGATGTATCGCGTCCCATCTTCGGGTCGGATGGCAGGTCGCAACATCAGCGCCTGCTCCTGCCGCAGCTCTTCGATGTTGCGGTTGATCGTGAACGTCGGCTGCTCCTCCATCGCATCTACACGTAGCTTCGCCTGGACCACGTATTCATCGAGATCGACCCAGTGGGCCAAACGCTCGCCGGTATCCGCGTTGATGATCACCGTGGGAGAAGCAGGGTCCAGCGAATCTTGAATGCTGTCCGGCGTTGCGAGCCCAGCGACCGTCGCTCCCGGGAAGTGCGTCATCGCCGCGATACCCGGTGAGAAACCATCCATCTCGTTGAAGGCGGCCTGATTTGAGCGGCTTCCCGTTCGATTCGCCGGCATTGTGATTTCAGGCAGTGCCAGGCGCAGCCCAGTCACGGTGCTGGAGTCCGCGACGGTCCAGTAGTCGTTGGGATAGGGGAAGCCGCAGTAGCTCGGCGTCAGGGGATCGCATCCGAGTGCTAGGGTCCCGCCGGTGCCGCCAGACCCGGTGCCGCCGCCGCTATCGCTACCGCAGCCGATCGTGAAGAGGACGCCAAGCGCGAGCGTGGCAAGACAAGGGAAGCCTCGATTCATGGCGCCAATGCTAAATGTCGCAGCCGATGCTGTCCATAGTGCAGCCGGCCGCTCTTGAACTTCGATTCGGATGCGTGCATGAACCAGCGATGAAGATCGCCGTAGTCACAGGAGCCGGAAAGGGTCTCGGTCGCGAAATCGCCAAGGGATTGGCGAGGAAGCAATTTACCATCCTCGCGACAGACATCGACGCGGACGCGGCTCGCAGGACGGCGGAGGCCATCGGCGGCGGCGCCTGGTCGATGCACCAAGATGTGCGTGATCCCGCTTCACATCACGAGGTCGCGCGCGCTGCGGCCGAACGCGGCTCGCCCGCGCTCTGGGTGAACAACGCTGGCGTGCTCCACACCGGCCACGCCTGGGAGCACAGTGATGATCTCGTTCGACAGATGACCGAGGTCAATGTCTTGGGCATGATCTGGGGGGCTCGCGCGGCGATTGCAGCCATGCGCGAAGATGGCGGCCACTTGATCAACGTCGCGTCACTTTCGTCGATTACGCCTGTTCCGGGCCTGGCCATTTACGGAGCAACCAAGCAAGCGGTTTTGGGATTCACGATCTCGCTCGCAGGCGACATCGAGCGGGCCAAGCTGCCGATCAAGGTGAGCGCAGTTTGCCCGGACGGAATCGACACCGACATGGTCAGCAGTCAGCGAAGCAACAAGCAGGCCGGTCTCGTCTTTGCTTCGCCAAAGCTCCTGACGGTCGAAGAAGTGGCAAGGGCTGTGCTTGGCCTGGTCGACAAACCCAGGCTCGCGATCAGCGTTCCGCGGTCACGCGCGGCTCTCGCCCATGCCATGCGCCCCTTCCCCGAGGTCAGCCTCAAGATGCTAAAGCCGTTTGTCTGGTTCGGTGAGCGCCAGCGTCGAAAGACCAACGGCGAGAGCTAGGCCTCGCCGTTGCCCCCGTCCTCACGGTAGACGTGCACGTCCCGTTGCGGAAAGGGGATCGAAATGCCTTCTTCGTCGAATCGCCGCTTCACCTCGCGGGTCACGTGCCAGTACACATTCCAATAGTCGTCGGTTTTCGCCCAGGGCCGAACGATGAAATCGATCGATGAATCCCCAAGGGTGTGAAGGCGAACGACCGGCTCCGGATCTTTCAATACCTGTTCGTAGCTGGTGACGATTTCCATGAGAACTTTCTCGGCCTTCGGAACGTCGTCCGAGTATCCGATGCCAAACGTCATGTCGACGCGTCGCTTGTCCTGATGCGTTACGTTCCGAATGACGCCGCTCCAAATCTGCTTGTTGGGCACGACCAGCATTTGGTTGTCGAACGTGAGCACCATCGTCGAGACGAGGTTCATCGTGTCGACCTTGCCAGTAACCCCTCCTGCCTCGATGACGTCGCCGACATCAAACGGCCGATAGATGAGGATCAACATCCCGGACGCAAAGTTGGAGAGCGTGTCCTGCAATGCGAAACCGATGATGAACCCTGCAATCCCGAGGCCGGCGAGGAGCGGCCCGACCTCAATCCCGAGCTGCGCAATTGCGATGATGAATCCAAAGAGCAGGATCAACCGCCCGGTCGTCTTGATGAAGAACTCTTTGGCCAGGGTGGATACGTCGAGCTTGGAGCGGTCGAGCGCGCGTCGCATCAAACCTCTTCCAATGCGGGAGGCGAACCAGAACGCTAGTAAGAGGAGCAGGAAGGCGAGAACTTGGAAAACGAGCGAAGCCCCGTTGCTGCGAAACCAATCGGCGGCGTCGGCTAACCAGGCTTCGAGCAGGCCTGACGCGATGCGGCCGTCAAAGATGTCTTGGGAGAGCTTTCCAGTCGCGACGATGATTCCCTGCCTGAGCTCGGAGGTCTCGAGCCCGTATTCGTCCATCAGGTCTACGTTCACGCGCTGGCTTTCAGCGAGTGCGTCTCGTTGCTTCTTGAGCGAGGCGAGCTGTTTCTGCGCCTCGGCGTTTTTGTCGGCCCCCGCGCGGGTCGCGATCTCGTCGATCTCTTCTTTCGTGCTCTGCAGCACGCCGGCGGTGACGTCAGCACGAGTCTGGACTTGCTTGGTCAGGTACTCGGAGTCCGCGCCGACATCGAGACCGAGCAGCTCTTGCTGGTCGATATTCGCGTCCAAGTACTTGATCAGGCGGCTTGATGTGGAAAGCGTTCGAACGAGCTCGGCGCGCGCCTTCTGCGCTTCGTCGGGGTCTCCTTTCGCTGCCAGGTTGACCAGGCCAAGAGACTGCCGTCCGGTATCTTCGAGCTTCTCGCGCATGGCGCGGGCGTCTTTCTGCAGAAGCCCTATCGCCATCGAGCGGCCTTGAGCGGCTTTGGTTCCAGCGTCTTCCGCATTGAGGAGGAGCCCCACCAACTTCGCCACGTCGCGTCGGTATCGAGCCCTCCGATCCGACAGCTCTTTTTCCAGCATCGTAGCTGCGGGGCTGTCGGGATCCGCTTTGATCTTTTGCCCCAGCTCTTCGAGGACAGCCCCGCGCTGCCCCAGATCCTGGACCAGAGTCTGGATCTGCTCCGTGACGTTCCTTTCCGCTACAGCCTCATTCTCCTGTCCGAATGCTGCCTGCGAGAGCAGGGTGCTGAGCGCCAGAGTTAGTATTAAAGTCGCGCTTGGGCGGAGCCGCCTGCGTTGCGCTGCGGTTTGCATAGTGAATCCCCGTGAAATTGGATTGCCGGGCCGAGGGTTCGACCCCAAAAGAGGCCTAGTGTTAGTCGAAGTCCCGGCTGCGCTCAAGGTGGCTGCGGCGTTGAAAAGCGCCGGTTTGCGCTATAGAGTCCCCACGATCGGGGAGGTCAGAATGAAGACGACGAGCTTGAAAATCACCGTGCTGCTGGCGGGAGTCTTGCTGCCTGCAGCGCTGGCATCCGCACAGTGGGACGCCTCCACCCAGGAAGGCAGCTCCACCGGGGCGACGACGGCCCCCGCCCCGCCCCCGGCTCCACCGGACCAAATGGTCTCGGACACTCCATACGCTGACCCCACGGTTCAGCAGCCAGAGGAGAAGAAGGCCTGGGAGCCAGCGGGCTTCACTTGGGGTCTCAGCATTGCGGTGCCGATCTTTTTGGACGTGCCTAACGAGATCGTCCGGCCCGGCGCGGCGATCAACTTCTTCGGTGGCGCCGACTTCGGATTCTTCGTCATCGGCGGCGATGCCGGTCTCCAGTGGAACCCCATCGATCTGAACGGGGTCACGGCTGGCAGCCCCCCGGTATCCCTATCGGGACGAAGCCCGCTGACGCGCATCTACCTTTCGATTCCAGAGGTCCGCTTCCAGATCCCCGATCTAAAAGTCGTCCTTCCGTACATCTCAGGCGCGTTCGACATGAACTTCTGGAATTTCCGGGAGACCCAGGTGGGTTGCGGCTACTGGTACTGCAGCCAGTACTCGGTGTATCGCTTCACACCGGGGTTCACAGGCAAGGTCGGTCTGGCTTTCAACATCAACAAGAGCGGCGTCCACATCGACGCGGGCTTCCAGTATTCGTTCACCGGTAAGGGCAACTTCTTCCAACAGTCCCGATGGTGGCTGGCGCCGTATGTCGGTGTCCTCGTCCGCCGGAGGTAGCTTCGCTCAGCTAGCGGCGGCCACCACCTCTTCGGCCGCCGCCGCTTCGGCTCCCGCTCCGGCTGCTGCCGCTCTGGCCGCTCGTGCTTCCGCGGTTGCCGCTGCCACCGCGATTGCTTCCGGTACTAGCACCGCCCCGGTTGGACGGCTGGGTCGTCGCCTTGTTGCTCGGTTTCTGCGAAGGCTTGGTCGAGGGCTTGGTCGAGGGGGTGTTGCCCGGCCTGGAGCCCCCTTGATTGGGTGGGCGCCCCCCAGCGCTTGGCGGCCTTCCGCTGCCATGACCCGGCTTGCTCCCGTGACTCGGAGGCCGATTCTGATGGCGATAGTGCGCTTTGCGGTGCGTCTGGGCGTGGTGATAACGATGACTGCGATACGCAGGCGATCGGCCGTAGCGCGCGTGCCGATGATACCAGTGGTAGTGGTAGTGCGGGTGCCAGATGGGAAAAAGAATCAGCGGCGCAACATACACGCCTGTCCACACATACACCGTGGTCGTCGAGGTTTGCGGAGGGGGCTGCTCCGTCGTCGCGGCCGGGGCTTGTTCAACATTGGTTGCTACGTCTGGCCCGCCCGGGGCAGGTGTCGACCGGTAGACTACTTTGTTCGTCCCCGACTTCGCCCAGCCCGCATTGTGGAACACCCACTGCTTGCCATCCCATTCCCAGCGAGGCGGCACGAGGATCATGTCTTTGACCTTGTAGATCCACTCGCCACTCTTCCACTCGAACTGCTCACCAGTCCATGTCCAATGACCGGGTAACCATTGGTACGAAGTCTTCGCGAGGAGCTCCGCGGATGGCTGCTCTTCTTCGAGATCCTCGGGCGTCTCGGGATGCGGCGGCCGCTCATCAGTTCCGTCTACGGCCGGCGCTTCCGCAGGCGGCGCGTCGTCGGGCGGAGCGGGCATGTCCTCCGGAATCTCGTCTCCCGATCGAACGTCGTCGCCCTCTGAGGAATCCTGCGCGAGCGCAAACGCAGGAGCTCCCATAGCCAACAGGATCACTAGAAACAATCGCATGCACCCTCCGACCCAGATCGGGTCGATCTTATTCACCGTCATCCACGCGTACCGAGATGAAAGCCCAGTTCTTCTTCGAGCCACGAATACGCCCACCCCAGTCGGCCATCATCATCTGCCAGCCGTACTTCTTGCGAAGCGCCCGGAGACCCGCCTGCTTGTCGGCTTCATCGTCGACAAGTCGCGCGGTACCTTCGTGCCAAGGGCCCTTGAGCCCACCGCGGACGTTGCAGGGCGCGATGCGGATCTTCGGGTTTCTCCGCAGTCGCTTCACCTTGTAAGAGTCACCGTTCGTGAAAATCACGAGCTCGTTCCCATCGCGACCCACCCAAACCGGCGTTTGGACGCCCGTTCCGTTCTTCCGGAAGGTCTCGAGGTTCACGTATCGCGCTTTGCCCAGGTCATCGATGGCCGCCATGGCCCGATCATAACGCGCTTTGGCTCCCGTGCATCCCCTGCCGAAGCGTGGGGATCGTGCCTGGACTGGGGTTCGAGCACGCTCAAGTGTTGGGTCAGTTGACGGGCGCGCCGTCGTCGATCCACTGGCGCACCGCTTCGAGCTTGGCGTCGCAGAGCACGCCGCCGATCGGCATTCGCAATGTTTCCGGTTCCATATCAACGCCCAAGAGCTTGTTCATCAGATATGAGTCCGCGCTGTTGCCCGAAGCGACGCGGAGCTCCGTTGGAACTTGGGTCGACTCGACGTCGATCAAGTTCTGGGCAGAGACGGAAACGGAGCTTAGCTCGAGGCCTGCCCCCGCGATGCCCTCTCCGCCGTGGCAGTTGGTGAATGCCGCGCAGCTGCCCTGGAACACGCCAGCCTGGATGCCCTGTGGGCCCGAAAGCGTCGGGACGATCGCGTCGATGCAAAACCCGTCGCAACTCACCTCGCCGGATGCGCAGGGGCTGCCGCTCCCAGAGTCACCACATCCGACCATCCACAAGCCCAAGCTGAGCAGCAAGGACAAACCAAAAGAGAAGTTCTTCATCCGTCGCGTATAGTTGCTGATGGCGCGCTCGTAAAGCCATCGCCCGAGCGAACGCTGACCCTTGCTTCGCTGGGGACGCAGCCATAGCATCGCCACGAATGAATTCCATTTCGTCAGCATTCAGCGCCATGACTCTACTCGCGCTCATCGCCGGGTCTGGCTGTGAATCCGCGCGTGAAACAGAAGTTCAGGACGTTCTCGTCGTGTCTCCCGCCGGTGACGTCCGAATGGAGGTTACCAACGACGCCGAGGGGCGCATGACTTATACGGTCAGCCGCAAAGGCGAAACCGTCGTCGAGTCGAGCCCAGTTGGCTTGCTTTCCTCAACGCACGATTTGAGTGCCGGTGTCACGATGTTCAGCGCCAGCGGCCTTGCAATTGACGAGACGTATACGATGCCAAGCGGCAAGCGGCGAGAGCGTCAGGTCAGCGGTAACGAAATCAGCGTGCCCTTGCGGGACATCAATGGGGCGCGAGCCGAGCTCATCATGCGAGCGCACGAAGATGGTGTTGCGTTTCGCTACCATCTGCTCGGCAGCGGAACCTCACGGGTGATGCGCGAGTCGACGGGCTTCGCGATTTCGTCGGGCGCACGAGTGCTCACGAGGGCGTACGACAGCGGTAACGCCCTCTTCGTTGCCAATGCCGGCGCCTACGAGCAGCCTCCGGAAATCCTGGCCGTCGGAGATGCGATCCAGGCCACAGGCTTTGCTTTCCCGACCCTTTTCGAAGTGGAGGAGGGCGCCCGCTACGTCATGATCTCGGAAGCCGATCTCGATCAGAGCTACTGCGGGACACGACTCGATGAAACGCCCGACGCAAACCTCTATTCGATCCGCTTTCCTGACGAGAGAGAAGCCAAAGGCGTTGGGGAGGTTCTCCCCGAGTCAGCTCTTCCCTTCATGACTCCTTGGCGCGTCATCGCGGTCGGTGAGCTCTCGACAATCTTCGAGTCGACGCTCGTCGATGACTTGAGCACGCCGTCCGTCCTCGAGGACGAGACTTGGATTGCACCGGGGCGCGCGGCCTGGTCATGGTTGACTCAGGAGACCGGCACCCCGGAGCTACAGTCGGAGTACATCGACTTCGCAGGCGAATTCGGTTGGGACTACGTTCTCATCGATGCCAAATGGGACCAGTGGGAGAACGCCGAACAGGAAGTTCAGGATCTCGTCGCTCGAGCCAACTCCGCCGGGGTGAAGCTCTTGCTTTGGTATAACTCCGGCGGCCCGCACACGATTTCTCCAGCGGAGACCCCACTGAACCGAATGCTCGACCCCGTGAGGCGTGAGGAGATGGAGAAAATCGCCGGCTGGGGCATCGCCGGCATCAAGGTCGACTTCTTCAACAGCGACAAGCAGGATCGCATCAGGCAGTACATCGGCATTCTCGAAGATGCGAAGGACTACCGGCTGCTGGTCAACTTTCACGGCGCGACCGTGCCCCGCGGGTGGCAGCGCACCTACCCTCACCTGATGACCGTCGAAGGCGTCAACGGTGCAGAGAACAACAAGTTCGCTGGTGTAGGCGGCGCACCGACGGCGATCATGAACGTGCAGCACGTGCTGTTGCGAAACATCGTTGGCTCGATGGACTACACGCCGGTCGTCTTCGAGTCATCCCTGGCAGCTACCGGACTCAGCTACGCGCACTCGCTCGCGCTCTCGGTGATGTTCGAGTCGGGCATTCAACACTTCGCGGACCGAGCCGATTCGGTTTCCACGGCCGGGTATCGCGCCGTGTTCCAAGCCTATCCCTACGTCGGGGACTTCCTGTCGACGGTTCCGGTCGCTTGGGACGAAACGCGTTTGGTTCAGGCCGACATCGACAGCCACGTAATCTTGGCGCGTCGTCGAGGCAATGATTGGTACCTGGCCGGCATTCAGGCCGGCGACGCGAGCGCCGAGTACACTTTCGCCTTGAATTTCTTGGCCGAAGGAACCTATGAGATCAGCTGGATCATGCAGGGCGAGCCAGCCGATTCGTTTCAACTCATCGAGGAGACCCTCGAGGCGGGGGATTCGGTGACTGTGCAGCTGCCCGCCAACGGCGGATTCGTTGCGACGCTTCGCCCGCAGTAGCTGGCGGTGAAGTAACTGGTTGCGAACGTCTCTCGGCTATGTTTACAGACAGCCAAGCAGGAGGAGACGAGCCAAGTGACCGCAGAAGCCGCAGCACAGGCCAGCCGCAGCGCAGGCCAGACCAAACCGATTCCCAGGATGAAAGGGCATTGGTTCTGGGGTTGCTTGATGGAGATGGCCCGCGACCGTTCGCGGTTCCTCATCGACGGTCACGCCGAGTTCGGCGATGTGTTCGTCTCCCGCGCCCTGGTTCGTGATCTCATGTTCGTCCGGGACCCGGCGCTCGTTTACGGAATCAACGTCACGCACTGGGCCGATTTCTACAAGCCCGACTACATCAAGATGATGTGGAAGCCGTTTCTCGGGAACGGCCTGGTTCCGAACGACGGCGAATCCTGGAAGCGGCAGCACAAGCTCATCCTGCCAGGCTTCCACAAGAAGCGCGTCGACGCCTACGCCTCGACGATGGTGGAGTTCACCGAGCGCATGCTCGATCGCTGGAAAGAAGGAGAGCGCAGGGACATGCGCCTGGAGCTCAATGCGCTAGCTCTAGAAGTGGTTGCCGACACCTTGTTCGACATCGACATCGGGGAGGGCGACTCCGAGACGATTCGAGATGCACTGGCCGACATCAGCCAGATACTGGTGACCGACGCCGACAAGATGGTTCCACGGCCCGACTGGTGGCCTAGCGCCGAAAACCGTCGAAAGAAGCGCGCGATCGCGAAGATCGAGGAGATCATTCGGCGTGTCCACCAGGAGCGGCTCAGGGCCGAAGAAGACCGAGGCGACCTCTTCTCGCACATGGTGTTCGCCGAAGACGAGCAAGGTCGCATGTCCGACAAGCAGCTCCGGGACGAAGCGATGACTTTGATCTTCGCCGGGCACGAGACGACGGCGCACGCTCTGACCTGGACCTGGTACTTACTCGCAAAGAACCCCGAGAAGGTAGCCAAGCTTCGGGAGGAGCTCGGGCGTGTTCTGAACGGCAG
>Ga0316189_10002924_pt1 | contig 16656 bp, 17 predicted proteins | sample LowCovwburrow_MG_FD_204930 | JGI IMG/M metagenome (GOLD analysis project Ga0316189, IMG submission 204930) | Coastal sediment microbial communities from Maine, United States - Lowes Cove worm burrow | ecosystem: Environmental > Aquatic > Marine > Coastal > Sediment | place: USA: Maine... | reverse complement strand
CCCAATAACCACAAGAATAATTTCTCCTAATGCATATATAAAATACTTACCTGTTTTATTTTGTTCCATAAGGTTGTAGCGTATATGTCTAAAGAATTTTATCATGTATAGTTATTAGTCTTTTGAGTTTAAATACTCTAAAAGCTTTGTGTTATCAACATGTGGATGAAAAAAATCGAATTCTAAATAATAATCTTCAGGTCCATATCCAACAAATGCTGTGTACTTACGTCCAGTTTCTGTGCTAAGTTTTTCTGTACGTAATGTAAATGGTTCATTTTCTTTTACATAATTAAACCAACCTTCAACATCCTCCAAAATAAACCCAACATTTACAGCTTTGTTTTCGGTAAACTTATGCATCCCTCTACGTTCATCAACAATACCTAAAAAGCCAGTTTCAGAAACTCTATATATTTTAGCCCAACCTTGATCTGCAAGTATTTCTAATCCTAACACATTCTCATAAAAATTTTGCATAGCAAGCACATCTTTATAGTATAGCCACGTTATGGTAGAATGAAACCCTAAACCTTCTGGAATCGTATTCTCAAGATTAGATGCTACGTTCTTCGTTTTGTTTTGTTCCAAAACGGGAATAAAGCGTTCGTTTTCCGGATGCTGTTTAAACGTTTCAAACTCCAGCAAATAGCCTTCGGGGTCTACTGCGACAAAACCATCATGAGCTCCTCCTTCTTTAGGTTTATAGTCATACTTGATTTTGATGTTGTTCTCTTTTAAATAGTCATACCATTCACTAAGCTTATCAGTAAGTAATGCTATTGCAACAGTTTTAGGTTCTTCGGCAGTATGCATGCCTTTGGTAGCATCTACAAGGATTAAATAAGAATCATGAGTGACTCTTAGTATTGTAGCCATTCCATAATCTGCTACTAACTCCATCCCAAGAGTTTTAGAATAAAATGCAGTCGCTTTTTCTAAATCCTTATAATAAAGGAACGTGTTTTGAGCATTAATTCCAAAATCATCCATTGTTCTAAAAGATGTGTTTTGAGAAATTAGTTTATTGATTTTTTTAGGACTATAACTCAACATTCTTCCAAATCGTCTAGAGATATCTATTTGAGCTTCTTTTGTGTATATACCTTCACTTTCAAGCTTTGCTATTTTAGCTTTTAATGCGTGGTATTCATCTAGTGTCGTTCCTTGGAACAGCAAAAGCACGTCCAAATCTTTAGCAATATCTGCAGGAAATAAATTAGTAACAATTAAATCTGACTCTCGATATATGAATACATTATGTTTTGAAGCTATCTTTTCGGCATCATCAATAAAAGTATCCATTTCTTCAGAAGTTAATGTTGCGCTCAAGGCTAGTTGCTTTGTTCCTGAATTAACTAGTTCTGAAAACGCACCAATAACACCGAGGTTATAAGAAAATTGGTCTGTTTCCTTAATGCCATCATTATTTTTACATCCAAATATTAAAAATAGAAAAGCAATTGGTAACAGAAATGTTTTTAGTTTTTGAAGTTTCATCTTTAATCACTTGTATAAATTAAACCTGAACGTTTTGGTTGAATTATTATTTTTCTACTTCTTATCTTTCCACTTCGTAACCTTCAATATTTTATGAAAAATTTCATTATTCTCATAAACTCCAGAAAACTCTTCTGCTCCAGGACCATAAGCAAATACTGGAATTAATGTTGCTGAATGCCCTCCAGTTGAAAAAATACCTTCTGCCTCAGAATAATCACTATACTCTTTGCCTTCAGCGTCTGTTTTTTTAGAAGCTGCTAAAGTAAAACCTCCTGTTTCATGATCTGCAGTAACAATGACTAAAGTATTTCCATCTCGTTTTGCAAAATCAAGTGCTTTACCAATAGCATCATCAAAATCAATGAGTTCTGAAACAAGATAATCACTATCATTAGCGTGTCCTCCCCAATCCACTTGTGAACCTTCAATCATTAAGAAGAAATTGGAGTTGTCTTTATTCAAAAATTTAATACCAAGTTCAGTAGCTTTAGGAAGATAATCGCCTCGTCCCTTCGCCGTTGGTGGCATATGTTCTGGACCAAATAAATAACCAACTTTTGAATATGCTTTAATACTATTGTAATCTCCAAGTTTAGTAGTATCAATATTGAATTGTTTTGCTCTTAACTCTTTAAATAAATCTCTTCCATCTTTACGGTTATTAAAAAACTTTGTGCCTCCTCCTGCAAAAAAGTCGACATCAGAAACGGCTAAGTCTGCCGCGATTTCTTCATAAAACCCTCTACTTAAAGAATGTGCATAAAAACTTGCTGGTGTTGCATGAACAATTGATGACGTTGAAATCACTCCGCTTTTAATGTTTTTTGGTGAGACAATTTCTACTATAGTTTCCACTTCTGTTGAATCATCAGCAACGCCAATAGCTCCATTATAAGTTTTTACGCCACTTGCAAAAGCAGTAGCTCCAGATGCGGAATCAGTAACATCTTCTCTAGATGACGACGTATTGATTAAACCAATATGCTTAAAGCGTCCATAATTTGGAGCAGTTTCTTTATAGAAAAATGCAGAAGAAATCTGTGATAATCCAGTACCATCACCTATTAAAAGGATAACGTTTTTTGGTGTTGAGTTTTTTGTTGCAATCTGATTATCTGTTGTTTTACAAGATGCAAGTACAAGCACAAGACTTGCCAAGGCATATTTAGTGAGTTTCATAAATAACTTTATTTTGGTGTAATGTTTTATTCTTTAGCTACCAAGATAACTATTATTAAGAATAAATTTTTCTATAAATAAACAAAGTTAGTAACAAGGAAGAAGCGCAAAAACTATTCTAATACGAGCTTAGCTATATCTGTAAAATAAACAGACGCTACAAATCTTTATGATAGCGCTCTACCATTTCTGCTTGAGTTTCCACCTTGTCTTTTATACCCAATTGCTCATTAAGCATTTTACCCATTGTTGGAAACTTTGATCTGTCAATTTTAGAATCTTCATGCCAAAGTTTAGAACGCATCAAAGCTTTTGCACAATGCAAAAACAGTTCGCTAATAGAAACTACAATACATACCTTAGGTAAGTTTTTTTCTCCTTGATAGTAATCTAAATATTCTTGTTTAGTGCTAATTTGAGCATTTCCATTAATTCTTAATGTTTCATCAATTCCAGGTATTAAAAAAATCATCCCAATAGAACCTGTTTGAATAATGTTAGTTAAACTATCCAATCTATTATTCCCTTTTGAGTCAGGAATCAAAATAGTATTCTCATTAATTATTTTAATAAAACCAGCTTCACCTCCTCTTGGTGAAGCATCCATTTGCCCTTGTTCACTAACAGTGGATATAATTAAAAATGGAGAGGTTTCAATAAAATTTATAGCATGTTTATCCAATTTATGAAGAACCTTATCTTTTGCTCTTCCCTTTGGAAAGCCATATAATTCACGCAATTTAGTTATTGATGTTATATTCATTAAGAATTTAATTTAAGGTCTTAGGCAACTTAATATTTTCGTAATGTGAGACTGAACATTTTTCAATGTATTTTTCCATTCCCTTCGGAATATGTGCATTATTCCAACTTACACCTGCAAAATTAATCAAATATTTTTCTTCTTCCCATCTGGATACCATTAAAAACTCATCTGGATTCCATCTCGTAGGCTTTGCTATCTCTAAAGAGATTAATCCTTTATAATTTTTAACCAATGGGACTGAAATTTTTTGAAATTTAGCTTCAAACTCTTGGTGCAAATCCTTCTTAACGATAGCAGTAAATATTCTAATAATCATTATTTGTTATTTAAACAACTAAGTTAGAATTTTATTAAATAAAAATCAATTACATATCAACTAACAAGTCTGTCTACAATTTCTTTAGTTGAAAGAATTTTAGTAGTATGCTCAATACTTGGTCCTGCAACCCAAACGGTTTTATAAGTAGCTTTTTTTGCTGCTTTTTCAGTAGCTTTCATACCAATTGAAAAACGAATCATTTTAACCCATTTTTTTAGTTTTTTATTTTTGTTTAAAACTGATTCTAGCCACGTTTGCTTTGTACCTATTTTTTGAACATATGGCGTATTAATCACTGTACAAGGTGTTCCAGAAATACGCTCAGTCATTACAATATCATCAGCTCCGTAATCTACACATGCTTGTTTGTATTCTTCCGTAACATTGGCTTCAGTTGATGCAATAAAAGGGCTTCCAACTGAAACTCCATCAGCGCCATAACCTAGCATTTCATCAATATCAGCTTTACAACCTACTCCACCAGCAGAAATTACTGGAATATTACAATTAGAAACCAATTCTTTAATTAAGTCTTCTGGTGTTTTATTTCCTCTATGACCTCCAGCTTCATTGTTCACCGCGATAATAGCATCAGCATCTAAATCTTCAACTTTCTTTGCGAATTTTAGATCGACCACATCACAAAATACTTTAATACCAGCTTTATGTGCTTGCTTTATAGTTTCTTCAGGACTACCTAAAGAAGTTATAATAAAATCACAGCCTTCTTCACAAATTACCTCCAACTGTCCTTTATACTTAAGGTTTGATTTATTCACAATCAAATTAAAACCAAACGAGCCTCCTTCTACTTTTGCTGCTTTTAGTTCCTTTAAAGCAATTCTTAATTCATCAAGGGTTCTGTAATTTAAAGCAGGAATACAACCTGCAATTCCACCTTTCATACCTTCAATGACCATCGCAGTATTTGAAACCAAAAACATTGGTGCTTGAATAATTGGATACGTTATGTTTAGAAGTTGAGAAAGTTTTGCTGCCATATATAATTTAATTTTAGCAAATATATTAAATATTATGCATGCATAATTGTTTTTAAAATTTTATAATCGCAATTCATAATACCATAAAAATCATAATTGTTTAAAAAATTAACTCTTAATCAAGTGGTTAGATGATAAATATCATTGTAGAATTTGTTTTAAACAATTATCTTTTTTGTATTAATCCATAAAACTGTAAATTATGAAAAAATTGATTATTGGTTTATTTCTTTTTGGGCTAACCACCCATATGTTTTCACAAGTTATTACTTTACCAGAGGTGGAAATTAGAGCTATTAACTATAAATACCTAAGCTCTGTAGAAGATAACGTTGAAGATATTAATGTGAAAATGTTAGAAGAAAAAGTTGCAATGTATGATTTAAAAAAATCTGAATTGTACAATGATGAATATGACACGTACTCTGTAGTGTTTTATATTCCCAACGGTCGTATAGTTGCGGCATATGACAAAAAAGGAAAACTTATAAGAACTATTGAGCGATTTAAAGATGTTAAATTACCTATGGACATTCGTAATAAAGTAACTCAAAAATTTCCAAATTGGGTAATCGCTAATGATGTTTATAAAGTTAACTATCACAGCAAAAAAGGTGTGACAAAAAAACAATATAAAATAAAACTTACCAATGCTGGAGAGGTTCTTAGAATTAAAACTGATGGAAACGGTAATATTATGTGATTTAAAAAAATGGGTAATCTAAGATTACCCATTTTTTTTATTACAAACAATATTTATTGATATGTAAATTTTCTTAAATAAAAAAGCGCAACCATTTCTGGTTGCGCTTTTTTGTTAAAATAATAATTATGTTATCTCCATCATGAGATTCCCTGCCTACGAAGGAATAACAAATGCTACTTCACTTCCTCGAAATCAACATCTTCCACATCACTAGACTCATCGGCTTGTTCTTGATTCGCATCTGGTCCAGCTTCTTCTCCTCCTTGTTGGGCTTCGGCCTGTGCTTTATACATTTCTTCAGAGGCAACTTTCCAAGCTTCGTTAATTTTTTCTAAAGCTGGATCAATAATCTCAATATCTTTAGTTTCGTAAGCTTTTTTCAACTCTTCAAGAGCTGCTTCAATTGGTTGTTTTTTATCATCAGATAATTTCTCACCAAATTCTTTAAGCTGACTTTCTGTTTGGAAAATCATAGCATCAGCAGCATTCAATTTATCAGCTGTTTCCTTCGCTTTTGCATCTGATTCAGCATTTGCTTCAGCCTCTTGCTTCATCTTTTGGATTTCCTCATCTGTTAAACCAGATGATGCTTCAATACGAATGTCTTGTTTCTTACCGCTTGCTTTATCTTCTGCAGACACTTTAATAATTCCGTTTGCATCAATATCAAAAGTAACTTCAATTTGAGGAGTTCCTCTTCTTGCTGGTGGAATTCCATCTAAATGAAATCTACCAATAGTTTTGTTATCAGGTGCCATTGGACGTTCTCCTTGAAGTACATGAATCTCTACTGAAGGTTGATTGTCGGCTGCTGTTGAAAACACTTGCGATTTCTTAGTAGGAATCGTAGTATTTGATTCAATAAGCTTTGTCATTACATTACCCATTGTTTCAATTCCAAGAGATAAAGGCGTTACATCTAAAAGTAACACATCTTTAACATCACCAGTTAAAACACCACCTTGAATTGCAGCACCAACAGCTACAACTTCATCTGGATTTACGCCTTTGCTTGGTTTTTTTCCGAAGAACTTCTCTACAGCTTCTTGGACAGCAGGAATACGAGTTGATCCACCAACTAATATAATTTCGTCGATATCACTCTTTGATAATCCAGCAGCTTTTAATGCAGATTGACAAGGTTCAATAGTACGTTTTACTAAATCGTCAATTAGTTGTTCAAACTTAGCTCTTGTTAATGTTCTTACTAAGTGTTTTGGTCCACTTGCAGTTGCAGTTACATAAGGCAAGTTAATTTCTGTTTGAGCTGAAGATGATAATTCAATCTTAGCTTTTTCAGCAGCTTCTTTTAAACGTTGTAATGCCATTGGATCTTTACGTAAATCCATGCTTTCTTCAGCGTTAAACTCATCAGCTAACCAATCAATGATTTTTTGATCTACATCATCACCACCTAAGTGCGTATCACCATCTGTAGACAATACTTCAAATACACCATCACCTAATTCAAGGATAGAAACATCATGTGTACCACCACCAAAATCAAATACTACGATTTTTTGATCAATACCTTTTTTATCCATTCCATATGCTAATGCAGCTGCAGTTGGTTCATTAATAATTCTACGAACTTTTAAACCTGCAATTTCACCAGCTTCCTTAGTAGCCTGACGCTGCGCATCATTAAAGTATGCAGGAACAGTAATTACTGCTTCTGTAACTTCTTGATCTAAGAACTCTTCAGCCGTTTTCTTCATTTTTTGAAGAACCATTGCTGATAATTCTTGAGGTGTATATAAACGACCATCAATATCTACTCTTGGCGTATCGTTATCACCTTTGATTACCTTATAAGGAACACGTTCTGCTTCTTTTTTAGATTCAGAATATTTGTTTCCCATGAAACGTTTAATAGAATAAACTGTTTTTGTTGGGTTAGTCACAGCCTGACGTTTTGCAGGATCACCAACCTTAATTTCGCCACCTTCAACAAAAGCAATTACAGAAGGCGTAGTACGTCTTCCTTCAGCATTTGTTATCACAACTGGCTCGTTACCTTCCATTACCGAAACACAAGAGTTTGTTGTTCCTAAATCGATTCCAATAATTTTACTCATAATTATAATTTATATTTTTTAATAGTATTTCGTTTACACGAAAATAAAGTGTTGAATTTCTTTTTAATTACATGTTGTTATTGGCAATCATTATGCCATGACAAAAAATGTGACATGATGTCAGATTTGAATTAAAAATATTTATACAATTATATCCCTCTTTGGTATATGATTTGATGTTTAACAACAAAAACAATATATCTTATGAAACGCCTATTATCAGTAATTTCAGTATTTGCCTTATTATTAACCGCTTGTGAAGGCGATCCAGGACCTCCAGGTTTTGACGGATTTGATGGAGAAGATGGCGGCATCATCGTCTCTTCTGCTTTTGAAATTGTAGTAGATTTTGATTCTTCAAATAATTATGAATTAATAGAAGCCTATGGATTTGAAGTATTTCCTTCTGATGTCACATTAGTTTACATTTTATGGGACACCATTGACGGACAAAATGTGTGGCGCTTAATGCCACAAACCGTTGTTTTTGACGATGGTAGTTTAGTTTATAATTTTGATTTTACTCAAAATGACGTGCGTTTCTTTTTAGATGGAACTACCGATTTGAGTACATTAGATGATGTCTGGACGCAAGATCAAGTATTTAGAGTAGTTGTAGTGCCTGCTGACAATGTTGATGGTATTGACATCGATAGTATTAACGCTGTAATGGATATTAATAATATTCAATCTTTTGATATCAGATAATCCTCTTTATCATAATATTGCAAAGTCTGAAAGTGATACTTTCAGACTTTTTTTGTTCAAACAATTCATTGTTATCAACTTAATTATATACCTACAACATGTATATTTGCCCTCAAATAATTCTGAATTATAATAGATGGAATGTATTTCTGTTTTTGACATGTTAAAGATTGGTGTTGGTCCTTCAAGTTCACACACCTTAGGTCCTTGGCGAGCAGCTGAACGATGGATTCAAGAGCTTAAAGATTCAAATGAGTTTGATAAAGTTGAACAAATCACCATAGACCTGTATGGATCATTGTCATTAACTGGGAAAGGACACGCAACCGATTATGCGATTATGCTAGGTTTAAGTGGTGCAGATCCAGAAACTATTCCAACTCAAAATATTGATGCAACTATTTCATTAATAAATAACAATCATGTTTTGAGATTAAACAATGAGAAATCATTGCCTTTTAATCCAAAAGAAAACATTGTATATAATAGAAAGTTCTTACCATTTCATGCTAATGGAATGACATTTTCTGCAACTATTGATGGTGAAACAACTAATTCTACTTTTTACTCTATTGGAGGCGGTTTTGTGGTAAAAGAAGAGCTTATTCATGCTAAAGAAAATGCTATAATTTTTAAAAGTTTTCCTTATCCAATTACCAAAGGAATTGAACTTTTAAAGTACTGCAATGAATTAAATAAATCAATTTCTGAAGTTGTTCTAGAAAATGAAAAATCATTACGTACTAAAGAAAGTATTGATCATGAGATTGATCGTATTTGGCAAACCATGCTTGAATGTATGCACATTGGTTGCCATACAGAAGGAAATTTACCTGGAGGTCTCAATGTTAGACGACGAGCTTTTGACATTCATAAAAAACTAATTGGCGATTTTACATATAGCAATCCTCAGGAATGGTTAGAAGCTATTAGAAAAACTGAAGTTAAATTCAGGCAGATTTTAAAATGGGTTAGCTGTTTTGCTCTAAGTGTTAACGAAGTAAATGCTTCATTAGGTCGTGTAGTTACTGCACCAACAAACGGAAGTGCAGGTGTAATTCCATCAGTTTTAATGTACTATTTAGTAATTGAAGATCATGAAGCAGACATTAAAGACATTAAACAATTTTTAATGGTTGCAGGTGAAATTGGAAGTCTCTTTAAAAAAGGAGCAACAATTAGTGCTGCAATGGGAGGATGTCAAGCAGAAATAGGTGTTTCTGCAGCCATGGCAGCTGGAGCTCTATGTGAGCTTTTAGGTGGCACACCTGAACAAGTATTGATAGCAGCTGAAATTGCTATGGAACATCATTTAGGATTGACATGTGACCCTATTGGAGGGCTTGTACAAATACCTTGTATTGAACGCAACTCAATGGGAGCCATCAAAGCTATTAATGCTGCAGAACTTGCCTTAGAAACCGATCCTAAAAATGTAAAAGTGCCTTTCGACGAAGTTGTAAATACGATGTGGGAAACTGCAAAGGATATGCATACTAAATATAAAGAAACTTCTGAAGGCGGTTTGGCAGTTAGAGTTAGTTTGTCAGATTGCTAATGCTTTATTTGCAACCTTCTCTTCTTCTTGTATCAATTAAATAAATGATTTTCCAAGAACCTTCAAGTCTTGCCATTTGAAAAGAATTCACACCACAATGGCTAAATTTATCATCAAAATAAAACTCATATGGTGTCCAAGCATTTGCCATATCTCCATCAATCCTAATTTTAAAATCTAATAACTTTTCTTCAAATTTTTTGTCCTTTGGAATAGAAACAATTGACTTAAGGAAATCGTTAAAATTCTCATCTTGTAATGAAGTAGCTCCTTCTTTATCCTTACCAATAGTTTGTAATATTACTTTTTTAGACACTACATTCTTTAATGCAACACTATCTTGTTTATGAAACGCATCAAAGAATTGTATTACAGTATTTTTTACATCCAATTCATCTGAATTTTGTGCATTAATTGAACCTGATATTAGTAAACTCATAATAAGAATTATTACTCGCATGATAAATTTTTACTCAAAAATAGTAGATATCTGCATACCTGAAAAACATAATTGAATAATTAACACACTTAACTTTCTGTTTATTTACTATTTTTACGTTTCTAATACAGAAACTATGTCTATAGCTAAAAAGGAATATAAAAGAGTTACCACAAAGTCACTCGTTGATATGAAAAGTAATGGTGAGAAAATCTCAATGCTTACAGCTTATGATTATACAATGGCAAAAATTGTTGATGGTGCTGGTATTGACGTTATTCTTGTAGGAGATTCAGCAAGTAATGTTATGGCAGGACATGAAACAACATTACCAATTACCTTAGATCAAATGATATATCATGCATCTTCTGTAATTCGTGCAGTAGATCGAGCTTTGGTCGTTGTAGATTTACCCTTTGGAAGCTATCAAAGTGATCCAAAAGAAGCTTTACGATCAGCAATTAGAATTATGAAAGAAAGTGGTGGACATGCTGTAAAAATGGAAGGTGGAAAAGAAATAAAGGAATCTATAAAACGTATTTTAAATGCTGGAATTCCAGTAATGGGGCATTTAGGTTTAACTCCTCAATCAATTTACAAATTTGGAACTTATACTGTAAGAGCCAAAGAAGAGGAAGAAGCAGCTCAACTTATTGAAGACGCAAAAATGTTAGAGCGCATAGGATGTTTTGGTATTGTACTTGAAAAAATTCCTGCAACATTAGCGAAGCAAGTTGCTGAAAGTGTTAGTATTCCAATTATTGGAATTGGCGCTGGTAATGGTGTTGATGGCCAAGTACTAGTACTTCATGACATGATTGGAATGACCCATGAGTTTAATCCGCGTTTTTTAAGACGTTACATGAATCTATATGAAGACATGACTAAAGCCATTTCGCAATATGCTACTGATGTTAAGAATGTTGATTTTCCATCAGACTCTGAACAGTATTAGAACATAAAATGTCTAAAATTATTTCTAACAAATCTAATCTTCAAGTTTTATATGAAGACAACCACATAATTATCATTAACAAACGAGTTGGTGATATTGTACAAGGTGACAAAACTGGAGACAAGCCCTTAAGTGAAGTTGTTAAAGACTTTATAAAAGACAAATACAATAAGCCAGGACAAGTGTATTTAGGTGTAACACATCGTCTAGATAGACCAACTACTGGCATTGTAATATTTGCAAAAACCTCAAAAGCATTACCTCGTTTGAATAAACTGTTTTTAGAGAAAAAGATACACAAAACCTATTGGGCTATTGTTAAACAAAAACCTGAAATTGAAAAAGACACACTAATTCATTGGTTAAAGAAGAATTCTAAAAACAACAAATCAACGGCTTACATCAAAGAGATTAATGATAGTAAAAAAGCGATTCTTCATTATGAAGTTATCAAACAACTAAATAACTATTTTCTTATTGAAGTCAACTTAGAAACTGGTAGACATCATCAAATACGCAGTCAGTTATCAAGTATTGGCTCTCCTATTAAAGGCGATTTAAAATATGGCTTTGATAGAAGCAATACTGATGGAGGCATTCATTTACATTCCAGAAAAATAGAATTTACACATCCAGTAAGCAACGACAAAATTTCGATAATAGCTCCTACTCCACACGATCCATTATGGGATGCTTGTAACAACTAATTTAGTATCTTTAAAAAAAACATCTTGAATATACCTGTAATACTTCAACAACAACGTGATTTTTTCAAATCTCAACAAACCAAAGACGTAACTTATAGAATTCAGAAATTAAAAGAGTTAAAACAAACGATAGTTTCTAGAGAACAAGATATTTACGACGCCTTAAAAAAGGATTTCCATAAATCAGCGTTTGAAAGTTATATGAGTGAGTATGGATTGCTTATTTCTGAGTTAGACTTAGTTTTAAAAAACTTAAACTCATGGTCTAAACCAAAACGAGTAAAGCCTTCAATGCTCACCTTTCCTGCTACAGATTATATTTATAAAGAGCCTTATGGTGCTGTTTTAGTAATTGCACCATGGAATTATCCGTTTATATTAGCAATTGAACCTCTAATGATGGCAATTGCAGCAGGTAATACAGTTGTTGTAAAACCTAGTGAACTTACTACACACACATCAAAATTAGTTACTGAAATAATTCAAAGTGTTTTTAAGGTAGAACATGCCGCCTCCATAGAAGGGGGAATTCCTGTTGCTTCTGAATTGCTAGAGCAACGTTGGGATTATATTTTTTTTACTGGAAGTGCTCCTGTTGGAAAAATTGTTGCTAAAGCAGCAGCTAAACATTTAACACCTACAACCTTGGAGTTAGGAGGTAAATCACCTTGTATTGTCGATCAAACTATTGATTTAAAACTAGCATCAAAGCGCATCGTTTGGGGAAAGCTTTTTAATGGTGGACAAACTTGTATTTCACCAGATTATATTATTGCTCATACTTCTATTAAAGAAAAATTAATAGATAGTCTTAAAGCAGAAATAACAAGAGCTTATGGAGAAAACGCAAAGTTGTCTGAAGATTATCCAAGGATTGTTAACGAAAAAAACACCAACAGGTTAATTGGATTAATTAAAGATGTTACTATTGTTTTTGGTGGAAAGCATGACATAGAAGAATGTTATTTTGATCCGACTATAGTTGATAATCCGAGCCTAGAAAGCAAATTGATGCAAGATGAGATTTTTGGCCCTATTCTTCCTGTTTTATCCTATTCAGATGAAAATGAAATTGACAATATTATTAATAATTACGAAAAACCTCTTTCGCTTTATGTATTTTCAAAAGACAACATATTCATAAATAAAATACTAACAAGATATAGCTTTGGTGGAGGAGCAGTAAATGATCCTTTAATTCATTTTGGAAATCACAGACTTCCCTTTGGAGGTGTTGGTGCTAGTGGTATTGGAGCATATCATGGCAAACATAGTTTTAATACTTTTTCGCACCATAAATCCATTTCTAAAAGAGGCACATGGTTTGATCCAAGTATTCGCTATGCTCCATATAAAAACAAATTAGGCATACTAAAAAAAATGTTTAAATGGTTTAGTTAAGTTTCACTTAATTGGATAAACTAACTCCAGACGTGTTCCTTTGCCTTTTTGAGAATTTAAATTATACTGAGTGTTAATAAGTGCTGATCTATCCTTCATGTTAATTAAACCTGAACCTTTTTTCACCTTCTCAATATTAAATCCTTTTCCATTATCATTTATTTCTATAATTAAGGTTTCTTTAGTATAGTTTAAACTAACATTAAAAGTTTTCGCTTGAGCGTATTTAATAGTGTTAGAAAGAAACTCCTGAAATATTCTAAACAGAATTATTGCATCTTTGCTATTAATATCTTTTGCTTCTCCATCAACGTTAAAATGTGCATTTAGTTTTTTTAATTTATTTATTCTATAAATTTCATTTTTAATAGATTGTTGCAATCCAAAATTAGAAATAACTTCACTATTCAATACTTTTGATAAGTCTCTAACCTCTTTAATAGCATCAGTTATTACATTTTTTGTATCATCAACTTTACTTTTTATTGAATCTTGAGTTAATGATGCTACTAAGCTTAATTGCATATTAGCTACCGCTAGCAGCTGACCAACATTATCGTGTAGTTCTTGTCCAACATTTTTAAGGGTTTGTTCTTGTATTTCAGATTGTGTTTTTATTAATTCCTCTTCAAACTCACGTTCACGTTTTATTTTATCAAGTAGCAATGTGTTTTTTCGTTTTTGAAACACGATAAAAAACAAAATGACCAATCCCGTAACAATCACTAAAACAGCAATCATATATAATAACAAATACCTTTCGGCATCTGTACTAACTAGTTGTTCTGAGGCTTGCACCATATTAAAGCAAAGGTAAAAGTTAAATACATGAAAATATTAGAAAATAAAAAAATCATTCGTCGTGAGAATATAAACTGCCAATCTGCTGTTGAAAAATACATTTGGTAAAATACCAAAGGGGTTACAATTAAAAACCAAATCAATAGAACAGTACTTATAATAAAATTAATTGATTTGTGAAATGATAATATTTTATCACTTTGAAGTATTTCAGTAAAATAAAATATAACACACATTAGTATAACACCAGTACCAAAATTATTGACAAAAGGAAGTAAAGACACAAAAAAGGTTTCCCATTGTACCACAATATTGATTATTGCACTTATAATAAAAATCAATGTAGTAACCCAAATGATATTTACATAACGTTTATTATTAATTATCATTCGAAAATAAAACGAATAAAACAGAGTACTGCCAATATACCAGCTTATAGTATACCACCAAAAATTACGTTCAAATTTAGTACCCTTTAAAATTGTCTTTATTGAGCTTAAAAACTCGTAGTCCTCGACATATCTTGGATATGCTGCTATAAGCTCAATTATAGCAACATACACAAGAAAATAAATAAAATATTTAACTGATGTTTTTTTATACTTCCTCAATAACAGCAAACCTGTAAATGCTGCTATTAATTCAAGCACTTTTGTAAGTACTGAATAGTTTTGGTTCAAAAACTCTTCCACTAATTTATAAATTATTGTTGTGGATAACCTCCACTTGGAGGCTCTCCTGGATCTCCAGCATTTAACGGGTCTCCACCAGGAATATCGCCACTTCCGCCACCGCTATCTTTACCATCAACCATCTCGGCTGTTGGAGCAATAAATGACGTTGAATAACCTACTTCACCATTAACTGTTGGGTAAGCACCACAATAAACCCTAATGCCATTCATTACATAACCCAATTCTTTTGCTTGTTTTTCTGCATAATCTAAATAATTTCTAATATCGTCTAACGACCACCAAGATGATCTATTATCTGGTCGTTTTACAATATCCTTGCTAATCAATTCGCATCTTGGAGTAAATGCATCGTTTAATTGTTTTGCCTCTTCTGGTGAAATAACACCTTTTGGTTTTGACATAATTGTTGTGTTTGAGTTAGTAATTATTTTTTGCTAATACCACAGGGAGAACTATTAGTAACTTATAATTTACATGCTCTAAGTTAGTCAAAACATATCTATAAATGAAGAAAAAAACTTTCAATTATTGGTTGTAACTTTTTATTTTGAAGGTGATTTTATCGCCAACTTTTTTTTGAGCAAAAACATTAATAGAAGATTCTGAAAGCTGTAAAACTCTAGGATATCCACCTGTTGTCTGGCAATCTCGCATTAAAACTATTAATTTTCCTAAAGGAGTTAACTGAATTGTTCCAGGCAAAACAAGTGATGTAATCATTTCACCCAATTCATTTGGCAGAGTTTCTTCTAATTGGTAAGCCATTCTATTATTATCCTTTGAAATTGTAAACTCTTGATTGAGTAATTTATCCTTATCAAAGTCATTCAAATTATCAAATTCAGGGCCTTTATAAACATCTATCAAATGACTATCTATATAATTTTTATTGAATTTTACATTTGAATACCTTTTACCATGACTATTTTTAGGCAAAATTTTGAGAATATCACCTTTTTTTAAGCATGAGCTTGTAGTCAAACCAGCATACAGACTCCTGCTATTTAATACTAATTCCGTTTGAAAACCACCATAAACACCTAGGTATGAACGATAGCCATTATTAAATCTACCAAATGATAAAACATCTCCTTTCACTACATTAATTGCTGTAAATGATTGAATATCATCACTATTAAGTTTTACTGGTAGCTCTGCTCCAGTTATGCTAATAAGAGAATTACAGGTGAACTCAAGCTTAGGACCAACCAATGTAATTTCAAGAACAGCGCAATTTTCATCATTACCTAAAATTGCATTAGCCATTTTTAAAGCACAATGATCCATTGCGCCAGAAATTGGCACACCTAATGATTGATAGTCATTTCTACCTAAATCTTGAACCGTAGTATAAAAACCTGAAGACAACACATTAATCATTAATTCCCTCACTTTCAATTATATAACTATTGTTTTTAATCTTAGTCTCAATTTTATTGTATTCACTTTTTGATACCGAAACAAACTGTATTTGATCACCTGCTGATGCAAAACATGGATTCTCATCATTAATATTAAAAAAATTAATTGGTGTATTTCCAATTACATTCCATCCTCCTGGACTTTCATTTGGATAAACTCCTGTTTGCGATCCTCCAATTGCTACAGATCCTTTATTAATTTTTAACCTTGGCGTCATTTTTCTTGGAAAATAAAGTTGCTTATCAAGTCCACCTAAGTATAAAAACCCAGGTAAAAATCCAATAAAATATATGCTATAAATAGAGCCTGAATGACCTTGAATAATATCAGGAATTGGGATACTATTTTGATTTGAAATCTCTTCCAAATCTATACCAAATTCTTGATCATAACACACAGGAATTTTCCATAATTTCAA
>Ga0316189_10002923_pt1 | contig 16658 bp, 12 predicted proteins | sample LowCovwburrow_MG_FD_204930 | JGI IMG/M metagenome (GOLD analysis project Ga0316189, IMG submission 204930) | Coastal sediment microbial communities from Maine, United States - Lowes Cove worm burrow | ecosystem: Environmental > Aquatic > Marine > Coastal > Sediment | place: USA: Maine... | reverse complement strand
CAGACGTGTGAGCTAAATGGCAGCGATGTTGAGTGCGGGGCCTATGCCACTTTGTTTCTGGCGAAGCTGATCAATGAGCAAGATGTGCGCTGCGAGATTCTTCGCAAAGATGGGCGAAACAGCAGCGATCAGCGTCAACGCAAATACGGCGTCTGCTTCAACAGCGAAGGTGTGAACCTAAACGCGCTGATGGTCAGCTCGGGTGCGGCGATTGCCTATTTATATTACACCGATCGCTATAAGGCCGAGCAGGATGAAGCCAAGGCCGAAAAGCGCGGTATTTGGGCCGGAAAGTTCATGGAGCCATACGAGTGGCGCAAAATGAAGCGGCGACGGGATTAAGCTGGGCACAATCGGTCAGGCTTGCGTTACTTGCATTGTTTAATAGGGCTCTATTCTCGTCCGTTTGAATTTAGTTGGCGAAAGCGGCTGTTACGCTAGCAGTATCCATAACCCACCATCTCCCTGTATCACTGCACGCTATTGATATGAACACTAGATGGGTGCTGAAACAAGTTCAGCATGACGCAGAACGGGGTCTGGTGGGCGCCAAAGCTGGGCTAGTGGTCCCGAGGCTTTGGCGCAGGTTTATTGAGGGACCGCTTTTATGCGCCTTCGCGGAGGGTTTCCATATCGGACAAGGTTTCTTCTAGGCGCTGCATGTCTTTATTATAGATCGACTTCAGGTCCAGGCGGTATATGGCGGGCGCGAGCAAATAAAAGACGATCATGATTGCTGCGGTGATGCCAACGGCCCAAGCCGGGGTGGCAAACAGCGTCAGCGTATCCGGGTTGTCAGCCATATAACGCTCCACGATCGGCGTAAATTCTTGGTGAAACCGCAGCTGAAGCAGCATCACCAGCGCCATCGAGGGGTAAAATATTTTGCTCATCTTGATCATTTCATCGATCAGCAAATGCAGCCATGTTTGAAAGGACTTCAGATAATCATAGCTGTTGCTGGTTTTATCGATGACCTCTAAGCGCTTCATATTCCTATGGCCAATCAGGCCGTGCCAGCCAAAGGCGACGCCCATGAAGACGCCAAGGATCGGCATTTTCACAGCAATCATAATCAGGGGTACCACCAGCGCGGCGACGCCCAGCGCGATGATATTGATGCGGAATTTACGGAAGAAGGTATCGACCAAGTTCTTTGATTTCTTATTATATAGATTGGTGACCTTTGGAACGCTTAATTTGCGCTCATCCACGAAGGCGTCTTTCCAAATTGTCTCGATTGAATCAGTCATTTTCGCTGTCCTTTTCTGCAAGCAGTGTGCTCAATTTTTCTTTTATACGACTAATGCGAACACCAATATTATTGGGGTTTGTTCCGATGATTTCTGCGATCTCTCGGTATGACTTTTCTTCTAGGTACAACAGGATGACCGCTCGGTCCGCGTCGCGCAGTTGACGGATGGCGCGGTAAAGCGCCTCAATCTGATCATCTGCGTGATCTATGTGCGCGGCGCTGGCAATCGTGGCTTCCTGTTTTAAGGTCGCCACTTGTTCCCGCTGTCGTGATCGGGTCCTGCTGTTGGTCATGCATACATTCAATGCTACCCGGTAAATCCATGTGGACCAGTTGGATTGCTTGGCAAACGCCTCGCGGCTGCGCCAAATCTGTAAGCAGACCTCTTGATAATAGTCTTCGAACTCTTCCTGCGAATTGGTGTAAGCGCGGCATATCTTGATGATAATGCCTGCCCACGGCAGAATAGAGTTTTCATAAAAATCGATACCCATGTGAAAATCATAACCTTTTTATTTGATGTTCACAGGGGTTAGTGGCGGGAGTGTTGACTTTATTACAATAAATCCGAAATTTTTCTTAAAAAAAGACCCAGAAGCAGGTCAATGCTTCCGGGTCTTCATATTGTTGGATTACTAGCTAGGCGCGGTTTTTCAGCTCCTGCCGCGCGATCACCATCCGGTGCACCGCGTCGGGACCATCGGCAAACCTGAGTGTGCGCTGGGCGGTATACATGGCCGCTAGCGGGAAATCTTGACTGATACCAGCCCCGCCGCACATCTGCATGGCTTCATCAATAACTTTCAGGGCCATACGCGGCGCCACAACTTTAATCTTGGAAATCCAAGGCTGAGCTGCCTTCACGCCGACGGTGTCCATCATATGGGCAGCTTTCAGGCATAGTAGTCTGGCCATCTCAATTTCAATCCGGCACTCGGCGATAATGTCATAGTTTGCGCCCAACTTGGCCAGCGGCTTACCAAAAGCTGTCCGCGTGGTGGCCCGCTCACACAGGATTGTCAGCGCCCGCTCAGCGGCGCCGATGGCGCGCATACAGTGGTGAATACGGCCAGGGCCTAAGCGGCCTTGCGCCACCTCAAAACCACCGCCCCTCGTGTGGATTAGGTTTCCGGCAGGCACGCGGGCTTTGTCGAAGCGGATATGCATATGGCCATGGGGCGCATCGTCGTGGCCAAAGACCAGCATGGGCCGCAGGATTTCTACGCCGGGCGTATTGCGCGGGACTAAAATCATGCTGTGGCGGCTATGGCGCGGAGCGTCATCGCTCTCCGTCTTACACATAACGATAAAGATTTCGCAGCGCGGGTCACCAGCACCCGACGCCCAATATTTCTCGCCGTCTAAGACCCACTCATCACCGTCTAGCGTCGCGGGCATCTGTAAATTTGTTGCGTCAGATGATGCAACAGCGGGTTCGGTCATGACATAGGCCGAGCGAATTTCCCCGGCGAGTAGTCTCGCTAGATATTTCTCTTTGTGCTCGCTGCTGCCATACCGCTCCAACACTTCCATATTACCCGTATCGGGCGCGGAGCAGTTAAAGGCTTCAGCGGCTAAATGGGAGACCCCCATTTCCTGCGCCAGCCAAGCATACTCAACGGTGGTTAGGCCAAATCCAGCCTCGCTATCGGTCAGCCAAAAGTTCCAAAGGCCAGCTTCTTTGGCCTTGTTTTTCAGCCCCTCAAGGATTTCTGTCATGCGCGGCGTATAGTGCCAGCGATCACCTGTCGATCCGATTTCGCTGTGATATTCGTCTTCTACTGGTAGAACATGGACATTGATAAAGTCACTCACCTTCGCGTGCAGCTCTTTACAGCGGTCCGACATTCCCAAATCCATACTCATGCGCTTTCTCCCATTAGGCGTGTTTGATCCACACTATCTAATAGGAAAATTGATACTGCAACAGTCAATCGCGGGAAATAGAGAACTCCATCCTATTTAACCGTCTAATCGCATATAAAATTGCGGCAATTTGGTCACAGGATTACACGAAAACGCTATGCGTGAGAATTTGCACTTTGCAAGGCTTGTATCAAGTCATACCCTGATTGTGGTATTGTATACCAAACCTATTCCAGAGTGAGATAAAGCGCAAAGCCCATAGTGGCGACACCGATGTGATGGAGGGATTTACCAATGAATACCGGTATTCAGAAAAATAGAAATACACTGCGAGCTGGCACAAGCGCTGCAGTCCTAGCACTTCTGGTCCCCAGCGTCAGCGCACAGGATCAAGCAAGCGGCGATGAAGACTACGGCATGTATATGGAAGAAATCATCGTCTCGGCAACCAAGCGCTTAGAATCAGTGCGCGATGTGCCGTTGGCGATCACGGCTATGTCGGGGGATTTCACGCGGGAAGCCAACCTGGACGATGTGAAAGATTTGATCAGCTGGACGCCGGGTATCACTGGAAACTCGAAAGATAGTTTCATCGATGCAGTGGCCATCCGCGGTATTAGGACGCAGGACTTTGGGGTTGGCGGTGATCCATCAATTGGAATGTTCAAAAATGGCTCTTATCAGGGTCGTAATGGCGCGGTCGTGACCTCAATGTTTGATATGGAGCGCTCGGAGGCGCTCCGCGGCCCTCAGAATTTCCTATTTGGCAGAAATGCTATTTCCGGGGCCATTAGCGTCCACACAGCCCGTCCAGATTTTGATGCCTTCTCTGGCTATGTTGATCTCGATATCGGCGAGCGCGGCCACCGGGTATTCGAAGGTGCAGTCAACGCGCCGATCAGTGATACATTCGGCATTCGCGTCGCTGGCTATTATTCAACAGAAGACGGTTATGTGAATAATATTGCGCGGCCTAACGACGATCCTTTGATCGCCCATGATAAGGCGGCTGTGCGGCTGTCGGCTGACTATCAAAATGAAAATTTAAAAATTGAGTTCACCACAGAGTTTGAAGATCGCAAACAATCTGGTTCGGTATACAGGGCAACGGAACGCGGTCCTAACTGGGATGTTCTGGAGCAATTGTTCGGCGAGATTGAATTCCCAACCGACCCAACGGATATCAACCAAGATAATACACTGGGTAACTATGACGAGGGTAAGGTTTGGAATTCAACGCTTCGTATTGATTATGAAATGGATTTTGCGACCCTAACATCGGCTACTGGTTATAAGTGGCACGAGTTTGGTTACCGTGAGGATTATGACGGTACGCCGCTGCAGATCAATGATTTTGGCCTTGACCAGAACGGTAAATATTTTGAGCAAGAATTCCGCTTGGTCAGCAACAGCGATGGCCCTCTATCTTGGTATGCTGGTGTGTCCTTATATAACGAGGAATTGGATGCGCTGTTCACCGCGCAGGGTAATGAAGAGGTTTTATGTAGCTATTATTACTATCTTTATTATGGCGTTGATCTGTTTGGTAGCTGTATGCAGGATGTATATTATGCTGATCCCATCAACCAAGGCCTGTTAGAACAAGGTGACGTAGACGCGACCTATAAGGGATACGCCGCATATTTTGATATCTCTTATGCGATTACTGACAAGTTCGATATGAGCTTCGGCGTTCGGTATTCCTACGATAAGAAGCGGTTTGCTCAGCGGGTGCGGACACCTAAAAGTGCGCTTGGACCGTTCTTTACTTATTCAGTGACAACAGATGGTTTCTTAGAAGATGAAAAGAGCTGGGAAGATCTGCAGCCTCGCGTGCTGGCTAGGTATCGCCCTGATGAAGATAACACCCTATTCGCATCGGTCACCCGTGGGTACAAGGCTGGTGGCTTTGGTACGTTTGGCTTCTCGCCGACGACGAGAGGCCCAGCGATTGGCTTTGGTGATCGACTGCAGCAGGGTGAAGCTGTACCGGATGATTTCGAACCGGAAAGCTTATGGTCATATGAGGTCGGGCATAAAGGAACTTACGGCATGTTCCAAACCGATTTGAACCTTTATTACTATGACTATAAAGATCTGCAACTGCTTGTTTTCCAAGACGGCGGCGGCTTGATCTTTAACCTTGGTAACGTGGAAGGCTATGGTGTCGAGGCGGCGATAAATGCTAATTTGACTGAATGGCTGAATGTCAAAACTAACATCGCCTACAACAAAACATCTATCACCAATGTCGGCGAGGCGTGTAGTGGTATCACCTGCGAAGGCAACCGCTTAGACGGGCCGGTATGGTCGGGTGCAACGATGATCAATGCAGAATTCCCAATGGGCGATGGCTCAGTCTTTGCTAATACAGAGATTTTCTGGGAAGGTCAAAAAGGCGGTGGTGTTGAAAACCGGTCGTGGTCGCGGGTTGATCGTTTCCAAGATGTGACCCTGCGGGTAGGTTACCGCACTAATGCTTGGTCCGTACAGGCTTACATTGAGAACCTGTTTGATGAAGAATATTATGACCAAGGGAATAATAACGACGGTATTCTTGCGGCTCACTTCTTTGGACCAAGCCGGCCTAGAACACTCGGCGTCAGGCTTAACTATAGTTTCGGTAAATAGATAATATATCAGGCGGACCACTGTCCGCCTGATTTCCATCTAGCTTTTATCTAGCTTTTGATGCGATCAGCTCTTGCGACGCCATGAACAGCGAGATTACAATAATCTTGACTGAAGGGGCGCACCGATGACCAACAAATTGACCAGAGTTCTCAGCTTAAAAGACTTAACACTGTTCACAGTATCAGCGATTATCCTGCTGGATACATTGGCAGCGTCTGCATCAGTTGGTGTTTCCAGTATTTTCTGGTGGTTGTTCCTTGGCGTTATTTTCATGCTGCCGATGGGGTTGATGACGGCGGAGCTTGGTACGGCGATCCCTGCTGAAGGTGGTATTTATGCATGGATAAAGCGGGCTTTTGGCGACCGCTGGGCCGCCCGGGCCTCTTGGTCTTACTGGATCAATACCGCCATATGGCTGCCCTCGATCTTTGTTTTGTTTTCTGGCGTTCTGTCACAGCTTTACGGCTTGGAGCTCAGCTTACGGGAGCAGATTTTTATTGGCATTATACTGGCTTGGACGACGGTCGCGCTCGATGTTCTAGGGCTTGATATATCCAAGTGGGTCCCCGATATCGGAGCGCTGCTTAAGCTAGTGATTTTTGCCGCGCTGATCATTGGCGGTGTTCGCTATGCCTGGATGAATGGTATGGCGAGCGATTTCAATTGGCAGTCTATCAAGCCCACATGGACGGATGGCACCAAATACCTGCCAGCGATCATATATGGTATGCTGGGCTTTGAACTGGTATCGGCAGCGGGTGGTGAAATTCAAAACCCGCGCCGTAATGTTCCCATCGCCATCTTGATATCAGGCCTCCTTATTTTATTTCTATATACTGGCGCCACAGCCGGCATTTTGGCGGCAATCCCACCCGGTGAGTTGGATATTGTTGAGGGCTTAGTCGATACTTTATTTTTGCTGTTTGGTGATATTCCTGGCGGCGAAATTTTTGTCAAAATACTGGGCACGGCCGCGCTGTTTACCTTTTTCTCTAATGGGGCCACGTGGGCGATGGGCTGTAACCGCGCCGCCGCCGAAGCCGCCCACGATGGACAGCTTCCCGGTGCATGGGGATGGAAACGCGAAGGGTCAAGCAGCCCTATCGGCGCTGCTATGATGATGGGACTCGTTATGACAGTCGCGCTGCTTATTTACGGCAAATTGGCAGGATCTAATGAAGAGTTATTCTGGAGCCTCTTTTCCTTCTCGGCGGTTATTTTCATGCTGCCCTACGTTGGACTGTCCTTGTCTTTTATCAAATTGAGGTTCAACGAACCGGACTTGGCGAGGCCCTTTAAAGTTGCGGGCGGCATCGTGGGGGCTTGCATCATTGGTGGAACTACAACGCTGGTTCTACTCGCATCCATCGCCTTGTTCATTTATGTGCCTGACCATGGCCCAAGGCCCACCACCCTTTATGAGCTTTCGGTTGCTATATGGAGCGGGAAATTTCTTAATACGGCCATCCTCACCGGGCTGGTTGTTGCACTATCGGTTGGTGAGCTGCTGGTCATACTTGCTGCCAAGCAGCATATACGCAGGGAATAGTCATTCATGCAGCGCGGTTCCGGAAAACAAGATATTCAGCGGCTTATAGCAGGCGGCTTTCAGGCCATGCAAAAGGGTGATCTGAAAAACGCTGAGCGGATATGTCAGCAACTCCTCAGCATCGATCGGAATATCCCGCAAGCGCATTTCCTAGTTGGCCTTGTTGCGATGCAGATGGACAATAAAAAGCTCGCCGCGCAAGCCTTTCACACCGTCACTAAACTAGACGCTACCAGCGCTGGCGCTTGGGCGCATCTGGCAAAAATCATGGCTGATCTAGGCTATATGGATAAGGCGCTAGAGCATCTGCAAAAGGCCGAACAGCACCCGGATAATAATCCAGTGAGCGAGAGCGTTATCGCCGCCACTTGGACGCTTCTTGAGAATCACCGGAAGGCCAAGGGTTGGTACGAGAAAGCCTATGAAAAGCACCCCAAGGCCGCTGCGCTTGCGATACCGCTGGCCAACGCCCACAGCTATCTGGGCGATATTGACGCTGCCGAGGATGTCCTAAAGACACTCCTTGAGCACTCCCCTGAGCATCCACAGGCGCACTGGATATTGGCGGGCCTTAAAAAAGCCGAGGGCTCCGAGCAGGCAGATCAAATGGTGCGAATCGCCGATAACGGCGGTGGCCGTGATGATCATGGTAGGGCGTTTCTATTATACGGCGCGGGTAAATTATATGAAGACCTAGAACTATGGGATCAGGCATGGCAAGCCTTTGACCGGGCAGCCAAGCTTCGCCGTGGTGGTATTACCTATGATGAAGCGGGCGAGATTGCTTGGTTTGATGCCTTCCACCGCCATTATAGTAAGGATTGGTTCGATGCGTCGGATAGCGATGTTGATAATGCAGCACCTATATTGATCATCGGACAGCCACGCACCGGCACAACACTTGTGGAGCGCATCATTACCAGCCATAGCGATGTTATTTCTGCGGGTGAATTGCAGCAGCTGTATCTGTCCATAAGGCGTTTAAGCAATGTCCAAACCAAGACCCGCGTCACCGCTGATCTAGTAACTGCCGCCAAGGATATCGACCCCACTGTGCTGGGGAAGACTTATCTGGCAAACACCCGCCATCACCGGGAAGCGGCCCCCCATTTTGTCGACAAGATGCCGGTTAATTTCCTGTATGCGCCGCTTTTGTCGCGGGGCTTACCTCATGCTAAGTTTGTTCACCTTACACGCGGCGGTATGGACAGTGTTTTCTCCAGCTTCAAGCAGCTTTTCGCCGATGCCTATTTGCATAGCTATGACCAAGAGGAAATGGCCCGGCATTATGTGCGCTATCACCAGCTGATGGACCGCTGGCAAGATTTAATGGGCGAGCGCATGCAAACGGTCGCTTATGAAGATGTCGTTACTGATACACAGGCACGGTCCCGCAGCTTGATCGATTTTCTGGGATTAGACTGGCAAGATAGCGTGCTGGATTTCCACAAAAGCACGGCGGCAGTTTCGACGGCCAGCGCCGTCCAAGTGCGCTCGAAAGTACATTCTAAATCCGTCGGTCGCTGGCGGCGCTATGAAGAACATTTGCAGCCGGCCTTTAAAATCCTGAAAGCAGCAGGTTTGGCGTAGCTTAATCCCGGTGAATAAAGGCCCGCATTGCATCGCCGACATAGTCAGCGTCAATCTTTGTGTCTAACGCTTTGCGGGTTTGCTCGGCGATTTCAGAAGATGTATAGGTGTCGGGGCGCAGGGTTATTAGCGCGTCCAAATAAGCCTTGTTAAATTCTGGGTGCGCTTGAACTGTTAGTGCCTTCTCTCCGTATTTTAGACCAGCTATCTTGCAAAAATCTGAAGACGCGATGACCTCTGCGTCTTTGGACTTCTCTATCACTTGATCTTGATGCCAAGCGTAAAGTTTAATGGGTTGCTGCTCACCGTCTGATAGGTGCCAGTTATAGTCCATCGCACCAGTACCAAAGCCGTTATCATGCTTTATGACCTTACCGCCCAGCGCTTGTGCGATGATCTGGTGGCCAAAGCATATCCCAACTAATTTTATACCTTTGGCGTAGGCTTCGCGGATAAGGTCTTCCAGGGGCGGGATCCAGTCGTGATTTTCATACACACCAAATCTTGATCCTGTGACCAGCCATGCGTCGCACTCGCGCACATTACTGGGCAGCACGCCGTCGAGAACAGGATAGTGGACGATCTCGTCACCCTTCTCGCGAATGAAGTTGGCGCACATGTCATCATAATCACCGTGCTGGTCTGTCAGTTCATCGGGCGCGCGCCCGGTCTGTAATATGCCGATTTTCATGCTTTACACCGTATCGATATAGACGCTACGAACATACGGGCTGACCGTTGCTTTGAAGACATCATACTCTTGCTTTTTCGCCGCCAGATACATGGTGACAAGGTCAGCGCTATATAAATCAGATTGCTGGTTTGCCGTCTCAAAAGCGCGGATGGATTCCAGCCAATTTTCTGGCAAACTAGCAATAGTGTCGTCAGCATAGGCATTGCCGGTAACAGCCTTGGGTGGCTCGATTTTATCACTAATCCCGTGAAGGGCACCGCCTAGGATTGCCGCAATAACCAGATACGGATTGGCGTCAGCGCCAGACACACGGTGTTCGATCCGCCGCGCTGTTGGTGGCCCGTTAGGTATGCGAAGCGCTGCGGTTCGATTTTCATAGCCCCAAGCGATTTTGGTCGGTGCGTGGGCATCCGGCTGCAAGCGCTGATAGCTATTATAATGCGGTGCGAATATCAGCGTATTGTCGCGCATCGTATCGATCAGACCACCAATAGCAAAGCGCAGTTCATCAGTGCCATCATCGCTGCCATCGTCAAAGATATTCTTGCCATCCTGATCTAATATTGAAAAATGAACATGCAAGCCGCTGCCCGAGCGATCGCCGTGCGGTTTGGCCATAAAGGTTGCTCCCATGCCATGCTTGCTAGCGACACCTTTGACGATATGCTTGAAAAGTACCGCATCATCGGCTGCCTTTAGGGCATCATCGGTATGATATAAATTTATCTCGAATTGGCCTTTGCCACCTTCGGAAATAGCGGCGTCCGCCGGCACGTCCATTTTTTCACATTCGACGTAGATATCGTTTAAAAAGCCTTCCATATCCGCCAACGTCGATAGGGCATAAATCGCATTGCTGGCCATTGGACGCCCCGACCTAGGTGATTTTGGTGGCCCATAATCCTCGCTATCTATGTCATAGAGATAAAACTCTAACTCGGTCGCACAAACAGGAGTCAGCCCAGCCGTCTTATATTTGTTCACAATAGCGTTCAGCGCATGACGGGGGTCGGCTAGATGCGGGCTCCCATCTTCACTGAACATCCACATGGGCACAATCGCGGTGGCCTTATCACCCCATTTTACCTCATAAGGACCGCGACCTGTCGGCGTGCAGATGCCGTCCGTGTCACCGGTTTCAAAGACCATACCGCTAGCGACAGCATCTTCGCCCCATATATCCAGGCCCATCGTCGATAAGGCCAGTTTAACCCCACCACTTGTAACCTTGTCGGCTTGCCAGCGGGGAATGCGCTTACCGCGAAAAATGCCGTTCAGGTCGCATGACAATGTTGTGAAACTATCAACATCGGGGTGGTTGCCTGTCCATGATTCCATATCAAATGCCATTTTCTCGCCCTTTTATGTCAGTCCGCCGATGAGGCAATATTTTAACTCAGTATATTCTTCCAGACCGTACTTTGAACCCTCACGGCCAACACCACTTTCCTTAACGCCGCCAAAGGGCGCGACCTCGGTGGACATGACGCCTTCGTTCACTCCCACCATACCGTAATCTAGGGCTTCCATCATGCGAAAGCATCGCCCTAAATCGCGGCTATAGAAATAAGCGGCTAGGCCGTACGGCGTATCGTTAGCCATTTTAATCACTTCAGCCTCTGACTGGAAGGTATAAATGGCTGCAACAGGGCCAAAAATCTCGCGGCTAGCTATTTCCATATCATGATTAAGATCCGTTAGGATCGTCGGCTCATAATAGGCATCACCGTAGCTATGGCGCTTGCCGCCGATGATAACCCTGGCGCCCGCAGAGATCGCACTGTCCACCAACCCTGCGACTTTGTCAGCGCCTACTTGGTTGATCAGTGGCCCGATGGAAACGCCAGCTTCAGACCCGTCTCCAACTTTCAGCGCGGCAACCGCAGCTGACAATCGCGCAACAAATTCGTCATGGATATCCGCGTGAATAAAGAACCGATTGGCACACACGCAGGTCTGGCCTGTGTTGCGATATTTACTGATCATAGCGCCTTCAATAGCGGCATCTATATCGGCATCATCAAACACGATAAAGGGGGCATTGCCGCCAAGCTCCATCGATATTTTCTTCATCGTACCCGCGCACTGTGCGGCTAAAACTTTGCCCACAGCGGTTGATCCGGTGAAGGAGAACTTCTTGATCACAGGATGTTCGGTCAAGACTTTGCCGATGCTTGCTGGATCAGTTGTTGTGATCACCTGAAACACGCCCTCTGGAATGCCAGCTTCCAATGCTAATTTTTCAAGGGCCAACGCTGTCAGGGGCGTTGCCTCAGCAGGTTTTACCAGCGCTGTGCATCCAGCCGCTAGTGCCGGTGCAATTTTCCGAGTGATCATCGCCAGCGGAAAATTCCACGGGGTGATCGCGCTGACAACACCAATGGCTTGACGCATCACCATGATCTGTTTGTTAGCAGCATGGGATGGCATCACATCGCCATACATGCGCTTGGCTTCTTCGGCGAACCACTGGACAAAGCTGGCGCCGTAGGCCACTTCGCCGATAGATTCGCCTATAGGCTTACCGCACTCAGCGGTGGTCAATGCTGCTAAGTCATTTTGATGTTCTAAAATCAGATCGTGCCAGTTCATTAAAACAGAGGCGCGGTCTTTGGCGGTGCGAGACCGCCAGCTATTCATCGCGGCACTGGCTGTCATGACCGCACTAGCGGTGTCACTTGCCGTCCAATCCCTGACGGTACCAAGCTGGCTACCATCCGCTGGGTTGGTGACGACAAGGCCGCTGTCACGGCCTAAATACTCACTGACAATTTTTGTTACCGCACGCATGATTTATGTCCAAAATGTTGCTTCACTCTAGTCCGATAAAAATACTATACTCGAAAGATAGTCGCTTCTATCCCCTTTTCGAGGTAGATTGTCATGGTTTTCTTAGGTGCTAAATTTCTCATCTAACAAAAATGAAAAGGCGTTGGCTAGCAGCTCGGCGTGACTATTAACCACCATCTTTCGGTAGATACTTTTGCGGTGCGTTCGCTCTGTGGCGGGTGATATATCAAGCGTATTCGCTGCCGCTTTGGATGAATAGCCCCGCAGCATTAAATGTACGATTTGGTATTCGCGCCTTGTCAAATGCTCCGCGCCAAATTGATCCAAACGGTCTTGCAAACTGTGCGGGAGTAGCTTCTGACCTTCGCCGTCGAATACAGGCACATCTAAACTGAGGTGCTTGTTCATAAAAGCTTTCAAGATCGGCCAAACGGCCGCTAGTTGTTCGCGCTCTTTTTTCATAAATCGCCCGCTCTCTCGCGAGCGCGTTAAGGATACCATCGCTGAGATACCATTATCGGTTTGAACGATATAATCCATCTCGTCATAAATATCCGCGCGGCCAAAATAGTCTCTAAAATAACTGCTTTGGAAAAACCCATGCGGCGCAATATCACGCAAATGATACAGTCCTGACCTACCGTCCTTGCAAAGCTGGTAGAAAGGATCCAGCAAATAGCTCCCTTGCATATAGCTATCGCGAAAAACTTGCGTCTCTTTTTCAATGAGCATCACTTGCATAGGTACGGGCACATTTTCTGGGCTGAATAGGATAATGGCACCGCTATCAAAAGGGCATTGTTGGCGTAGATACTTAAGGAGCGCTGCACCGAATAAGGGCTCTCCTAGATTTTGGATAACCGCGATAGCAGCGTTATGATCGAAGGCGAGGCTCATCAAATGTCTTCCATGCCCCATTTGGCCTCACCCGCATCAAAATTAATGATACTTTTTCCCAGCGGCGCCTGTTTAAAGTCAATATGATCAGAGCCAGCGCCGCAAAGAAGGTGGCAAAAGGCGCGGATTGTTCCGGCATGCCCAATGATCAATGTCTTGCGACCGTCTAGTTTTGCCTTGTGAGTATTTAAGAATCGTTTTAGTCGGACCGCGACGTCCACATGGGATTCACCCGCTACCGGGCGATGGTTCAGCAAGTCTTTTTCGCGCGCTTCGATATAGATCTGAATACCATCGCTATCGGCGGGTTTTCCGTCCATGATCCCGAGGCTGGCTTCCCGTAGATCTTGGTCCACATTCGCAACCAGTCCCATTTTCCCAGCGATCAGGGTTGCTGTTTCATGCGCTCGCTTCAGGTCGCTCGCCCATATGGCATCAGGGGCCCCAGCCGCTCGGATAAGCATAGCCATTTCGCGCGCCTGTGCTTGACCACGGCGATTCAGAGGGGGATCTGTATGTCCAATCAATATGCCGGCTTGATTGGCATCGGTCTCCCCGTGACGGATCAGCATGATCTTGCCGCTGTCTAAAACTGGATGGGTAATTTTTAGGCTAAAGATAAGTTGCCTCCTTTATCAATGCCATTTGTCTGCCTCAGGCTAACCGATTGAGCTGGCGTTGACAATCGGGGGATTTTGATTCTTTTCCTGATCAGGACTGCAACGACCAGAAAGTTTTCGGCACGGGTGCCAAGGCCGTCTAGACAGATCGCGTGGCCTGTGCGACTGTGCGGACGGTTTTAGTTTTAAGGACGGTCATGTGAAAACTTGGGATGCCATTGTAATTGGTGCAGGCCATAATGGTCTAACAAACGCTGCCTTTCTAGCGAAGGCGGGTCTTGATGTTCTGCTGCTAGAGAGGAACGATTATATCGGCGGCGCTGCGGTTAGTCGCAGCCTCCATGAAGATTGGACATATTCTAATTGTTCGTATGTTTGTTCATTGTTTCGGCCAGAGATATACCGCGCGCTGGAGCTAGGACGACACGGCCTACAAGTCATCAATATAGGCGGTGGTGCAACGCTGATGGAGAATGGTGATTTTCTTGGCGCCTATGAGGATCACGAGGTCTTTCGGCGGGAGCTGTTAAGACATTCCCCGACAGACGCTGATGCTTATGACCGATTCAACCTAGACATGGCCAAATGGTGTCGCTTTATTCGGCCGTTTTTGCTCCGGACGCCGCCGGACCCGACGAGCCTGAAACCACGCGACATTGGTGAGCTATTATGGCTTGCAAAGAGGTTTCATGATCTGGGTGAGCGCGATTGTATGGATTTCTTGCGCTTTTTTACCATCAGCGTGTCTGATTATCTGGATCAATATTTCGAAAGCGACGTCCTGAAGGCGCACATTGCTGGCAGCGGTATCATTGGAACGGGCCTTGGCCCTATGTCTCCGGGTTCTGCATACGTTATGCTCCACCATTATATGGGAGACGTTGATGGCAGCGTTGGGGCTTGGGGTTTCGCTCGTGGTGGCATGGGCGCCATATCAAACGCCCTGTCCAGCAGTTTTCAGTCCTACGGCGGGACGCTGCGAACAAGTGCGAGCGTTGATCAAATATTAGTAAGAAATAAGAAGGTGACGGGCGTTGTCTTGGAATCCGGCGAGGAGATAAAAGCTAAAACCGTTGTTTCTAATCTAGACGCTAAGCGAACCTTCTTAAAACTGCTCGACCCAAAAGACGCGGGCGAAAAAGTGATAAAAGCTGCCAAAGATTTTAAGATCAGAGGCTCCAGCGGTAAAGTTAATATCGCCCTAGACGGCCCTATCACTTTTGATGCGCTGCCTGATAACAGCTCGTTGGTGAACGGTTTTGTCCATGTCACAGATTCGATCCAGCGCATGGAGATGGCTTATGATGATTGGAAGAATGGAAGCTGGTCAAAAGATCCTTATTTAGACATTTTGATCCCGACTTTCGCTGATCCGACGATGGCGCCTCCCGGCAAGCATTTTATGAGCGTATTCGTGCAATATTGCCCCCATTCCTTGATGGATGATAATGACCTTGAACGCGATTGGACCGACGCTGACGTCAACGCTTTTGGAGAAACAGTGTTTCATCAAATTAGCAAATATTCCAGCAATTTTCGCGATATGATGGTCCACGCCGAAGTGCGAACCCCGCGCGAAATCGAGGCCGAGATTGGCCTCACACAGGGTAATATTTTCCAAGGCGAACTGACACCTGACCAATTACTGTTTAATCGACCCTTTCCCGGTTACGCCCAGTATCGCGGCCCCGTCAAGGGCATGTATATGTGCGGCTCATCAACCCACCCGGGCGGCGGCGTCATGGCAGCCCCGGGGGCCAACGCAGCGCGGGAAATCCTGATGGACTTAAGAGCACAGAACACTGTGCCGGAGGATGACGGCGATGATTGATAATAAACGTTATGATGCTGTAATCGTTGGGGCGGGCCACAATGGCTTGGTCGCTGCATGCTATTTGGCGCAGGCGGGTAAGCGCGTGATTGTCTTTGAGGCTGCGGACAGTGTGGGCGGTGCATGTACGAGTGAACGGTTTAATGATGACTATATTATTTCACCCTGTGCCCAGTATCTTAATCAGCTGGATAGTCAGGTTGGTAAGGATTTAAAGCTGGTTAGCCACGGCCTCTCGCTGGCAGGTAACGCGCTGGGTACGACGGTACTGGCTGCGGATGCTCAGCATATTTTTCTGGATAGTGGCCAGGCCAGCGGCGCTGTCAGCGAAATTGATCAGCGCGCTTTTACAAAGTTTCATCAGGCGGCAGTGTCATATAGCAAAGCCCTACTGCCGCTGCTACAAGCCCCGCCGCCGAATATGTTTGCCCCTGATTTTGGTGACAAGTCGGTGGCCGCAAAACTAGCTTGGGCGCTCCGCGGCAAGCTTGGCAAGGATGGGATGCGCGATCTGTTGCGGATCATCACCATGAATGTTTATGACTGGTTGGATGAATATTTTGAAAGTCCTTTGCTAAAGGGCGGGCTGTCACTTGATGCTTGTATGGGGCACTTTGCGGGGCCCAGAACAGGTGGTACTGTTTTGAATTATTTGTACCAAGGGTCAAGTGGGTACAAGCTTAAACAAGTTGGCGGTGGTATGGGCGGTGTCACCAAGGCGGTTGAAGCTGCGGCCAAGGGGCTGGGCGTTGATATCCGGTGCGGTGAAAAAATAGCTTCAATAAACGTCGACCAGTGCCGAGTGTCGGGCGTTCAGCTGGCCAGCGGTCAAAGCATTGAGGCGCCACATGTGCTTTCCAGTGTCGATCTTAAGACGACGGTGCTTGGCCTGACTGGCGCCAGGCACTTTGAGGCAGACTTTGTTCATGCCA
>Ga0316189_10002922_pt1 | contig 16661 bp, 14 predicted proteins | sample LowCovwburrow_MG_FD_204930 | JGI IMG/M metagenome (GOLD analysis project Ga0316189, IMG submission 204930) | Coastal sediment microbial communities from Maine, United States - Lowes Cove worm burrow | ecosystem: Environmental > Aquatic > Marine > Coastal > Sediment | place: USA: Maine... | reverse complement strand
ATTTGTATTTCAGCTCGGTTTTCGGGTGAGGGTTAAGGGCCTGCAGGCGACGGAAAAATTCATGTCTGTCTTCAAGTTTCATTTGTATCCGGAATCAGTTTGGTGACGGAATGGGCTGTCTTGCGGGTTTGCCAGGCATTGCGGCCTGCGATCAGCAGGGCCAGGCCAAAAAAGGCACCGGGTGGCAACATGGCCAGCAAAAAACCGGGGTGTTCCGGGATAATGGTGAGGCTAAGATATTGCCCCCAGTCTCCCAGTAACATGTCGGCTCCGGCAAACAAGGTACCGCGTCCCGTTAGTTCGCGAAGTGCACCGAGAAGGACCAGCGTAATGCAAAAGCCCAGGCCGGTAGCAAAGCCATCGATCAACGAAGGCAATGGCGCGTTTCTGGAGGCAAACGCTTCGGCCCGCCCGATGATGGCGCAATTGGTCACAATCAGCGGAATGAAAATGCCCAGTATCCGGAATAAATCATAAAAGTACGCATTCATTAACAGTTCGATCACGGTAACCACCGAAGCGATGATCAGCACAAATGCAGGTATGCGGATTTCGGGCTTTAACAGGCCGCGCATCATCGAAACTGAAAGATTCGATACCATCAGTGTCAGCATGGTGGCGAGCCCAAGGGCCAGGCCGTTGATCAGGGTGCTGGTGACTGCCAGCAAAGGACACAAACCCAATAGCACCACGAGACCGGTATTCTGCCGCCAGGCTCCATCCGCCAGTATTTGTTTGAGTTGGTTAGTTTTCATTGGTCACCGCCGTTGCCGTGGCCGTCTCAAAAAGTAACTGTTGATTCGCCTCGAAGTATATCAATGCCTTGTGAACGGCCTTTACGACCGCCCTGGGAGAGATCGTCGCCCCGGTGAACTGGTCAAACTCTCCTCCATCTCTTTTAACCGCCCAGCCGCTTGCCTGGGGCTTGAGCAGGGACTTGTTGGTGAAGCCAAGTATCCAGTCACTTCTTTCAATCTCGATTGGATCACCCAGGCCGGGTGTCTCCTTGTGTGACACGACTCGCACACCCAGAACCCTGCCGTTGCGGTCAATACCGGTCAACAGGCGTATGTCACCGTTATACCCGTCGGGTGCAGTGGTGTTCATTAGCACGGCCACTGCTTGACCATCCAGGCGTGCCCGGTAGACAGTGACGGGCGCCGGATGGTTAAAAAATGACGCATCGCTGATGTCTATCCGGTCTTCAAGCAGGTCATTATTGTAAGAACCGATTGGAACAATCGCATTGAGCTGTTGCAACACGCGGAGCCGTTCCTGCTCTTCGATACGTTCATGTGTTAACGCGTTAACTGTCGCCAGCAAAGCGGTACCTAACAGGGCGATGAGGCCCAGCAATAACCCACTGCGCAAGACCGGATGGGATGTCGTGTTCATTCGCCGTACATCCTGGGCCGCGTGTAGCGGTCGATCAGCGGTGCCGCCATGTTCATCAGCAACACCGCAAACGCGACACCATCCGGGTATCCGCCCCAACGCCGGATGATCAATGTGATGATACCGACACCGGCGCCAAATATGAGACGCCCGCGGTTACTCACACAACCTGTGACAGGGTCGGTAGCAATAAAAAATGCTGCCAGCACAATAGCGCCTGAAAATACATGCTGTAGGGGCAAGGGGTTGCTATCCGGATCGGCCAGCCAGAATGGCAGGCTGACCAATACCACGCTGCCAATAACAGCCACCGGCACCTGCCAGCTGATGATCCGTTTATACAGCAGGAAGATTCCACCAACGGCGAACCAGTTGGCGATCCATTCCCAGCCTTTGCCACCAAAATCGCCAAATAAGGGTGTATTGCGGATTTCGGGTAGCATACGGCCTGCTTCAACACCGGTCTTCAGTGTGTCAAGGGGCGTTGCCTGGGAAATGACATCCCACCCACCTGCAAGCGGCACCTGCCCGGTCAAGATAACGGACAGGCTATCGACCAGGCCGAGACTTTGTTCGGCCAGGGCCAAGGGCGGCAACCAGGATGTCATGGCTTGAGGAAAACTGATCAGTGCCACAACGTAGGCCACCATGGCCGGGTTGAAAACATTCTGACCGAGGCCGCCATACAGGTGCTTGGCAAAGACAATTGCAAACATCATCGCGATACAACTAATCCACCAGGGCGCCAGCGGCGGGATACACAGGGCAAAAAGTACGGCCGTGACAACAGCACTATAGTCGTTGATAAAGGGCTTTAGTGGTCGACCTCTCATACGCAACATCAGGAATTCGAACAGGAGTGCGAACACGCTGGCCAGTATGATTTGTATCAGAATGCCCGGGCCAAAAAACCAGGTATAGGCAAGGACGCCTGGAACCAGTGCGAGCAAGACCTGCAGCATGACCTTTGCAACGGTTGTTTGGGGCGGCATATGGGGTGCGCCGCTAACGTCGAAACTACGAGTCATGGGATTGCCCGCCGTCTTGCGCTTCGCCTGGATCTTTCGCTCTTGCCCTGGTCTTGTTTTCAGCCCGCTGGATGGATGCCTTGATACGGTCCTGTTGCAGTGCCTTGTCTTTTAGCAGCTGTTTGCGCCGTTGCATTTTTTCAGCCCGTTCCTGCTTGATTCGAATCAGCCTGGCCTCTCGTTCTTCAAAGCGTTTGCGGGCCAGTTCGGCAGCCTCGTTTTCACGTGCGCGCTTACGTAACTCACCCTTGCCAAAACGAAACCAGTCCACCAGTGGGATGTGGCTGGGGCAGACATAATCACAGCAACCACATTCGATACAGGCTGACAGACCGTAACTTTCCACGTCTTTCCAAAGATCATTGGTGATCTGCAGATGCAACTGCTGCGGCAATAAGGTGGCCGGGCAAACCCGGGCGCATTCACCGCAACGGATACAGGGCATTTCCGCTTGTGGTTCCTCGATATCCTGGCGGCTAAGCGCCAGTACACAATTGCTGGCTTTAACCACCGGCGCATCATCGCTTTTCAACGGGTAACCCATCATCGGACCACCGACCACCAGGCGGGCAACGTCCTTGGTGTAGCCGCTGCAGCAATCAACCAGGTGCGAGACAGGGGTTCCGAACAAGGCCTTAAAGTTGCGCGGGTGAGAGATACCGTTGCCGGTAACGGTGACGTAGCGTTCGATCAGCGGTTTGCCTGCTGTTACGGCATCTGCAACAGCGGCTGAGGTGGCTACATTCTGGCATACCAGTCCGAGATCGGACGGCCGCCCACCGGCGGGCACTTCCAGTCCGGTTAACACCTGTATGAGCTGTCTTTCACCCCCTTCAGGGTAGATCGCCGGTACTTTCACAACGGTAATGTTTTCACTTTGGGCAAACTCATCAGAGCCGGTGAGTGCTTGCTGAACGATACCCATCTGGTCCTCGATGGCTATGACGACACGTTCTGCACCCAGCGCTCTGCGCAGAATACGCGCACCGAGAATGATTTTGTCGGGTTGTTCCCGCATCAGCATTTCATCGCAGCTGATATAGGGTTCACATTCGACACCGTTGAGTATCAGTGTATGGGTTTTTCTTTCGCGCCCGTCACGTGTCTTCGCGTGGGTCGGGAACACCGCACCGCCGAGACCGGCAAGCCCGCACTGCTGCATCTGTGCGATGAGATCGTCGGCACTGGCGTTGAGCCAGTCGGTGAGTGGTGCGAGCCTGGTCCATTGTTCCTTGCCATCGGGTCTTATCACCACGCACGGCCCCGGTTGACCTGAAGGGTGTGACATGGGCCGGTCTTCAATGGCTTCGACGATGCCGGATACCGGCGAGTGGATGGCCGCACATGGCTGACACTGACCTATTTGCTGTCCCTTTAAAACGCGGTCACCGACATGAACCAGTGGTTCAGCGGTATCCCCGGCGTGTTGCAATAGCGGCACAATCAAAAGATCGGGTAGTGGTGGGCGTTCGACGGGGTCCTGACAGGAGATCTTCTTATGGTGCTTCAGACGAAGACCGCCATGAAAATGGTGGATGCGTTTACCGGCCTCCTGTGCGCGTTCGATATGCTGCGAGCTGTTCATCGTATTGGCACCCGCTTAAAACCAGTTTGAGGCCGGGGTCTTTGCCAGCGGGGAGGACTTGTTTCGGCTTCAACGATATCAATGCAATCGACCGGGCAGGGTGGTAAGCACAGATTGCAACCGGTACATTCGGATTTGATAACAGTATGCATCAGCTTTGTTGCACCAACGATCGCATCCACCGGACAGGCCTGTATGCACAAGGTACAGCCTATGCAACGTGACTCATCAATTAACACCACGGTTTTGGATGTCTCCTCACCATTCTCCGGGTTGAGTGGTTTGGGTTCCCGGCCGAGTAAATCGGCCAGTGCGCGAATACCGGCATCGCCGCCTGGCGGGCACTGGTTGATATCCGCTTCCTCGACGGCTATGGCTTCTGCATAAGGTCTGCAGCCGGGGTAACCACATTGACCGCACTGGGTTTGCGGTAACAGGGCATCAATTCGTTCCACCACCGGATCGGATTTGACGTGAAAGCGAAGCGCTGCCCAGCCAAGACCCAGTCCGAAAACAATGCCCAGTGCACCCAGTATCAGCACAGATATCAGCATGCCGGTGTACCCGGTTTAACAAGCCAGGTATTCATAGGTTGGCCAGGCCTTTGAATCCCATAAAGGCAAGGGCCATCATACCGGCGGTAATCAGTCCGATCGGTGCGCCTTTAAAGGGTAGTGGTACATCGGCCAGTGCAATCCGCTCGCGCATCGCTGCAAATAGTACCAGCACGATCCCGAACCCCGCCGCTGCGCCGAAGCCGTATAAGGCCGACTGCAGCAAATTATGCTGTTCCTGCACATTCAATAATGCCACCCCGAGCACGGCGCAATTGCTGGTGATCAGTGGCAGAAAGATTCCCAGCACCCGGTATAGTACGGGGCTGCTTTTACGCATAAACATCTCGGTCAACTGTACGGTGACCGCGATAACCAGGATGAAACTCAATGTGGACAGGTATTCGAGGTGGAGCGGCTTGAGCAGGTATTGGTGAAGCAGGTAACTTGAAACGGAGGAAAGCGTCAGTACAAAAGCGGTCGCGACCGCCATTCCCATGGCACCTTCCAGCTTGTTAGAGACACCCATGAACGGGCACAAGCCGAGAAACCGGACCAGCACGAAATTATTGGCCAATACGGTACTGACCAGGATCAGTAAGTGCTCACTCATACCTGAATAAATTGCCGTCGAACCGGGGTCAGGTCACACGCATACCCGGTATTGCGCCTTCATCCGGGGTGAGTATGAACAGATCGCTGCCACCGGGCCCGGCGGCCAGAACCATGCCTTCTGATACACCAAAGCGCATCTTTCGTGGTTTCAGGTTCGCCACCATCACGGTAAACCGGCCAACCAGGTCTGCCGGGTCATAGGCCGACTTGATACCGGCAAATACATTGCGGGTTTCGCCACCGATGTCGAGTGTCAGTTGAATTAATTTATTCGCCTCCGGTACAGCCTTGGCATCTACAATTTTTGCGATACGCAGGTCGACCTTTAAAAAGTCACCGATCTCGATTTCATCTGCCAGGTCAAGCGCCGGTGGGGCAGGCTCTTCTGTGGACTGCAGGTTTTCCTTCGAGTTTTCAATCATTGCTTCGATCTTGAGGGGATCTACACGTGTCATCAGCGGCAGGAAGGCATTGATAGGCACATCCAGCATGGGCTTATCAAGGTCGGACCACCTGTCCAGTGACACACCGAGGAATTTGGCGGCGATATCAGCTGTGAATGGAACCACCGGTGCCAGGTAGGTGATCAAAGCACGAAACAGGTTAATCCCCTGTGTGCAAACGGCCTGCACCAGGTCCTGCTGATCTTCCTGTTTGTTTAACACCCACGGTTTGTGTTCGTCAATATAGCGATTGCCTTCGTCGGCAAGGGCCATAATACGGCGGATAGCGGACTGGTAGTTGCGCTGTTCAAAATCGTCGGCAATCAGCTCGCGTTGATCCAGGAATTGCTTGTACAATCCCGGGTCAGGTAACTCTGAAGCCAGTTGCCCATTTGATCCACGTTGTATGAAACCGGCACAACGGCTGGCAATATTCACGACTTTTCCAACCATGTCCGAGTTGACCCGTGAAACGAAATCATCCAGGTTCAAATCGATATCACCCAAGCCGGAACCGAGACGCGCACAGAAGTAATAACGCAGGTAATCCGGGTTCAATTGGTCAAGATACGTCCTCGCCTGGATAAATGTCCCTCGTGATTTGGACATTTTCGCACCATCAACGGTCAAAAAACCGTGTGCAAACACCGCTGTGGGTGTGCGGAAACCCGAGCCCATCAGCATGGCCGGCCAGAACAGGGTATGGAAATAAATGATGTCCTTGCCGACGAAATTATAAAGCTCGGTTTCGGTGTCCGGGTTCCACCATTCATCAAAATCAAGACCGATACGGTCGGCCAGTTCTTTGAAGCTGGCCATGTAGCCAATGGGTGCGTCGACCCAGACGTAAAAATATTTATCGTTTGTGCCCGGGATTTTAAAGCCGAAATAAGGTTCATCGCGTGATATGTCCCAATCACGCAGACCATCGTCGAACCATTCCTGCATTTTGTTGACCACTTCCGGTTGCAGCGCACCGGATGTCATCCAGTTCTGCAGACGGTTTTCAAACGATGACAAACGGACAAAGTAATGCTCGGAGTCACGCATCACCGGTGTGGTGCCGCTAATGGCGGAACGGGGTTCGATCAGGTCGGTTGAACTATAGTGGCTGCCACACGACTCACAACTGTCACCATACTGGTCCGGTGTTTTACACTTGGGGCAGCTACCCTTGATAAAGCGGTCCGGCAGAAACATACCCTTTTGTTCATCATAGAACTGTGAGATAGACCGGCGCTCAATGTGGCCACCTTCTTCAAGGTGCTCATAGATCATTTCAACACACTCACGGTTGATGTCATCGTGTGTGGTTGAGTAGTTGTCAAAACTCAGGCCGAAATCCCTGAAGTCTTTCTGGTGTTCGGTGTTCATGCGATCAATGAGTTCTTCCGGTGAGATATTCTCAGCCTGGGCTCGCAGCATGATGGGTGTGCCGTGAGCATCGTCCGCCCAGGCAAAGTAGCACTCGTGACCCTGTGCCCGCTGAAAACGTGCCCAGATATCGGTTTGGATATACTCCAGCATATGACCCAGGTGGATCGCACCATTGGCGTAGGGCAGGGCGCTGGTAACCAGTATTCTTCTTTTCTGTTTGCTCATAGTCTTGTTTATGCTGCCGGTATCGGGCATTTGGATGTAATTTGTAATTATGGCACGCTGCTCGGTCAAGCTGTAGCGTCAGATGTGCAATTTGGTGATTGATTTTTGCCACGCCTGTTGCCAATCGTGACAGGTTAACGGGTACAATATCACGCTTACTTAGTAGCCGCGTATTAACGAAGAGTAATTACCGATGAACAAAGATTCCGTGATGGCCTTACTGGCCGACATAAATGATGAAAACTCAGGCCGCGACCTTGTCTCCGCAGGCAATATTCGCGAGGTTGGTATACATGAAGATCGTGTCAGTGTCGATGTCCGCCTGGGTTATCCATTGGCCGATAAGGGTGCGGCGTTTGCAGCCAGCATCAAGGAACGTCTTGAAAATGACCCTGGCATCGACTCGGCGAGCGTCAACATAAGTTGCAAAGTGATGCCCCACAAGGTGCAGGAAGACCTGAAACCACTGGATTCAATTGCGAATATTATTGCTGTGGGTTCCGGTAAAGGTGGTGTGGGTAAATCCACCACTGCGGTTAACCTGGCACTTGCATTGCAACGCGAAGGTGCCCGTGTTGGCCTGCTGGATGCTGACATTTACGGTCCGAGCATACCGTCCATGCTGGGTGTGAAAGGTCAGCCCAGCACCGATGGGGAACACATCATCCCTAAAGAGGCGCATGGTCTGAAAGTGATGTCAGTCGGGTTCCTGGTTGCCGAAGACACCGCCATGATCTGGCGTGGACCAATGGTGACTTCAGCATTACAGCAGTTATTGGGCGACACATTGTGGGGTGAGCTTGATTACCTGATTATTGATTTGCCGCCGGGAACCGGTGATATCCAGTTAACACTGGCGCAGAAGATTCCGGTGGCGGGTGCGGTGATTGTGACCACGCCACAGGACATCGCCCTGATCGATGCCAAACGTGCGGTAAACATGTTCCGCAAAGTCGATGTTCCGGTATTGGGTGTGGTTGAAAACATGAGCACGCACATTTGTACTGCCTGTGGTCATGAAGAAGCCATCTTTGGTCATGGTGGTGGCGCCGAGATGGCCAAGGAATTTGAATTGCCATTGCTGGGGCAGTTGCCTTTGACGATGGAAATCCGCTCATCACTCGATGCGGGTAAACCAACGATGATGCAGGAACAGGATTCACCCATCGCACAAAGATACCGCAGCCTGGCCTTGCGCACGGTCGGTGTATTGTCGGTCATGCCACGCAGTATGACCTTGCAAATGCCCCAGATTGTCGTTCAGAACTAGCGGAGTACGGTATAGGTGAGTATTAAATCCGACCGCTGGATACGCCGAATGGCACAGGATCACGGGATGATCGAGCCATTTGAATCGGGCCAGGTGCGTGCGGCGGCCAACGGTGACCGGCAAATCTCCTATGGTACGTCCAGCTATGGTTATGATGTCCGCTGCGCCAACCACTTTAAAATTTTCACCAACATCAATTCCGCCGTGGTTGACCCGAAGAACTTTGATGAAAACAGTTTCGTCGATGTGGTTGGTGATGTTTGCATCATTCCGCCAAATTCGTTTGCCCTGGCGCACACGGTCGAGTATTTGCGTATTCCCTCTGATGTGTTGACTATTTGCCTGGGTAAATCGACCTACGCACGCTGCGGCATCATCGTTAACGTCACACCACTTGAACCCTCCTGGGAAGGTCATGTGACGTTGGAGTTTTCAAACACGTCACCTTTACCTGCCAAGATTTATGCCAATGAAGGTGTGGCGCAGTTTCTGTTTTTCCAATCGGACGAGCAGTGTGAAACGACCTATGCCGACCGCCAGGGTAAATACCAGGGCCAGAGAGGTGTTACCTTACCCAAGGCGTGAGTTGGGGGGATAATGCGTATAAAAAAGGGTGCATGAATATGCACCCTTTTTGCATTTTGGAATCAGTAAAACAACTACGGTTGAAAGATACCCGGCCTGGCGCCTTGCTCAACACAAGCGGCCAGGTTGGAATCTATGACACGTTGCATCTTCGCGGTACCTGAAAGTCCTGAGTCGAGGTTGAACCTGAATTCTCCACCTTCACAGAAATTGGACATATCCAGCGTCATTGTTCCGACGGGGTCTGTAGTGACCGGTACACCCGTGTTAAAAATACCCCCTGTGCTTCCATAAACGGTCATTTCAACAACCGGGTTGGACCCATCGAAAAAGCCAAGTGCAGTAAGCCAACGCGTACCGGGATCAGCGACATCGGGGTTTGGGTCTGGCGCTGGTGCCACATTGTCCCAGGTAAACCAGGCCATGGAAACGGCATTGATGTCCGGTAGCACATCCAGGTAAGCACCTGCACCGTCCGTTGACCTGTCATACCAGCTACCTGACATATAGGGTGTCCAGGTCAGTTCATCTGCAGGCGATGCCATGATGTAGGACCAGTCACCGGTCAGGAGGTCACAATCAGGCTGAAGGACGAGGAAGTAATTTTTATCCTTTTCAAGTGTGACAGAGCCCTGGTCAGGGAATACGGCCAATTGATTATTGTAAGGGTTGCCGGGATCAAATGAATTTTCGTAAACACCCATGGCAAGCGGCATACCAGCGCCATCAACCATTGTTGATGTGGAACCAAACCAGTAAACCCCGATCCGGTCGACCGAAAATGGACCGACGACATCGTGATAGGAGTCGGCGCAGCCAATGGACTCAGGAATGATGTTCGTCAGGCTTTCATTACCGGAGAAACTGCCCGCAAACTGCGGTGGCCGGGGAACGACGCCAGGGCCGCTAATGGTTCCGGTACCGTCGAGAACGATACCCAGGGCGGAAGGAAATGGCTCGTCAGAGTAATAGGGTTGTACCACCAGCGTGTAGTTGGTGTTGGCCATGAGTGAGACATCTCCAAAGTCATCAAGAATTGCAAGTTGGGTAGCTTGGGGATTTGCCGGGTTAAACCCTTCCGTGTGAAAACTCACGGTAACATCCGCCTGGAATGCAAACCTGCCATCCTGAAAACTATACGTGCCGCTGCTTGAAACGGTGACCGGACCAATGGTTAGATAGGGCAATGCAACATTCTCACCCTCGCTGAGTTGGTTTTGCATTTGTGACTCATTACCGGAGAATTCCGAAGAAACAATCACTGGCGCTGCTATTGAAACGTTGGCCCACAGGCTGACAAACAGGCTTATGAATACTAAAGTTGTCTTTTTCATCCTACTCTCCAAACAATTAGTCCAAATTGATATTTACAAATCATAATATTTACCGCCTTAATTATACGAAAAACCGATCGGTTCCGAACCAGCAATTATATAATCAAGGACTAAACATGCAGTTGACAGGGTATCAGAAACCGGAAGAGTGCCCGGCATTGGCCGCACGCCTCATGAGAATCTGCGAACAGAAAAACACACAGGGAAACCACAATGAAAAGTAGTAAATCACTATCGGTACTTATTCTGTTATTAGTCATCCTGGTCATGTCGACAGCACAGGCCCGGCCTCAACCCGCTCCTGCGGCAGATTTTGCTGAAAAGCAGGCTGCATGGGAAATGCATCAGGCCCTGGTGGCGTCTTCGCCTTACGCCGGATTGAAATGGCGCAGTGTCGGTCCGGTCGTGCAGGGCGGGCGCCTGGTTGATATGGAGGTGGTTCCCGGTCAGCCCTATACTTTTTACGCGGCCTATGCATCAGGCGGGCTTTGGAAAACCACCAATAATGGTCATACCTTCGAACCGTTGTTCGATGATAAAGCCACCCTGATCATGGGTGATATTGCGGTAGACCCCAACAATCCGGAAACCGTCTGGGTGGGAACCGGTGAGAACAACTCATCCCGGTCCTCCTATGGTGGTATGGGTGTTTATCGTTCCGACGATGGTGGTCAGAGTTGGTCTTACATGGGGCTTGGCGATACCGACCGTATCGGCCGGATTCTGATTGACCCAAATGACTCCGATACGGTTTACGTGGCGGCACTGGGCAAGTTATACACACCCGGCGGACAGCGTGGAATTTTTCGTACCACCGATGGTGGTAAGAGCTGGCAGCAGATACTCAAAGGTGGCGACTGGACTGGAATTATCGACATGGTTTTCAAACCCGATGATGCAAAAACGCTGTATGCCGCTGCCTGGGAGCGTCAACGCCGGCCCTGGGATTTCAGCGAGGGTGGTACGGGTTCAGCGATATACAAGTCCGTTGATGGTGGTGATACCTGGTCGCGTCTCGAAGGTGGTTTGCCACGCGGCGAGCACGTTGGGCGCATCGGCCTGGCGGTCAGTGCAGCCAGCCCTGATACCCTTTACGCCAGTATCGATAACCAGCAGGAACTGCCGGAAAACCAGTGGGACATGGGTGATCGTCCGGTCAATGCCAAGCGTTTGCGCAACATGAGTAAGGAAGAGTTCCTGGCGCAGGACAAGAACGAGATTGAGGGTTTTATACGTGGTTCCGATTTTGACGTCAGTATCGATGCGGACAAGTTAATCGAGTGGGTGAAAACCGACAAGGTGAGTATCCAGGATATTGTCGATGAACTCGGTGATGCCAATGCCAGTCTTTTTAACACGGATATAGTGGGTCTGCAGGTCTGGCGTTCCGACGACGCGGGTGACAGTTGGCAGGTGACACATGATGGCCCGCTGGACGCTGTTGTTTATTCTTATGGCTACTATTTCGGGGAAATCCGTGTCTCGCCCAAGAACGTCGATCAGATCTACGTTCTCGGTGTGCCGGTGGTCAAATCCGATGATGGCGGCAAAACCTGGTTTTCAGTTCAGGGTCGTGACGTACACGTTGACCATCAGTCAATGTGGATCAACCCGGAACACCCCGATCACCTGATGATCGGCAATGACGGTGGCGCCGATGTGAGTTATGACGGTGGTCAGACCTGGGTCAAGCTGGATGCGCAGCCACTGGGTCAGTTTTACACCGTCAATGTCGATATGGCTGATCCATACAATGTCTACGGTGGTTTGCAGGACAATGGCACCATCCGTTGTTCGTCCACTAACCGCTGGCAGACCGGCGCCAACTGCCAGCGTATCAACGGTGGTGACGGTATGTATGTGGCCGTTGATCCCCGTGACAACACTACGACTTATACGGGCTCACAGTTTGGTTATTATGTCAGGCTGGGTGCCGCTGGAAGCCGTGATGAAGTGCGGCCACGCCGCGCCTTTGGTGATCCGGCGTTACGTTACAACTGGAATGCGCCGGTTATCCTGTCACCGCATAATGCTGATGTTGTTTATTTCGGCACCAACATACTGTACCGCTCAATGGATCAGGGAAATACCTGGACAGCGATCTCCGGTGATTTGAGCCGCTCGAAAAAACGTGGCGATGTTCCTTTTGCCAGCTTGACTACCCTGTCTGAGTCGAGCCTGCAGTTCGGCCTGATCTGGGCCGGTACCGATGATGGACAGGTATGGGTTACCGACAGCAGTGGCGTGCGCTGGCAGGATGTTGCTGACAAACTGCCCAAAGACCGCTGGGTCAGCCGGGTCGAGGCATCCGCTCATGCACGGGATCGCGCTTACCTGACGCTCAATGGTTATCGGGATGATGACATACGCGCCTATGTGTACCGCACCGATGATCTGGGTAAAACCTTCAAGGATATTAGCAAGGGCTTGCCAGCTGAAGCGGTCAATGTCATTCGTGAAGACCCGTTGATGGAAAATATTCTTTATGTGGGGACCGATCGGGGAGTGTATGTCTCCACCGACCGTGGCGATTCATGGGCGGCATTGCAGGGCGGTTTACCCAATGTGCCGGTACATGACCTGGTGGTGCACCCTCGCGAACGCGAACTGGTTGCCGGCACCCATGGCCGCAGTATCTGGATCGTCGATGTACTGCCCTTGCAGGACCTCGTGGAAGCAGGTGGTGATACGATACTCAAGGTGTTTTATGCCGATGAGATCAAGGCCAGCCGTCGCTGGCGCAGTGAGCGGTCACGCTGGTATTTCCGGCCTGATGAGGCTCCGAAGTCGACGATCAAGTACTGGAGTCAGGCGTCCGGTACGGCGAGTATCGAGATTCTCGATGAAAGTGATAACGTGGTTCGGCGTTTGAGCAGTGAAGCGGTCAAGGGTATGAACAGCTTTGAATGGGATCTTCTGGTTGATCAGGAACTGGCGCTTGCAGCAGAGGCCGCGGCGCTTGAGCAAGCAGATGACGCGTCGGAAACCATCAGGCTCGAGAAGACGCCATACGCTGAATCTGTCCGGCTTGGCCATGCGATGTATGCCATTCCGGGTGACTACACCGTGCGGGTGAAGCTGGGTGAAAACAGCGATAGCACCGGCTTGAAAATCAAGCCACCCAAGGATTACGAGCCCCGGTTTAAAGCACCGTACAAGTTACGGGGTAAAAAATAGTTGTTCAGCCGGGAGCGGCCTTTGCCGGCCGCTCCAGGCGCTGTTTTGCCGCCCTGAACTGGTGTTTAGCGCAATGGAGGTTGTTGGATCAGCGTGGCATAGGTTTCGAATGTCTCAGAACCACGCAGAACCTGGAACTCAACCCGGCTTCCCGGTTGGCGCTCGGCTATCATCAAAAGTAAAGCCCTGGCATCATCCGCTTCAATGCCATCGATGCTTATCAGGATGTCGCCCTGCCTGATGCCCGCATTCCATGCTGGTCCATTGACGGTGACGCCCCTGACCTGGACACCGCGCCGCACGGCACTGCCGTCATTTTGCAGTGAGAGGGGCAGGTCACTGAACAAGGCGCCGATGGATCCCCGCCTGACACTGCCGTTTTCAACAATCTGTTGCATGACATCCTTGGCCATGGCTATGGGAATGGCAAATCCGATATTTTGAGCACCCTGCATCTGCCCGAGGTTACGCGTATTGATGCCGATGACTTCGCCGCTGTAATTGATCAATGCGCCACCGCTATTGCCGGCATTGATAGCAGCATCCGTTTGAATGAAGTCTTCGTAGAGTACTGACCCCAGGTCATTTCGCCCGGTTGCGCTGATGATCCCCATGGTGACCGTGTGGCTTAAACCAAACGCATTCCCAATGGCCAGTACGACATCCCCCACACGGATATTGGCGTCTTCTGCCAACGGTGCCGCCGGCAACCCGCTCAAGTCGATTTTAAGAACCGCCAGGTCCGTTTCCGGATCATTACCAACCACCTGTGCCGTGGCAAAGCGGCCATCCCACAAACCCACGCTGATGTTTTGAACCTGGCTGATCACATGATTATTGGTCAGGATATAGCCATCTTCGCTGACCAGCACACCTGAACCCATGTCCTGACGAGAGCGTGATACATAGGAACTGCCCAGTAATTTCTGCAGTCGTGGACTGACCTGTTGCAATTCAACGGTCCGGGTGTAAATACTGACCACCGAGGGCGCGGTACGATCAACCGCGTCCGCATAGGAAACGGGCGCTGGAGGCGGGGTGTTTGTGGTTTCCGGCTGACGGATCAACCGGTTGCTGACGCTGGGCCACAGATACACGATAACAAAGGCCAGTGCCAATCCGGCGACAACCGAACGAGTCAAAAAACCCATTATTGATCCCGCTTTTGTTTTCCTGTCAGAAACCTTGCTTTCAGCCTGATTCATCCCGGTCATTTTCCGTCAATTTGAATTCAATACCGGTTTTCTTCAAAAACCAGTGCTTATAGAGCAATTCTATCGGCAAATCGTTTGTCTCGCATGGTCCGTTTCGGTAAAATAATGGATTAATTCAGGTGAGGGACAGGATGAAAGCTTCGATTGTTACAAGCAGCCTGTTCTGCACCACTGTTTTTAAGCAAAAAATATTGAATATCCCGATAACGAGTAACTGTCCTTGCAAGGGGCGTTTTTCTGCTGGAGAACTAAATGTCATCTGACGACGTAAACAAAGGGCGCCGCCGATTTTTGGTTGCGACCACTTCTGTCGTGGGCGGTGTTGGTGTCGGCTTTGCCGCCATACCGTTCATCAAGTCATGGATGCCCAGTGCCAGGGCACAAGCAATCGGTGTCCCGGTTGAAGTAAATGTGGCTAAACTGAAGGAAGGTCAGTTGCTCAAGGTGCAGTGGCGTGGTCAAACCATTGGCGTTTTACGTCGAACACAGGAAATGGTCGACGGTCTTTCCAAAGTTGACAGTTCATTGTCTGACCCGGAGTCGCTGAATGCCGAGCAACCGGCATATATACACGGTGAGCCACGTGCATTGAAACCGGAATTTCTGGTGGTCAATATGCACTGTACTCACCTGGGCTGTGTTCCCCAGATGATTCCAGAGGTTGGTCCTCAGCCATTTGATTCAGATTGGAATGGCGGTTTTTACTGCCCTTGCCATAAATCAAAGTTTGATTTATCGGGGCGCGTGTATAGTGGCGTGCCGGCACCAACCAATTTGCGCATTCCACCCTATAGCTTTCTTGATGAGCAAACCCTGATCATCGGCGTAAGTCCGAAGGGAGCAGTGTAATGGCTAAAGTTGCAAGCGGCCTTTCCAAAAAGGCAAACGAACTTCTGAACTGGTTTGATGATCGTTTACCGGTTACCGCTTTTTGGAATAACGTGATGACGGGCTATATGGCCCCCAAGAATTTCAACTTCTGGTACTACATGGGCTCATTGGCCCTGTTGGTCCTGGTTATCCAGATTTTTTCCGGCATCCTGCTGGCGATGCATTACAAGCCCTCCGCTGTTGAGGCTTTCGCCTCCGTTGAGTACATCATGCGTGATGTGGAGTGGGGTTGGTTGATTCGCTATATGCATACCACCGGAGCTTCCTTCTTCTTTATCCTGATCTACCTGCACATGTTCCGCAGCCTGTTATACGGTTCGCACAAGGCGCCGCGTGAGTTGTTGTGGGTTTTTGGTATGTTTATTTACGTGGCCCTGATGGCGGAAGCATTCCTGGGTTACATCCTGCCATGGGGGCAAATGTCTTACTGGGGGGCACAGGTTATTATCAACCTGTTCGGTGCGCTTCCGAAAATTGGTGAGCCATTAACACAGTGGATACGTGGTGATTACTTTATCTCCGATGCTACCCTGAACAGGTTCTTTTCACTGCATGTGATTGCGGTGCCACTCGCGTTGCTGGGCCTGGTGATGTTACACCTGGTGGCATTGCGTGAGAATGGTTCCAATAACCCTGATGGTATTGAAATCAAGAAAAACAAAGATGCAGAAGGTAAGCCGCTGGATGGCATCCCGTTCCACCCGTATTACACCGTCAAGGATATTTTTGGTGTCGGGATGTTTTTTATCATATTCGCTTTTGTGCTCTTCTTTTGGCCGGAAGCCGGTGGTTTATTCCTGGAGCACGACAATTTTATACCGGCCAATCCATTGGTGACACCGGAACACATCAAGCCGGTTTGGTATTTCACGCCGTTCTATGCGATTTTGAAGGCTGTGCCGGATAAACTGCTGGGCGTGTTAACCATGGGTGCATCAGTTGCCATTTTGTTTTTCCTGCCCTGGCTT
>Ga0316189_10002921_pt1 | contig 16671 bp, 12 predicted proteins | sample LowCovwburrow_MG_FD_204930 | JGI IMG/M metagenome (GOLD analysis project Ga0316189, IMG submission 204930) | Coastal sediment microbial communities from Maine, United States - Lowes Cove worm burrow | ecosystem: Environmental > Aquatic > Marine > Coastal > Sediment | place: USA: Maine... | reverse complement strand
TCAAGAGATTCAGCAGAAAAGAGTTAGATCTAAAGTTCTGGCTGCTGAGTAAAAAGACATAGGGCAGGCCCTGGAACGAAGAGACTTAGGGGAAACCCTAAAATGAAGAGACATGGGGCAAACCCCGAATAGTAACGACGGTTTAAAAACCGCAACATAAAGACGAGGAGCCACGGTTAAACCCTGGCGTTTGAACTCGAGAGGTAACTACAGATGGCTAAGAAAGTAGCTAGCTACATCAAGCTGCAGGTTCCTGCAGGCCAGGCGAATCCGTCGCCGCCTGTTGGTCCCGCGCTCGGTCAGCACGGCGTCAATATCATGGAGTTCTGCAAGGCGTTCAACGCGCAGACCCAGGGTACTGAGCCAGGTCTGCCGATTCCCGTGGTGATTACGGTTTACAGTGATCGCAGCTTCACCTTCATTTCCAAGACGCCTCCGGCGGCCATCCTGTTGCTGAAAGCAGCGGGTCTCAAGAAAGGCTCCGGCGTGCCCAACACCGACAAGGTTGGCAAGGTTAATCGTGCGCAGCTCGAAGAGATCGCCACGACCAAGATGCCTGACCTGACAGCGGCCGACATGGACGCAGCGGTACGCACGATTGCAGGCACTGCCCGCAGCATGGGCATTGAAGTTGAGGGAGTGGTCTGATGGCTACGATGAGCAAACGTAAGAAAGCCGCTCGTGAGAAAGTCGATTCGACCACGCACTACGAGATCAACGAGGCGCTGAATCTCGTCAAAGAGCTGGCTATCGCCAAGTTCCCCGAGAGTATTGATATTTCGGTCAACCTCGGCGTTGACCCTCGCAAATCGGATCAGGTCGTACGCGGCTCGACCGTGCTGCCCAACGGCACCGGAAAGACGGTTCGCGTCGCGGTATTTGCGCAGGGCGAAAATGCGGAGAAGGCTACTGCTGCAGGCGCTGACATTGTCGGCTTTGAAGACCTTGCTGAGACAATCAAGGGCGGCGAGATGAATTTCGACGTCGTAATTGCAACGCCTGACGCCATGCGTGTTGTCGGTCAGCTGGGCCAGATCCTCGGTCCGCGCGGCCTGATGCCTAACCCCAAGGTTGGCACGGTCACCGCTGACGTCGAGACGGCCGTAAAGAACGCCAAGGCCGGCCAGGTGCGTTATCGCACAGACAAGGCGGGCATCATCCACTGCCCAATCGGTCGTGCTGATTTCGAAGTCGGTGCGTTGAAGGAAAATCTTGATGCGTTGCTGCTTGACCTGAAGAAGATCAAGCCTGCATCGGCCAAGGGTATTTATTTTCGCAAGCTCACGGTCTCCTCGACGATGGGACCAGGTGTCGCGGTAGATCGCGGCAGCATCGACGCTTAAAGAACTTGTTACGTCGCCTTCAGGGCGTCGCAACAATAGCCGCAAGGATGCGGCGATCGTCGAAGACCACAGGTGATCGGGCTGAACCCCGGTCTTAATAGACGCCTGTGTAGATGGTTGTACCTTAGTCAGACATTGATCTGGCAACGGTTGCCATCCGACAAGGAACTGGAAGTTCCAATAGGGTAGGTGAGAGGTGACGCAAGTCAGCTCGAGCCTTTTGTTGTAACCGTAGCCAGGAGAAACTCATGGCACTGAGACTCGAAGACAAGAAAGCTCTTGTCAAAGAGGTGAATGCGGTTGCGGGCGACTCTGTGACAGCTGTAGCGGCTGAATACAGAGGCTTGTCCGTTTCTGAGATGACGGAGTTGCGTAAAACAGCACGCGATGCCGGCGTTTACCTGCGTGTTGTAAAAAACACGTTGGCGCGTCGCGCCGTCGAGGGAACCGACTTTGAGTGCATGCAAGACACACTCAAGGGACCGATCCTGCTCGCATTTGCCAAAGACGATCCAGGTGCCGCTGCACGGATAATCAAGGACTTTGCCAAGGAGCATAAAGCTCTGCAGGCAGTCTCGCTTTCAGCCGGTGGGCAACTCATGCCGGGTTCTGATCTTGCAAAGTTGGCAGAACTGCCAACGCTGGATCAGGCTCGTTCCATGTTGCTCGGCGTCCTGCTAGCACCGATGTCCCAGCTGGTACGCACTTTGGCCGAACCGCCTGCAATGCTCGCGCGCACTTTGAGTGCACGTGGCGAACAGGACGCGGCCTAGGATCACCAAGTATTACCTGACTCAGGAAAGAAACTTTTAGAGGAAATTAGAAAAATGGCACTTTCAAACGAAGATCTGCTCAAAGAGCTGAGCGCAAAGCCCATCATGGAAGTCGTAGAGCTCGTAAAGATGCTCGAAGACGAGTGGGGCGTATCTGCTGCGGCACCTGTTGCTGCAGCTGCTGGTCCGGCCGCAGAGGCTGCCGCTGTTGAAGAGAAGGACGAGTTCGACGTAGTTCTGACAAGCTTTGGCGGTAACAAGGTTTCAGTGATCAAGGCAGTTCGCACGATCACCGGTCTTGGCCTCAAGGAAGCTAAGGACGCAGTCGAAGGCGTGCCGTCGACCATTAAGGAAGGCGCTGCTAAGGCAGATGCAGAGGAAGTCAAGAAGCAGCTTGAAGAAGCCGGCGCATCTGTCGAGCTCAAGTAAGCTTTGTTGTCCGAAATCTGGACAAAGAACCTGACGGTTCAAAAGTCGGGTGAGCAGCCAGTCGCATAAGCGGCTGGCTGCTTGCTCGCGCCTGTTATTCAGGATTTTTTTATATTTTTGAGGGTATTCTCGAATGGCTTATTCATTCACAGAGAAAAAGCGCATCCGCAAGAACTTTGGTAAGCGTCCGACGATCCTGGACGTTCCTTACCTGTTGTCGATCCAGGTCGACTCCTACAAGAAGTTCCTGCAAACAGACAAATCGATCGAAGACCGCACAGACCGGGGGCTGCATGCAGCGTTCCAGTCAGTGTTCCCGATCGTAAGCTACTCAGGCAACGCAGCGCTCGAGTACGTCAGCTACCGTCTCGGCGAGCCGGTATTTGACGTCAAAGAGTGTCAGATGCGTGGGCTGACGTACGCCGCGCCAATTCGCGTCAACGTTCGACTCGTCATATACGACAAAGAGGCGAGCGGAACGCCAAAGCCAGTGAAGGACATTCGGGAACAAGAGGTTTATCTCGGCGAAATGCCGCTGATGACCGATCACGGTACCTTCGTGATCAACGGTACCGAGCGCGTCATCGTGTCGCAGCTGCACCGTTCACCGGGCGTATTCTTCGACCACGACAAAGGCAAGACACACAGCTCCGGAAAGTTGCTGTTCTCGGCGCGGATCATTCCGTACCGTGGCTCTTGGCTCGACTTTGAGTTTGACCCCAAAGATGCAGTATTTGCCCGTATCGACCGTCGCAGGAAGCTGCCGGTAACGATCATTCTGCGTGCTCTCGGCATGGACAATGAAGAGATGCTCGACATGTTCTTCGAGACCACCGACTTCGTGCTGTCCGAGAAAGACATCAAGATGACGCTGGTTCCCGAGCGCCTGCGCGGTGAAACCGCGAGCTTCGACATCAAGCTGGGTCGCAAGCTGATCGTTGAAGCAAGCAAGCGTATTACGGCCAAGCACGTTCGCGACATGGAGAAATCCACGGTCGACAAACTGGCTGTGCCGAAGGAATACCTCGAAGGCAAGATTCTCGCGCACAACATTGTTGATACGGAGACCGGCGAAATGCTGGCGGCTGCCAACACCGAGTTGACCGAAGAACTGGTCGACCAGCTGATTGAGGCAGGTGTTGAGGAAATCAGCGCGTTGTACGTGAATGACCTGGATCGTGGTCCGTTCATCTCCAATACGCTGAATATCGACCCGTCCACGACGCGTCTCGAAGCGCTCGTTGAAATCTATCGCATGATGCGTCCGGGAGAGCCGCCCACCAAGGAAGCGGCGGAGAACCTGTTCCAGAATCTGTTCTTCAACCCGGATCGCTATGACCTCTCAGGCGTGGGCCGTATGAAGTTCAATCGCCGCGTAGGTCGTGAGGAATCGACTGGCGAAGGCGTGCTGGATCGCGAGGATATTCTTGACGTACTGCAGACATTGATCGACATTCGCAACGGTTACGGCTCGGTCGATGATATCGATCACCTCGGCAACCGCCGCGTCCGCTCGGTTGGCGAAATGGCAGAGAATGCTTTCCGCGTAGGTCTGGTTCGTGTCGAGCGCGCGGTTAAAGAGCGCCTGACGCAGGCAGAGGCCGACGGCCTGATGCCGCAGGAAATGATCAATGCCAAGCCGGTTGCAGCTGCAGTTAAAGAGTTCTTCGGCTCAAGTCAGCTGTCGCAGTTCATGGATCAGAACAACCCGCTGTCAGAAGTCACTCACAAACGCCGCGTATCGGCGCTCGGGCCGGGTGGCCTGACGCGCGAGCGTGCAGGCTTTGAGGTGCGCGATGTGCACCCGACACACTATGGCCGGGTTTGCCCGATTGAGACGCCTGAAGGCCCGAACATTGGCCTGATCAACTCGCTGGCGGTCTATGCCCGCACCAACGAATACGGTTTCCTCGAGACGCCATATCGTAGGGTCGTGAAGAGCAAGGCTACCGCGGATATCGACTATCTGTCCGCTATTGAAGAGAGCCAGTTCATCATCGCCCAGGCGAACTCTGATCTGGACAAAAACGGCAAGTTCACTGAAGAACTGATCTCGGTTCGTCACAAGAACGAATTCACGCTGGCCTCGCCGGAAGACATCGAGTACATGGACGTCAGTCCCCGCCAGATCGTATCGGTCGCGGCGGCGCTGATTCCGTTCCTCGAGCATGATGACGCCAACCGCGCACTCATGGGTTCGAACATGCAACGCCAGGCAGTACCGACGCTGCGCGCTGAAGCGCCGCTGGTTGGTACCGGCATTGAGCGTGCTGTTGCTGTCGACTCAGGCGTTACGGTTGTTGCACGTCGCGGCGGTTACGTTGACTCTGTTGATGCCTCGCGCATCGTTGTTCGAGTCAATGACGACGAGACGACGGCTGCCGAGCCGGGTGTCGATATCTACAACCTGACCAAGTACACGCGTTCCAACCAGAACACCTGTATCAACCAGCGCCCGCTGGTGAAAGCCGGTAATGCGATCGCCGCAGGCGACGTTCTGGCTGACGGGCCGTCGACTGACATGGGTGAGCTGGCGCTTGGCCAGAACCTGCTGGTCGCGTTCATGCCGTGGAACGGCTACAACTTTGAGGACTCGATTCTGATTTCAGAGCGTGTCGTCAAGGAAGATCGCTTCACAACAATTCACATCGAAGAACTGCAGTGTGTTGCTCGCGACACCAAGCTCGGCCCCGAAGACATCACCTCGGATATTCCGAATGTTGGTGATTCTGCACTGGCCAAGCTTGACGAGTCCGGCATCGCGTTTATCGGTGCCGAGGTCAAGGCAGGCGACATTCTGGTGGGCAAGGTAACGCCGAAGGGCGAAACCCAGCTGACGCCGGAAGAGAAGCTGCTGCGTGCCATTTTCGGTGAGAAAGCATCTGACGTTAAAGACACGTCATTGCGTGTGCCGCCGGGCATGGATGGCACCGTCATCGATGTTCGCGTATTCACACGTGACGGCGTGGAGAAAGACGCTCGTGCCTTGTCTATCGAGAAGGCAGAGCTTGAAAGCGTCCGTAAGGACCTCGACGATACGCTGCGCATTCTCGAAGAAGATATCTACGAGCGTGTAGAGCGCATGCTGACTGGCAAGATGGCGCAGGGCGGACCTAACAAGCTGAAGTCCGGCTCCAAGATCACCAAGGCTTACCTTGATGAGTTGTCACGAGAGCAGTGGTTCGAGATCCGACTGAAAAATGACGATGCCAACGAGCAGCTGCAGAACTCGTTCGAACGTCTGAAGTCGCAGCGCGATGAGTTTGATCGTCGTTACGAGGAGAAGAAGGTCAAGATCACCGCTGGTGACGATCTGGCTCCGGGCGTACTGAAGATGACCAAGGTCTATTTGGCGGTCAAGCGTCGCATTCAGCCGGGTGACAAGATGGCTGGTAGGCATGGTAACAAGGGTGTTATCTCAACGATCGTTCCGGTCGAAGATATGCCATACCTTGAGAACGGTAATCCGGTCGACATCGTGCTCAACCCGCTTGGTGTTCCATCACGTATGAACGTCGGCCAGGTGCTTGAAACTCACCTCGGCTGGGCGGCCAAGGGTGTTGGCAACAAGATCAACGAAATGTTGAAGGCCAAGGAATCGATTACGAAATTGCGCCAGTTCCTCGACGCCGTTTACAACAAGACGGGCGGCAGGCAGGAGGACCTCAAGTCCTTCTCTGACGCGGAAATTGTCGAGTTGGCCGGTAATCTCACCAAGGGTGTGCCTACCGCAACGCCGGTGTTCGACGGTGCAACTGAAGCGGAGATCAAGGGTCTGCTGGAACTCGCAGGACTGGATCCATCCGGTCAGTCAACGTTGTTCGATGGCCGCACAGGCGACAAGTTCGATCGCGACGTTACCGTCGGTTACATGTACATGTTGAAGCTCAACCACCTGGTTGACGACAAGATGCACGCCCGCTCAACCGGACCTTACAGTCTCGTCACGCAGCAGCCGCTGGGTGGTAAGGCACAGTTCGGTGGCCAGCGATTCGGTGAGATGGAGGTCTGGGCGCTCGAAGCTTATGGCGCCGCCTACACCTTGCAGGAAATGCTGACCGTCAAGTCGGACGATGTTCAGGGTCGTACCAAGATGTACAAGAACATCGTCGACGGCGAACATCACATGGATGCCGGCATGCCGGAATCGTTCAATGTGCTCGTCAAGGAGATTCGATCTCTGGGCATCAACATTGAGCTGGAGACAGACTAATGAAAGATCTGCTAAAGCTTTTCAAATATCAGAACCCGGTTGATGATTTCGATGCAATTCGCATCGGCCTGCCGTCACCTGACAGAGTGCGTTCCTGGTCTTTCGGCGAAGTTAAGAAGCCGGAGACGATCAACTATCGTACGTTCAAGCCGGAGCGTGATGGCCTGTTTTGCGCGAAGATCTTTGGTCCGGTAAAGGACTACGAGTGTCTTTGTGGCAAGTACAAGCGCCTGAAGCACCGCGGTGTCGTGTGTGAGAAGTGTGGCGTCGAAGTCACGCAGACCAAGGTTCGTCGTGAGCGCATGGCGCACATCGAATTGGCGAGCCCGGTTGCACACATCTGGTTCCTGAAATCATTGCCGTCACGTATTGGCCTGATGCTGGACATGACGCTCAGGGAAATCGAGCGCGTGCTGTACTTTGAGGCCTTCGTGGTCGTCGAGCCCGGCATGACCGATCTTGAGCGTGGTCAGCTGATGACCGACGACATGTACCTCGAGGCTCTCGAGCAGTACGGCGACGAATTCGATGCTCGTATGGGTGCCGAGGCCGTCCGCGACATGCTGTCGACCATCGACTTGCAGCGTGAAATGCTGCAGGTTCGTGAAGACATCGGTGCGACACGCTCCGAGACCAAGATCAAGCGCCTGTCGAAGCGCCTGAAACTGGTGGAGTCGTTCATCGAGTCAGGCAACAAGCCTGAATGGATGGTGCTTACGGTACTGCCCGTGCTGCCGCCGGACTTGCGTCCGCTGGTACCGCTGGACGGTGGTCGTTTTGCGACCTCGGATCTCAACGATCTGTATCGCCGCGTCATCAACCGCAACAATCGCCTGCGCCGACTGCTGGAGCTGAACGCTCCGGACATCATCGTGCGCAACGAAAAGCGCATGCTGCAGGAGTCTGTAGACGCGCTGCTTGATAACGGTCGTCGCGGCCGTGCAATCACGGGCACCAACAAGCGTCCGCTGAAGTCACTCGCCGACATGATCAAGGGCAAGCAGGGTCGTTTCCGTCAGAATCTGCTCGGCAAACGCGTGGACTACTCCGGTCGCTCCGTTATCGTGGTTGGCCCGACACTGAAGCTGCACCAGTGTGGCCTGCCGAAGAAGATGGCGCTGGAACTGTTCAAGCCGTTCATCTTCTCCAAGCTGCAACTGCGTGGCGAGGCGACGACGATCAAGGCCGCCAAGCGCCTCGTCGAGCGCGAAGGTCCGGAAGTCTGGGATATTCTCGAAGAGGTTATTCGCGAGCACCCGGTCATGCTGAACCGTGCCCCGACACTGCACCGTCTTGGCATCCAGGCATTCGAGCCCGTACTGATTGAAGGTAAGGCTATCCAGCTGCATCCGCTCGTATGTACAGCGTTCAACGCTGACTTCGATGGTGACCAGATGGCTGTGCACGTACCGCTGTCGATCGAGGCACAGCTGGAAGCCCGTGCCCTGATGATGTCGTCCAACAACATCCTGTCGCCGGCGAACGGTGATCCGATTATCGTTCCGTCGCAGGACGTCGTACTCGGCCTTTACTACATGACTCGTACCCGCGTGAACGCGAAGGGTGAGGGCATGGTCCTGGCCAGTCTCGATGAGGCGCGTCGCGCGTTCGAGACCGGCGCAGCTGAGCTGCAGGCGAGCGTCAAGATTCGCGTAACCGTTCACGAGGCGGACGAAGAGGGCGAGCTCCATGAGGTCACGAAGATCATGGACACAACCGTCGGGCGCGCGCTGCTGTCGACAATCCTGCCGAAGGGTATGGAGTTCACGCTGATCAACCAGGCAATGACCAAGAAAGCGATTTCGAACGTCATCAACGCCTGCTACCGTCAGCTCGGCCTGAAGAAGACGGTCGTTTTCGCTGACCGCCTGATGTACACGGGATTCCGCAATGCCACGATGGCCGGTATTTCTATCGGCGTAAACGACATGGTCGTGCCGGAGAGCAAAGGCGAGATCCTGGCGGTTGCTGAAGCTGAAGTTAAAGAGATCCAGGACCAGTACGCGTCCGGTCTTGTTACCGAGGGCGAGCGTTACAACAAGGTTGTCGACATCTGGTCACGAACGAATGACCAGGTAGCGAAAGCCATGATGGACAAGCTCGGATCGGAAATGGTGACCAATGCGGCTGGCAAGAAGGTCGAGCAGGAATCATTCAACTCCATCTACATGATGGCCGACTCGGGCGCTCGTGGTAGTGCTGCTCAGATTCGTCAGCTGGCTGGTATGCGAGGCCTCATGGCGAAACCGGATGGCTCGATCATCGAGACACCGATTACGGCGAACTTCCGTGAAGGTCTGGACGTACTGCAGTACTTCATCTCGACTCACGGTGCTCGTAAAGGCCTGGCCGATACGGCTCTGAAGACAGCCAACTCCGGTTACCTGACGCGTCGCCTTGTCGACGTTGCGCAGGACCTGGTTGTGACTGAGGTTGATTGCGAAACTCGCAATGGCGTCGCCATGGCACCGATCGTTGAAGGCGGCGACATCGTCGAACCGCTGCGTGACCGTGTACTGGGTCGAGTTCTTGCCGAGCCGGTTCTTCTCCCGGGCACGGACAAGGTGGCATTCGATGCCGGTACGTTGCTGGATGAGGCCGCAGTTGCTCGTCTCGAGGAGCTGTTCATTGACTACGTACTGGTTCGCTCTCCCATTACCTGTGAAATTCGCTACGGCGTTTGCGCACAGTGTTATGGACGTGATCTGGCGCGTGGCCACCGCATCAACATTGGCGAGGCTGTTGGCGTCATCGCAGCGCAGTCAATCGGTGAGCCGGGCACACAGCTGACAATGCGTACCTTCCATATCGGTGGTGCCGCATCACGTTCCGCTGCAATCAACAGCATTGAGATCAAGTCTGCCGGTGTCGCCAAGCTGAACAACATCAAGACCGTTGCCCACCACAAGGGCTACCTGGTTGCGGTGTCGCGTTCCGGTGAGATTTCGGTCATCAACGAGCACGGTCGCGAGCGCGAGCGCTACAAGGTTCCTTACGGTGCCACGATCACGATCGCCGATGGGGCTGCAGTTAAGCCTGGCCAGGTCGTTGCGAACTGGGATCCGCACACTCACCCGGTTGTTACCGAGGTGGAGGGCAAGATCAAGTTCGAGGACTTCATCGATGGTCTGACCGTTGCCGAGCAAATGGACGAATTCACCGGACTGACATCGATTGTCGTACTGGATCCAAAGAGTCGTGGCTCTGCAGGCAAGGATCTGCGTCCCGTCGCCAAGCTGGTTGATGCCGATGGCAAGGAGATCTGCTTCGCCAACACCGAGATTCCGGCTGTGTACGCGTTGCCGGTGGGTGCAATTATTTCCATGGGTGACGGCGCCGACGTATCCGTTGGTGACATCATCGCCCGCATCCCGCAGGCGTCTTCGAAGACGCGTGATATCACGGGTGGTCTGCCGCGAGTTGCCGACCTGTTCGAAGCGCGCAAGCCGAAGGATCCGGCGATCATGGCGGAGCATACCGGTACGGTCAGCTTCGGTAAGGAGACCAAAGGCAAGCGTCGTCTGGTCATCACCGAGGAAAATGGCGAGAGCCATGAGGAGCTGATTCCGAAATGGCGTCACCTCAACGTGTTCGAGGGTGAGCAGGTCGTGCAGGGCGAAATCATCGCCGACGGTGAGCCTAACCCGCATGACATCCTGCGTTTGCAGGGCGTTGAGAACCTGGCTGATTACCTGGTGCGCGAGATTCAGGACGTGTATCGCCTGCAGGGTGTGAAGATCAATGACAAGCATATCGAGGTAATTATTCGCCAGATGCTGCGCAAGGTCATTGTTGCAACCGCCGGTGAAAGCAACTACCTGCGCGGTGAGCAGATCGACAAGGCGCGCTTCCTCGAAGTCACAGAGCAGCTCGAAGCACAGCATAAAGAGCCGCTGACGATCGATCCGATATTGCTGGGAATCACCAAGGCATCGCTGGCGACAGAGTCGTTCATTTCGGCGGCATCGTTCCAGGAAACAACTCGCGTCCTCACAGAGGCCGCGGTTCGTGGCCTGAGGGACGACCTGCGCGGTCTGAAAGAGAACGTCATCGTTGGCCGCCTGATACCAGCCGGCACCGGTTTCGCCCATCATGCGGAGCGTCGACGCACTCGCGAGCAGGATCTTGCCGATCAGCTCCAGGAGCTCGAAGACGCGCAAACAGCCGCCGCGGAAGCAGCGGCTTTTGCGGAAGCTGCGGAAAGCGCGCCGGATGATGCGCCAGAAGCAGAAGGAGCGGAGGCTCCGGCCGAATAGAAACAAGGGCTTACGTGGTGTGGGCCGGTTGTCTTGACAGCAATCGGCCCGCGTCACTACAATGCCCGCCCTTAACCCTGGGGCTCGCTATTGGCGGGCCCTGATTTTCTGGGGGCAGAAGTCTTGTCCCAGACACCCGGAGTTGAATCGAATTAGATTCAACAGCCGGGTGCGCGCGTTTTTTTTAGAGGAATGAAGGCCTATGGCCACAGTAAATCAATTAGTACGCAACGCTCGTGTAACGAAACGTGTCAAAAGCACGGTTCCTGCGCTGGAAGCCAGCCCGCAAAAGCGCGGCGTGTGCACGCGTGTTTATACGACGACGCCTAAGAAGCCGAACTCGGCTATGCGTAAGGTTGCTCGTGTGCGCCTTACCAACGGCTACGAAGTAACGAGTTACATCGGTGGCGAAGGCCATAACCTGCAGGAACATAGCGTCGTGTTGATTCGCGGCGGTCGTGTAAAAGACCTGCCGGGTGTTCGTTATCACACCGTCCGCGGCACACTTGATTGTGCTGGCGTATCGGACCGCAAGCAGGGCCGTTCCAAATACGGCACAAAGCGGCCTAAGTCATAAGAGTAGAGAAGAATGTCAAGACGTACACAGGCACCTAAACGCACTATCCTGCCGGACCCGAAGTATAAGTCCCAGCTGCTGGCCAAATTCATGAACATGATCATGAATGACGGCAAGAAATCTGTTGCTGAGCGCATCATTTACGGCGCACTGGATCGCATCGCCGAGAAAGAGACCAACACGGATGAGAAGGCGCTCGAGCTGCTGGAAACTGCGCTTGAGAACGTCAAGCCCGTGGTTGAGGTCAAGTCTCGTCGTGTCGGTGGCGCAACCTACCAGGTTCCGGTCGAAGTTCGCCAGGTTCGTCGTCAGACGCTGGCTATGCGCTGGGTCATTGACGCGGCACGTAAGCGCAGCGAGAAATCCATGGCGCACCGTCTCGCTCACGAGCTGCTTGATGCTGCGGAGAATCGCGGTACGGCCGTGAAGAAGAAAGAAGACACGCATCGCATGGCCGAAGCTAACAAGGCATTTTCGCACTACCGCTGGTAGATGGACTTGTCGTGGCACGAACAACCCCAATCGAGCGTTACCGCAATATCGGCATCATGGCCCATATTGATGCGGGCAAGACGACCACGACCGAGCGAGTCCTGTTTTATACGGGTGTATCCCACAAGATAGGCGAAGTGCACGACGGCGCGGCCGTCATGGACTGGATGGAACAGGAGCAGGAGCGTGGTATCACCATCACGTCTGCTGCGACGACCTGCTTCTGGCAGGGCATGGACAAGCAGTTCGAACAGCACCGCATCAACATTATCGATACGCCGGGCCACGTTGATTTCACGATCGAGGTCGAGCGCAGCCTGCGAGTGCTGGACGGCGCGGTAACGGTGCTTTGTTCGGTTGGCGGCGTCGAGCCGCAGACGGAGACCGTTTGGCGGCAGGGTAACAAGTACCACGTACCGCGCATGATCTTCGTCAACAAGATGGACCGCGCCGGCGCGGATTTCCTGCGTGTCGTAGCCCAGGTTGAAGAGCGCCTGGGTGCCAATGCCGTTCCTATTCAGTTGCCGATCGGCGCTGAAGAGAATTTTGCGGGTGTCATTGACCTCATCGGGATGCGCGCAATCTACTGGCATGAGTCCAATATGGGCACGACCTACGATGAGGTAGAAATTCCTGAGGAGCTGCGGGCGGAGTCAGAGGCGTGGCGCGAGAAGATGATCGAGGCCGCTGCCGAGGGCGACGAGGAGCTGCTTGAGAAGTTTCTCAATGACGGAAACCTGAGTGACGCAGAGATTCGCAAGGGCTTGCGCGAGCGCACCCTGAAAAACGAAGTTGTGGTCACCATGTGTGGTTCGGCTTTCAAGAACAAGGGCGTGCAGGCACTGCTCGATGCTGTTGTTGAGTTCATGCCGTCGCCGGTCGATGTGCCTGCAATTGTGGGTCACATTGATGAGGATACGGACGGCGAGCGCCATCCGGATGACAACGAGCCATTTGCGGCGTTGGCTTTCAAGATTGCCACCGACCCGTTTGTAGGTAACCTGACGTTCTTCCGCGTCTATTCCGGCGTGCTGAATTCGGGTGATACGATTCTTAACCCAATTAAGGGCAAGAAAGAACGCATCGGGCGCATCCTGCAGATGCACTCGAACGACAGGAAAGAGATCAAGGAAGTGCGCGCGGGCGATATCGCCGCCGCCGTTGGTCTCAAGGACGTTACTACTGGCGATACGCTATGTGACGTGAAGGAACCAATTACGCTCGAGCGCATGGAATTTCCGGAGCCGGTCATCTCCGTTGCGGTTGAGCCAAGAACCAAGGCTGATCAGGAAAAGATGGGCATCGCGTTGCAGAAGCTCGCGAAGGAAGACCCGTCATTCCGCGTACATACCGACGAGGAGTCGGGACAGACGATTATTTCGGGCATGGGCGAGCTGCATCTCGACATCATCGTTGATCGCATGAAGCGAGAATTCAACGTTGAGGCCAATGTCGGTCGGCCGCAGGTTGCCTATCGGGAGACGATTCGGAAGAGCGTCGAACAGGAAGGCAAGTTTGTGCGGCAGTCGGGCGGACGCGGTCAGTACGGTCACGTGGTACTGCGCATCGAGCCGTTGGCGGCCGGTACGGGTTACGAGTTCGTCAACGAAATTGTTGGCGGCGTCGTGCCAAGAGAATATATTCCTGCCGTGGACAAGGGCGTGCGGGAGCAGATGCAAAATGGTGTTGTCGCCGGCTATCCGCTGGTGGATTGCAAGGTCACCTTGATCGACGGCTCGTATCACGATGTTGATTCAAGCGAGATGGCGTTCAAGATCGCCGGCAGCATGGGCTTCCGTGAAGGTGCCCAGAATGCGAATCCAGTACTGCTGGAGCCGGTCATGAAGGTCGAGGTTGTGACACCGGAAGATTATATGGGCGACGTGATGGGCGATCTGAATCGCCGTCGCGGATTGCCACAGGGCATGGACGACACGCCGGCAGGCAAGGTCATTCGTGCCGAGGTACCGCTGGCCGAGATGTTCGGCTATGCCACGGATCTGCGCTCGATGAGCCAGGGCCGTGCTGTGTACTCAATGGAGTTTGAGAAGTATTCGGAAGTGCCACAAAACGTGGCCGACGTGGTTTTAAAGAAAGCTAGCTAATCGAGATTAGGGAAATGTCCAAAGAGAAATTTGAAAGAAACAAGCCGCACGTAAACGTGGGCACGATTGGTCACGTTGACCACGGCAAGACGACGCTGACAGCGGCACTGACGAAGTGCATGGCGGAACTGCACGGTGGTGCGGTATCGGCTTATGATCAGATCGACAATGCTCCTGAAGAGCGCGAGCGTGGTATCACGATTGCGACGGCGCACGTTGAGTACGAGAGTGAGAACCGTCACTACGCTCACGTTGACTGTCCGGGACATGCTGACTACGTGAAGAACATGATCACGGGTGCGGCACAGATGGACGGTGCGATTCTGGTGGTATCAGCGGCTGATGGCCCGATGCCGCAGACGCGCGAGCACATCCTTCTGGCACGCCAGGTAGGTGTACCGTACATCGTTGTTTACATGAACAAAGCGGACCAGGTTGACGACGAAGAGTTGCTTGAGCTGGTTGAGATGGAAGTTCGTGATCTTCTCTCGACGTACGAGTTCCCGGGTGATGACACACCGATCGTAACGGGCTCAGCGCTGAAGGCTTTTGAGGGCGACACGTCTGACATTGGTATTCCTTCGGTTGTGAAGCTGGTTGAAGCGATGGACAGCTACATTCCGCAGCCGGAACGCGCCATTGATGGTGACTTCCTGATGCCGGTTGAGGACGTGTTCTCAATTTCGGGTCGTGGCACGGTAGTAACGGGTCGTATCGAGCGTGGCGTTGTTAACGTCGGTGACGAGATCGAGATCGTTGGTATCAAGGATACGGCGAAGACGACCTGCACAGGCGTTGAGATGTTCCGCAAGCTGCTGGATCGCGGTGAAGCTGGTGACAACGTTGGTGTTCTGCTTCGTGGTACGAAGCGAGAAGAAGTTGAGCGTGGTCAGGTTCTGGCGAAGCCGGGTTCGATTACGCCGCACACCAAGTTTGAGGCAGAGGTTTACATTCTGACCAAGGACGAGGGTGGCCGTCATACGCCGTTCTTCAAGGGTTACCGTCCGCAGTTTTACTTCCGTACGACGGACGTTACGGGTGCTGTTGAGTTGCCGGAAGGCACCGAGATGGTCATGCCGGGCGACAACGTACAGATGGTTGTAGAGCTGATTGCACCGATTGCTATGGAAGACGGTCTGCGCTTCGCTATTCGCGAAGGCGGTCGTACCGTAGGCGCCGGAGTCGTCGCGAAGGTGATCGAGTAGAGGTATCGACCCCGCATGCAGGATATTCCTTACCGGAATGGCTCGCTCACGCTGCGCTTTATTTCCGGTAACGAACATCCCGCGCGCGGGATCTCGAATTTGAATGTAGATAAATGGTGCGGCTTTTGGCCGCGGTTGTTTCCAGCGATTGGCTACGGTGTATGCAAATCGTGCCAATCGACTGGGACAACGTAACTTTGAACTAGGCCAGTAGCTCAATTGGCAGAGCGGCGGTCTCCAAAACCGCAGGTTGGGGGTTCGATTCCCTCCTGGCCTGCCACTTTGTTGAAAACGACATGACGACTCAGACAGAAACAAGCGAAAGCGGCTTTCTCGACATTGTGAAGCTCGCACTTGCAGCGGCGGCACTCTTGGGTGGCCTGTATGGCTACTATTTTTACGAGAATGACCTGTCCCTGCCTTTGCGTGTACTCATGGTGCTCGTTGGCACTGGTGCCGGTATCGCGATTGCGATGACCAGCTTGCAGGGCAAGCGCCTGTGGCACTTCATCCAGGGTTCGCGCGTCGAAATTCGCAAGGTGGTTTGGCCGACAAAGCAGGAAACAACGCAGATGGCCCTGGTCGTCTTCGTCTTCACATTGATCATGGCGATCTTCTTCTGGGCGTTGGACTCAGGACTGCTTTGGTTGACCCGCAGGCTGGTTGGCTAGGCTGCTGTAAAAGAGAGTTAGAGGGAATACGTCTGTGGCCAAACGCTGGTATATCGTGCACGCCTATTCGAACTTCGAGCATCGCGTGAAGAGCGCGCTTGAGGAACGCATCGAGCGTTTCGGGTTGCAGGACAAGTTCGGAGATATTCTCGTCCCGACGGAAGAAGTCGTCGAGATGAAAGAGGGGCAAAAGCGCCGCAGTGAGCGCAAGTTCTTCCCGGGCTACGTGCTGGTCAACATGGAGATGGACGACGAGACGTGGCACCTCGTAAAAGAAGTGCCGAAAGTGCTGGGCTTTATTGGTGGCTCCAGTGACCGGCCGGCACCGATTACGGAAAAGGAAGCCGACCAGATTCTGAATCGTGTTCAGGAAGGTGTGGACAAGCCGCGGCCGAAGGTTCTTTTCGAGCCAGGCGAGGTTGTTCGCGTCATCGATGGTCCGTTCAACGACTTCAGTGGAGTGGTTGAGCAGGTCAATTATGAGAAGAGCCGCTTGCAGGTTGCGGTACAGATTTTGGGCCGATCGACTCCGGTGGAGCTCGACTTCGGCCAAGTGGAAAAGAGCTAGATCTAGACGTCTGGCAATTTAGTCAAGAGATTCAGCAGA
>Ga0316189_10002920_pt1 | contig 16672 bp, 15 predicted proteins | sample LowCovwburrow_MG_FD_204930 | JGI IMG/M metagenome (GOLD analysis project Ga0316189, IMG submission 204930) | Coastal sediment microbial communities from Maine, United States - Lowes Cove worm burrow | ecosystem: Environmental > Aquatic > Marine > Coastal > Sediment | place: USA: Maine... | reverse complement strand
TTCCTGGCTGAATACGGGGTACACACCTGCGGCGAGGTAAAAAAACTGCCCATCAGCATCTTGGCACGACGTTTTGGCAACCCGGGGCGGCGTATCTGGTATATGTGCCAGGGACAGGACCCTGCGGCCCTGCAACAGGATGTGCCGGCACCAAAATCGATCGGTCATGGCAAGGTCATGCCACCGAATACCGACGATACCGATGTGCTGTTGACCTACTTGATGCACATGAGTGAAAAAGTCGGCGCGCGGCTGCGACGCCATCGCTTGCAGGCACGGACTTTTTCGATAGGCCTGCGTACAACCGAAGGCTGGTCAGGCGGCAAGCTGCAATGCGCCCTCCCTACCAACGATGGCCGTCAGATTATGGCGCTATGCCGCCGCATGCTTGATGAAGCCTGGCAGGGGCAGGGTGTACACCAGGTCCAGGTCACCGCACTGGACCCGGTTGATAGTGGCAGCCAACTGGAATTATTTGTCGCCATGGACGACCCCCGGGATGATGTGAACGCTGTCATGGATGCCGTCAACCGGCGTTACGGAGAACTCGCACTCGCACCGGCACGACTACTCAAACGCTCCAGCATGCCGAACGTCATTGCACCGGCATGGAAACCCTTCGGACATCGGCAGACTGTCTGAGAACAGCATGTGCGGCGGCGTCTATTACTCGATTAACGGCCAGGATATCCGAGTGTATTTCCCGAATCCGGAGGCACAACTCCCTGTAAAAGTGCGTACCGGCGGGACCAGCCTCCTTGCCTGGGGACGCCGCCACCAGCAGGCCGGCACCTTGCCTTTCGGCGGCTGGGCCCGCCTGGATAGCATCTATGCCGGACGCTGGGACCGCTGGTTTCCGGTAGCGGTAAAAATACCCGTCAAAAGTTTTATGGAGAAAGATCTCGAAGGTCGCAGCCATTGGTACGACTTGACCAGAGGGCAATGGATCCAGGGTTTGGTCGCTCGCCACCGGCAGGAACGCCGCATATACGTCGTCACAATAGAGCCGGAACTGGCAGAGGCCATACATGATCGCTGGCCACGCATCATGAGTGGTTAAACATTGGTACGGGTACGGTATTCGCACTGGTTTTGTATCTATAAGTGCTATAATTCTAGTAGGAGGGTGACATAGGAAAGAGGGCAAAATAGGTTATTTGCCAGCGCCGGTAAACGGGCAACTGTTTAGTCACCCTTCGGACGCCTCGGGTAGCAATGGGCGGGTAACAGGAGTCAGGTCGTTCTGACAGCCGTGTGTTCGGTGGGGCAGTGCCACCAGCCAAGCCATGCGATGCCGGGGCGTTTCTATCTAACAGTGTCTGAACTTGCGAGAACGGCCACAGGACGTACAGCACAACGAGAAACGGCCCCCGAAGGAGTCGCTATTAACGCAGTATAAGCCTACCTCACGCTACCTTCGAGCTGCCTGAGGCGCTCTTTCAATGGCATGATTTCTGTTTCTCCATTTTTGACTGTACCGTCAATTAAAACGACGGCCAACGATATGGGGGCCGAAGGCCGTCACTCGGGGGCTCAAAAGCCTCCGTATACAGCTTCCTAGGAAGCCACATAAAGTATAGTTGCTGCTGTTGTTGATGTGGGTCAGGTATACATTTTGATGTAGTCAAATATGCATCAATATACGTACACAAATGACTGACACCGGAAGGTGTTTTCTTTGTCCGTCTGGTGGGTGTCTTCACCCACTGAAACCGGGGCGATCAATCGTCTATCTCGATTGCAATCAGGCCATCCAGTACCAGGGCACTCGGACTTACTGTGCCAAGAAGTGCTCTATCCTTTACAACCAGAATGCGCGTCAGGTTCAGTGAGGACATGAGGCGCGAACAATAACGGATGTCCATGTCGGGGTCGACGCAGACCGCTGGTTTGGTCATGATTTCATAGACATTCACCCGGCTGGGGGCCCTATCCTTGGCCAGCACCTGGTGCGCAATATCTGACGCCAGTATGAGACCGTACTCGTCATGCTCGTCCCTTTTATTGACGACGAGAACGTTGGTTTGCAACCGCTTCATTTCGTTAAGTGCCTCCTTAATGGTTGCACTACCGTTGATGGAGCCGTAGCCTGCCTTCATTACGTCTTTTGCACAGATGCGCTTTATGTCTTTCATCAATGATATCTCCAGAGTGAGTGTCTTTTATTGCTTACCTGTAGCATAGCCGTGCCGGGATTAGGGGAAAAGCCCCAGATTGCGTATTACCCTGGTCGGAAAAATCCTGTCTGCACTGTCGGCATTGTCTGACAGGCACCCGCCACCCGTTATTGAACATTATCCCTGCACCTGGGAGACAACAGTCTGCTATCTGGCTATGCCGGGGTAGGGTGCAGGCACTGGCCATCCTTCGGGGTGGCCTTTGCTTTGTGGTGCACGTAATTCGTTACACCACACTAACTGCTTGATACGCATAGGTACTAAACAGCATAATCTGTCACAGATATTATAGTATGTGATTTAAACTAAGCGACTGATAACAGGGTAAAAGGCCGGATTTCAGGCAACGAAAGCGACGGCACCTGCTTCCGTTTTTCTGAAGGGGGGGTGCCTGGATAATGCTCGTCACTGGAGAGAGCCATGTCAGATTATGAAGAATTCGAGATAGCAACACGGGCGGTACGCGTCGGGCAGCATCGCACGGCTGAAGGTGAACATTCTGAAGCCATATTCCCGACCTCAAGCTATGTCTTTGCAAGTGCTGCGGAAGCGGCTGCACGATTTTCCGGTGATCAGCCGGGGAATATCTATTCGCGTTTTACCAATCCAACCGTGAGGACATTTGAAGAACGACTTGCCTCAATGGAAGGCGGTGAACGCTGTGTGGGCACGTCGTCCGGCATGGCTGCCATCCTCGCAACCTGTGCCGGGCTGCTGCAAGCAGGTGACCATATTGTTTCGTCACGCAGTATCTTTGGCACCACGACCGTGCTGTTTACGACCTACCTGGCGCGCTTCGGAATTGAAACAAGCTTCGTCCCGCTGGCAGATACCAGTAGCTGGGAGGCGGCGATACATCCGGAAACACGGTTGCTGTTTCTGGAGACGCCATCCAACCCGTTGACGGATATCGCAGATATAAAACGCTTGTCCGCGCTGGCAAAGTCGAATAACTGTTTACTGGTGGTCGATAACTGTTTTTGCACCCCGGTATTGCAACAGCCACTGGCGCTCGGTGCTGATATCGTGATTCACTCGGCGACCAAGTACCTGGATGGGCAGGGGCGCTGTATCGGTGGCGCGGTCGTCGGTGACAATGAACTCGTCGGCAAAGAGGTATACGGCTTCTTGCGTACGGCCGGTCCAACCATGAGTCCGTTCAATGCCTGGGTATTTCTCAAGGGACTGGAAACACTGTCGATCAGGATGCAGGCACACTGCAGCAGCGCGCTCGTTCTGGCGCAGTGGCTGGAGCAGCAAGCGGGCGTGGCGCGGGTTTATCATCCGGGACTGGCATCACATCCACAGCACGAACTGGCGAGCCGTCAGCAATCCGGCTTTGGCGGCATCGTGTCCTTCGAATTACAGGGTGGTCAACGGGATGCCTGGGCATTGATTGATGCCCTGCGCATTTTCTCAATCACGGCAAACCTGGGCGATGCCAAGAGTACGGTGACCCACCCGGCAACGACCACGCATGGACGCCTGACACCGGAACAACGCGAAGATGCGGGCATATCGGATGGCCTGATCCGTCTGGCCATCGGACTGGAGTCAGTAGGAGATTTGCAAACCGATCTGGCAACCGGGCTTGCAGCACTGGATAACTGATGCATGTTCAGATTTTGCCGATACGATTTGTTGCTCACTCTGACGATGGCCATGCTGGGAACGGCTTGCAGCCAGTCAGAAACACCGCCAGCAGAACAGACTGAACAGGTAACGGATGTCAGCATTGTTCTTTATGAAGAGCAGGAGGCAGGGATCGATCCCTATGCGGTAAGAATACTGGTGAGTCCTGAATATGTTCGCTTCGACGACGGTTATGATGAGAGCGATTTTGTGCTGCTTAATCGAGGTTCACGCACGCTGTTTAGTGTGGTGCATGAGAACCGCAGTGTACTCATCATCAGGAATCATCCATTTAGCGGCACGCTGCCCCCCGATATCACTCTGACTGAAAACCATATCGAGGGTAATGACGCACCGACCATTGCCGGCAAGCAACCGGTACATATTAAATACCTGGCAAATGGAACACCGTGCTACCAGGCCATTTCGGTCAGCGGACTGCTGGAGGAAGCAGTCGCCGGCCTGGCCGAATATGCAACGGCACTGGGTGAAAGGCAGCTGGGAAGCATGCAGTCCGTGCCGGAAACGATGCAAACACCCTGTTTTTTGTCACGCTTTGGTTATGCACCCGAACGGCATTACACCCATGGACTGCCTGTACAGGTCTGGGACGAGAGCGGATTCTATCGGTCATTAACCGATTTTCACGAGGATGAAACGCTGGCGGCGGTGCTCTTTGAAGTGCCGGACAGCTATGAGAAATTACTGCTGGAGCAATAAATTACGAGTTTACGAGGGCAGGGACTGCAGTTCACAGCCTGCGGCTGAACAAGCCAGCACACTGCCTTGCTCATACCAGTCACCCAGTACCATTCTCTGCGCCGCATGAGCGGCGACTTCCAGGTCGTGAATTGCAGGGCGATGGGTGTGCCCGTGAATCAGTTGCTGAACATGATGTTCTGTCATCAAACGGACAACCGTGTCACTGTTTACATCCATAATGGATTCCGGTTTTCCGCCCGTCTGCTCACGGCTACTGGCGCGCATTTCCTGCGCCATTCGCCGGCGCTCGTCCAGTGATTTTGCCAGCAGTGCCTGTTGCCAGGCGGGATCCCGGACCACCTTGCGGAAGGCCTGGTATTCCGTGTCATCCGTGCATAACAGATCACCATGCATCAGCAGGGTAGGTTTGCCGTACAGCTCAATGCGGGCTGGATCATCCAGCAGGGTACAGGCACTGCGCTCGGCAAAACCTGACCCCAACAGAAAATCACGGTTGCCGTGCATGACAAAAACCGCTGTACCTGCCGTCGTACATGCCTTCAGGCCTTGACACACAGCCCGGTTCATCGGGCTGGTATCATCATCACCAACCCAGGCTTCAAACAGATCGCCGAGGATATACAGGGCCCCGGATCTGACCGCCCGGTTGGCCAGGAAATCAAGAAACAGGTCCGTAATCAGCGGACGTTCGGGGTCCAGGTGTAAATCCGAGATAAACAGGGTGTTCGGCATGTTATCCGTGTTAAAGCTGCGTTATTCCTCGATGGTCACTTTCTGGATAATGACCTCCGTGAGGGGAACATCCGATTGTCCATGACTATTACCCGTTTTAACTTTCTCGATGGATGTCACGACATCCATGCCGTCGGTGACCTTGCCGAAGACCGCATAGCCCCAGCCTTGCTGTGTAGGTGATGTATGATCCAGGAAGGCGTTGTCGACAACGTTAATAAAAAATTGAGAAGTTGCAGAATTCGGGTCGCTGGTACGTGCCATCGCCACCGTACCCCTGGTATTTTTTAATCCATTATCTGCCTCGATCTTAATGGGCGGATTGGTGGCTTTTTGTTTCATGTCGGTGTCAAAACCACCACCCTGGATCATAAAGCCGGGAATTACACGGTGGAATACAGTGCCGTCATAGTGTCCGGCCCTGGCGTATGTGACAAAGTTTTCGACAGAAACCGGTGCGTTCTCACTGTCCAGTTCCATGGTGATAACACCCTTGCTTGTTTCCATGGTGACTTTAACCATGTCTGCTCCTTTTGCGTTAGATTGATTGTCTTGGGAATAGCCGGTTACAGGTAGCAAACCGACAACGGTAGCCAGAATCAGGCCAGGTAAGTGTTTCATTGATGACTCCCGGTATATTACAGGTGCGCCAATGATATAAGCTCTGGCGTTGTTTACAAGCCCCTGCAGGATACGGATATATTTTGTGGCGCGGATGGCTTTCCGTTACCATGCCCCGCCAAACCATATACACAGACCAGCCAGATCCGATGTTAAAAATCTATAACTCACTGACCAACCGGAAAGATACCTTTATTCCAATCGAAGCGGACAAGGTACGCATGTATGTCTGTGGTATGACAATCTACGACTACTGCCACCTGGGTCACGCACGCGTCATGGTCGTGTTTGATGTCGTTGTTCGCTATCTGCGTACACGTGGCTACGATGTGACCTATGTGCGCAACATTACGGATGTGGATGACAAGATTATCCAGCGGGCCAATGATAATGGTGAAGACATCCATACGCTCACCGAGCGTTTCATCAAGATAATGAATGAAGATGCCGCGGCCCTGGGCGTGCTGCCTCCCGATATCGAGCCACGGGCAACGTCCTCAATGGCTGATATTATTGACATGGTAAAGACACTGGTCGATAACGGCCATGCGTACCAGGGCAGCAATGGTGATGTCTACTATGATGTCAGCCGTTTTGAGAATTACGGCGCCTTGTCCGGAAAGATTCCGGAGGAGTTGCAGGCAGGTGCGCGCGTGGCGATTGATGAGGCAAAAGATGATCCGCTGGATTTTGTTCTCTGGAAGGCTGCAAAACCGGGTGAACCAAGCTGGCCCTCACCCTGGGGCGACGGGCGACCCGGCTGGCACATTGAATGCTCTGCCATGTCTACCCAATGCCTGGGCGCGCATTTCGACATACACGGTGGCGGTATGGATCTGAAGTTTCCCCACCATGAGAACGAGATTGCCCAGTCGGAAGCAGCAACCGGCGAGCATTTTGTGAATTACTGGATGCACAACGGCTTTGTCAGGGTAGACGATGAGAAGATGTCAAAGTCACTGGGCAACTTCTTTACTGTCCGTGAAATACTGAAATCCTACCGTGCAGAAGAAATTCGCTATTTTATTCTTGCCAGTCACTACCGCAGTCCACTTAACTATTCACAGGAAAACCTGGGAAACAGCAAGGCCGCGCTGACCCGGCTGTACTCCGCGTTGCGCGGTCTTACCCCGGTCGCAGGTGAAATCTGCGGCGATTATCACGACACCTTTTGCAAGGCAATGGATGATGATTTTAATACGCCGGAGGCCATCGCCGTATTGTTCGATCTGGCCCGGGAAATTAACAAGCACAAGCAGCAAGACCCGGAAAAATCCAATCGGCTGGCAGGGTGTCTGATCAATCTTGGTAATATCCTGGGTTTGTTACAGGTGGACCCGGACACCTATTTACGGGACACAGCACCCGGCCAGCTTGATGTGCCGGGCACATTATCTGCCGAATCAGTGGAAGACCTGATAGCATGCCGGCTCAAGGCGCGAACTGAAAAAGACTGGGCAGAGGCAGACCGGATTCGCGATGAGCTTGATGCCGCCGGAATTGTTCTCGAAGACGGGGCCTCAGGTACCAGCTGGCGCAGAAACTAGACCTCAGGAGTGTAATGGACATAAATTTCCGAGGCCGGGTCCTGCCCAATGAGCACCACGGCCAGCCCCGGAAGGCGTAAACTTTTATTCCTGTGTTGATCAATTTTCGCCTTTACCGCCTGACGTACCTCGGCAGCGATCGGCACAACACAGCGGCGCGCTTTCAGGGTATAAAGCCTGCACGGTAGGGGTAATAAGGCGTGTGGTAACCGATTGACCCTTATGGGGGTAGCACGTATCATTCTCGGGCTTGGATGGGCAGCGATCTCTGCGCCCGGTAATGGCATACAGATATCGGGGTATAGCGCAGTCTGGTAGCGCGCCTGCTTTGGGAGCAGGATGTCGGGAGTTCGAATCTCTCTACCCCGACCAATTATGGTTATGTTGGTACAGTTCCGGAGACGGTGATTTGCGCCCGTAGCTCAGCTGGATAGAGCATCGGCCTTCTAAGCCGAGGGTCGCAGGTTCGAATCCTGCCGGGCGCGCCAATTGCCGCAGAGAGCAGGAGTATTGCCGGATTTACAGGTTTAATGGTGGGTGTAGCTCAGTTGGTAGAGCCCTGGATTGTGATTCCAGTCGTCGTGGGTTCGAGTCCCATCATCCACCCCATTTTGGGCCGTTAGCTCAGTTGGTAGAGCAGGTGACTCTTAATCACTTGGTCGTAGGTTCGAATCCTACACGGCCCACCAACACCACACTAGAAGACTGCCCCGAGGCAGTCCGAGAACAGGCTGGAGAGCGCGCGGATCGAGGATAACAGCCTTGCCCGCAACCTCACCCTGTCCACGCTCAGCACCGAGCTGGTCAATTCCCACCTCCTGAACCACAGCACCGTGACCACACCAATGTGGTGGAGGGACAACCACGGACATTTCCTGTGCCTGATGCTGTACAAGCCCCTCATCCGTGCCGCACGCCCTGTTAGCCGGACAGGCGCGCAGGGGCCACGGCAGGGGCAAATCCACTGAGATCACCCGCCCGCGTACCGGTGCCGCGGTGAATCACTATACAACCTCTCTTTCCACAAAACTGTCCCGTGCGCAACATCACAGGGCGGCCCCTGACCCTGACTGGCTAGGGATCGAGACACGGCTGAACAAGGCACCCAATACCACCACGCCTCAAGCCATGGCCGCCACCACCCGACAACATCACACCATTTAAACGTACATGGAGACCCGCATGACCTCGAAAGTACAGGAGCAGTTGTTATCAAGCGTTCGCAGCAAGATGGAAAAACACGATCAGCTCGTTGTTGACGGTGCAGAAGACTGGGAAGTTGATTTGCACGCGCGTGACCTGGCAGCGGATGTTATGGCGCTGAGCAGGATAATGCGTATAGACGATGAATTGTTCACCTGGGCCCGTCAACATCATGAACCTGAAGCGGCCAAGCTGATTGAAGCTCTCGGCTGATGGATGCGCCAGCAGCATCTGCTGGACGTATGCCTGACACCAGAATCAGATTTCCCCGACCATCAAGGCTCAGGATGAGGCACTTCTTGTCGCTAAAGCTGTGGTTGAGATCAATAAATCACTGAGAGAAATAATATGCTTGAGGTCGTGCGACAAAAAGAACTGGAAAGAGTTGATACCCTGACCATCATTGAGGCCGTTGCATACGCCAACCGCTTGAGCAGCAGACTGAAATGTAATGACTGCACTGATGAGGAAAGAAAGAACGGATTGAAGTTATTGGAGCGGCTTACCGAGAGAGTGCGCTTCCTCAATATTTCGCTAGAGCCTGCTTTTTCCGGAAGCAGGCGGGGTCATTAAACCGGCCTGTACCCGATCAGGCAAAAGCGGGAAGAGGCGGGAAGGGTGCACCTGAGGACAATATGCAGACCGGGAGTTATGCCCTATCTTGGAAGTTAGCGGCGTATCTAATAACAACTAAGTGTCGCTGTGTGGTACGGCACCGGCCATTCTCCTCCGTGGGTGGCCGGTGCACTCTCTTTACCAACTCACGCCAGACGTTATTTCCCGCATAACCCTTTTCACATCAGATCACTGTTGTTACCCGTAGTCAGTCAGTTATACTATGCGCCAGCCGCCTCGTTATCACTTGATCGAAGGTTCGAATCCTGCGCGGCCCACCAGACATGCCCGTGCCAGGCACGGGTTTTTTGTGCGGGTGATAAATGGCTTCAGTGCCGTGATTTACGAGCAAACGGGGACGTAAGCACACAATAAATCGTTAGAATTTCAATCTGATAACTGCATAATAGACAGCCTGAATGATGTAATGCGCGAAAGTGGCGGAATTGGTAGACGCGCTGGCTTTAGGTGCCAGTGGGGTAACCCGTGAGAGTTCGAGTCTCTCCTTTCGCACCAACTGACGCGGAATTTACACAATTTCTGATATAAAAACCTGTGGCACTGGCACGATGACTGTGACCAGGAAGTACATAAACTACAAAGTAATGAGGTGAAGGGATGGAAGTATCCATAGAAAATACCGGTGGGCTTTCACGGCGTATGACCGTTCAGGTGCCTGCTGAGCGCGTCGATCAGGAAGTTGAGTCACGCTTAAAGTCAATGAGCCAGACGGTGCGTCTTGATGGCTTTCGTCCCGGTAAGATACCGATAAAGGTGATCGATCAAAAATATGGACAGCAGGTACGGCTTGAGGTGATTGACCAGGTTGTAAATGCAACGTTGCAGGATGCCTTTAGTCAGGAAAACCTGCGGCCGGCTGGTACTCCGGATGTCGAACCCAGAGATTCTTCTGCCGGTCAACCGCTGGAGTATGTTGCTACATTTGAAATCTTCCCTGAGTTAACAGGTAGCGTTAACTACGGGTTCTCGGTAGTAAAACCGATAATCGAAATCAATGATACTGATGTGCATGAAATGCTCGAGAATTTACGCAAGCAGCGTGCTACATGGAACGAGGTCAAGCGTCCTGCGTCAATGGGTGACCAGGTCACAATTGACTATGAAGGCACGGTAGACGGAAATGCCTTTGCCGGTAACAAGGCTGAAAAAATGCCGGTCATACTTGGCTCAAATAGCATGATACCCGGCTTTGAAGAGCAGTTGATCGATGTTTCAGCCGGTGAAGAGAGAACTCTCGACATCAGGTTCCCGGAAGACTACCCCTCGACTGAAGTTGCCGGCAAGGCTGCAAAGTTTGACGTCAAGGTCCATTCAACTTCTGAAATGGTTTTACCGGAAATGGACGATGAATTTGCCAGGGCCTTTGGTGTATCCGAGGGTGGTATGCAAGCGCTTACGGATGAAATAAAAAATAATATGGAGCGTGAACTGAAGGGATTAATAAGATCGAAAATGAAGAGTCAGGTTTTCGATGGATTACTGACAAACAACCCGGTTGAAGTTCCAGCGAGCCTTATTGAATCAGAGATCAGGGAGCTGCAGCAACAGGAGGGAAACCAGGGACTGGACGCATCTGCGCTTAAGGAAAGTGCCGAAAAACGGGTCAAGCTTGGCGTCGTCGTATCTGAAATCGCCAGGCAGAATCAGATACAACTGGATCCCGACCGTGTCCGGGAGCTGATTGATTCCATTGCTTCTTCCTATGAGAAACCTGAAGAAGTCGTTCAGTGGTATTATGGCAACCAGGAAATGCTTTCCGGCGCCCAGTCAGCGGTCATTGAAGAACAGGTGGTGGAGTGGGTAGTTGACCACAGTGGTATTGCTGTAACTGATGAAAAAACCACGTTTTTAGCACTCGTTGAAGAAGCCAAGCAATCTCAAGGATAACCGTGAATGAACGATAACAACCCCATGAATGGCGCACAAAATACACAGGCATTAAACCTGGTCCCCATCGTTATTGAGCAAACCTCTCGGGGTGAACGTTCCTATGATATTTACTCGCGCCTGCTCAAGGAGCGTGTGGTATTTATGGTGGGGCCAGTAGAAGACTATATGGCCAATGTCATCGTGGCACAATTACTGTTCCTCGAATCGGAAAACCCGGACAAGGACATTCACCTGTACATCAATTCGCCCGGCGGCTCCGTGACTGCCGGCCTCGCTATCTACGACACCATGCAGTTTATCAAGGCCGATGTCAGCACCATGTGTATCGGTCAGGCCGCCAGCATGGGTGCACTGTTACTGGCCGGGGGTGCCAAGGGTAAACGTATCTGCCTGCCTCATTCACGCATCATGATTCATCAACCGCTGGGTGGTTTTCAGGGTCAGGCATCGGATATTGATATTCATGCGAAGGAAATCCTGCTGATCAGGGAAAAACTCAATCTGATCCTGTCAAGCCACACAGGCCAGCCGCTGGAAAAGATCAGGCACGACACCGATCGCGATAATTTTCTGGGTGCTGAAGATGCCAGGGAATACGGGCTGATTGATGAAATCATTGATCAACGCAATGAGGCCACCAGCCCGGATATTAGCTGAACGCAGACGGGTATTCGGGTGTCAAAAATCTGTATTACGTAGTAAGCTTCAGGGGAATTCCTTGTTCTCGCTGAGAATTATTTGGCGGAACAGGTTTCGAAGGAGTTGATTTATAATAACAATTAGTGATAAATATGTACTCTGGATGGATACAGCTTGAGAAACACGAGGGTTTAGTATGAGCAACGAACGAAACGGCAAGGGCGAAGACGGTAAATTGCTCTACTGTTCCTTCTGCGGCAAAAGCCAGCACGAGGTAAGGAAACTGATCGCCGGCCCCTCAGTGTTCGTTTGCGATGAGTGTGTCGAACTTTGCAACGACATCATCCGCGAAGAGATGCAGGATAAAACCACCACAGGTGGTGATAAACTGCCAAAACCCCAGGAAATCAACGAAGTACTCAACGAATACGTTATCGGACAGAATCGTGCAAAACGCGTTTTGTCTGTCGCCGTGTACAACCACTACAAGCGTCTTGAAGTACAGGATAAAAAAGACGACGTAGAACTGTCAAAGAGCAACATACTACTCATCGGTCCGACCGGATCAGGCAAGACACTGCTCGCGGAAACGCTTGCTCGCTTGCTCGATGTGCCTTTTACGATTGCAGATGCAACCACTCTCACGGAAGCGGGTTATGTGGGTGAAGATGTCGAGAACATCATACAAAAGCTGCTGCAAAAGTGTGATTACGATGTCGACAAAGCGCAGACGGGTATTGTCTATATTGATGAAATAGACAAGATTTCCAGAAAATCCGATAACCCGTCTATTACCCGCGACGTGTCCGGTGAAGGTGTACAACAGGCACTGCTCAAACTGATTGAGGGGACCGTTGCATCCGTGCCGCCACAAGGTGGGCGCAAACATCCTCAGCAGGAATTTCTCCAGGTCGATACCTCAAACATCCTGTTTATCGTGGGTGGTGCTTTTGCCGGCCTGGACAAGATCATTCTCAGCCGTTCTGAAAAAGGCGGTATCGGTTTTTCTGCCGAGATCAAGAGCAAGGATGAAGAACGTAATATCGGCGAAGTCCTCTTTGATGTTGAGCCTCAGGACCTCATTAAGTACGGGTTAATTCCCGAGTTCGTCGGACGTCTCCCGGTAGTGGCAACCCTCGAAGAACTCGATGAAATCGCGCTGGTGAAAATCCTGACCGAACCAAAGAATGCACTTACCAAGCAATATGAAAAACTGTTTGACATGGAAGGCAGTGAAATAGAATTCAGGGAAGATGCCTTGCGTGCCGTCGCAGGCAAAGCGATGGCGAGGAAGACCGGTGCTCGTGGGCTACGCACCATCCTGGAGCAGGTATTGCTTGATACCATGTATGACCTGCCATCGCTGGAAAACGTCAGAAAAGTGGTCATCGACGAGAATGTCATTATCGGTGGGGCTCAGCCCTACCTGATTTTTGACGCACCGGATGCTATCGCAGCATCCGAGTGACGTAGATTACTTCAGAATAATTAACAAGTTAGTCCGTTTTTTCACTTCTTTCCTTTCTGGCATGCTCCTTGCGGTATAGTCTGGCATGCTCCTTGCTGTATAGTTTATACCTGTCAATAAATGGTTGAAGTACAGCAACTGGCCCCCATATTTAGTACTCATGGTTGCGGTTTCCTAATCAATCATTCAAATAGACGGGCAAGGCCCCGGGCAGACGGCTGCCATGACAGGATTCTGGCAGATATTGCTGACAACCCCGGACACTATTGACTTAATCAGGAATGGATGGGCACTGATATGACAGATCAAGCCACAAATGCATTACCGGTCTTGCCACTGCGGGACGTTGTTGTTTACCCCCACATGGTGATCCCGCTTTTCGTTGGGCGGGAGAAATCGATTAATGCTTTGGATACAGCCATGCAGGAAGACAAGAAAATCCTGCTGGTCGCACAGAAAAATGCAGAAATAGACGATCCTTCCGTGGACGATATCCACGAAATCGGAACACTTTCCACAATCCTCCAGTTGTTAAAGCTTCCTGACGGAACCGTAAAGGTCCTGGTTGAAGGCGCCGAGCGTGTTCGTGTAACCGGATATGAGAATACCGATGCCTTCTTTACTGCCTACGTTGAAGTGCTGTCACCGGAGCAGGACGAAGATGACAAAGAGCTGGATGTTCTGACACGCTCATTGCTTGCGATCTTTGACCAGTATGTCAAGTTGAACAAGAAAGTCCCGCCTGAAATCCTGACCTCATTGTCCGGAATAGAGGAACCGGGTCGACTGGCAGACACCATCGCTGCACACATGTCGCTGAAGCTGGAAGAAAAGCAGAAGATCCTCGAGATCGTGAGTAGTCATGCACGCCTGGAACGTCTGATGGTGCTTATCGAGGGCGAGATCGATATCATGCAGATCGAAAAGCGCATTCGTGGCCGCGTTAAGCAGCAGATGGAGAAGAGCCAGCGTGAGTACTATCTGAATGAGCAGATGAAGGCTATTCAGAAAGAACTCGGTGATATGGACGATGTTCCCAGCGAGCTGGAAGAACTGGAACAGAAGATTGAAAAGGCGGGCATGAGCAAGGAGGCCAGGGAAAAGGCCAATTCGGAGATGAATAAGCTCAAAATGATGTCGCCGATGTCCGCGGAAGCGACTGTCGTCAGAAACTACATTGACTGGCTGGTCAGCGTGCCCTGGAAGAAACACACCAAAATCCGCCATGATCTGGCCGCTGCGGAAGGGGTTCTCGAGGAAGACCACTATGGACTGGAAAAGGTCAAGGAACGCATCCTTGAGTACCTGGCAGTCCAGAAGCGAGTTAAAAAGCTGAAAGGGCCGATCCTGTGCCTGGTAGGACCTCCGGGTGTCGGCAAGACCTCTCTGGGGCGCTCGATCGCCCGCGCAACGGGTCGCAAGTTTACCCGTATGTCACTGGGTGGTATGCGCGACGAGGCCGAGATTCGCGGTCATCGCCGGACCTACATCGGTTCATTGCCAGGGAAAATCGTGCAGAACCTGGCAAAACTGTCGGTAAGGAATCCCCTGTTCCTGCTTGATGAACTGGACAAGATGTCCATGGATTTCCGTGGTGATCCCTCATCGGCGTTATTGGAAGTGCTGGATCCGGAGCAGAACAATTCTTTTAATGACCATTATCTGGAAGTTGATTTTGACTTGTCGGATGTCATGTTTGTCGCCACGGCGAATACCATGAACATTCCGGCACCGTTGCTGGATCGCATGGAGGTCATTCATATTCCCGGTTATACAGAAGACGAGAAAATCAATATTGCGATGCGCTACCTGTTGCCAAAACAGATTGAAAGCAATGGCCTCAAAGAGGGTGAGATTTCTGTCAGCCAGAATAGTATCCGCGATATTGTGCGTTACTACACGCGCGAATCCGGCGTGCGCAACCTGGAACGCGAGATTTCCAAAATCTGCCGCAAGGTCGTCAAGGAACTGGTATTGCATGAGAAGGGCAAGAAGATATCGATCACGCCACGGAATATCGAAAAATACCTGGGCGTGAAGCGTTTCCGTTACGGGCGTGCCGAGGAATACGATCAAGTGGGGCAGGTCACCGGACTTGCATGGACCGAAGTGGGTGGTGAGCTATTGACCATCGAATCGGCCATCGTACCTGGCAAGGGTAAGATGATTCACACCGGTCAACTGGGCGATGTGATGCAGGAATCAATTCACGCTGCCGCCACCGTCGTCCGCAGCCGCTCGACTGCACTGGGTATCGATCCGGATTTTTACCAAAAATACGATATCCATATCCATGTACCGGAAGGTGCCACACCGAAGGATGGTCCCAGTGCCGGCGTCGGCATGTGTACGGCGCTGGTTTCCGCGCTAACCAATATTCCGGTCCGCTCGGATGTAGCCATGACGGGTGAGATCACCTTGCGAGGTGAAGTGTTGCCGATTGGCGGATTGAAGGAGAAGCTGCTTGCCGCACATCGAGGGGGTATATCTATCGTACTGATTCCTGAGGAAAATCGTAAGGATCTCGCGGAAATTCCAAAGAACGTCAAGGACAAGCTGGATATCCGTCCGGTGCGCTGGATTGATGAGGTACTGCAGATGGCGCTGGTGCATCAAGCGACGCCACTGGCCGAGACGGACACCAAGGAACCCGCAGAAAAACAAGTCAAGAGCAAAAGCAAGGCCAAGGTTAAACCTTTGAGAGCCCACTAGTACTCCTTCAAGGTGATATTTACGGGTTCAGAGTCACCGAGCCACTATAGAACCCGCCGTCAGTTCGATGCAATGATCGGCTGTCTGCGGGTTTTTTGCCGGGAATAACTGTGTTTTAATACCTCCTGCTTGAAAACGGGGGATGCCCGGATAGCTGTTCAGGGTGAAGCTACCTACAAGGTACCGGTTTTTTCTCAACGACAAATAATCGAGGATGTTAAATATATGAACAAATCTGAACTGATTGACGCAGTAGCCAGTGCGGCAGACCTTTCCAAGGCAGATGCAACACGTGCAACCGATGCCGTACTTGACAGCATCATTGCAACCCTCGGCGAGGGTGATCAGGTAAACCTGATAGGGTTTGGTACTTTTTCTGTTCGAGAACGTGCCGCCAGAGCCGGTCGCAATCCGCAAACGGGCGAAACAATTCAGATAAGCGCATCCAAATCTCCCGGATTCAAGGCTGGCAAAGCATTCAAGGATGCCGTAAACTAGCGCGCCTTCGGGTGCTTAGCTCAGCTGGGAGAGCGTCGCCCTTACAAGGCGAATGTCGGGGGTTCGATCCCCTCAGCACCCACCAAGGACCAGGAGTGGTAGTTCAGCTGGTTAGAATACCGGCCTGTCACGCCGGGGGTCGCGGGTTCGAGTCCCGTCCACTCCGCCATGTTGGATAGCAAAGGGCACCTTAA
>Ga0316189_10002919_pt1 | contig 16676 bp, 11 predicted proteins | sample LowCovwburrow_MG_FD_204930 | JGI IMG/M metagenome (GOLD analysis project Ga0316189, IMG submission 204930) | Coastal sediment microbial communities from Maine, United States - Lowes Cove worm burrow | ecosystem: Environmental > Aquatic > Marine > Coastal > Sediment | place: USA: Maine... | reverse complement strand
TCTTTGTATGAAGTGGGTTCGGGGCGTCTCTGGGTGGGTACTTATGGTGGTGGCCTGAATCGGAGGGAAAAGGACCTTTTTCTAAGCTTTAGCGAGGAAGAGGAAACACGCGAGCATCATAGTATCCATAATATCTGGTCGCTCTTCGAAGATCGCACTGGTCAGCTTTGGATCGGCAGCAGCAATGGTCTTCACCGTTACGACCACGGTCGGGACCAATTTGGTTATCACGACCACCAGGAGGACGGTAATAGCTCCATAACCGCCATTCTCGCCAATCAGCAAGGGGAGCTGTGGATGGGTACGGAGCAGGGACTGAATCGATGGGACCCAGAAGCTACGGCCTACAAGTCCTATCTCTCCGACCCGGAGGACCCGAACTCACTCAGCAATGGTGAAATCTGGTCACTTTACGAAGATTCTTCCGCGCGGCTCTGGGTGGGGACCCTGAGGGGGCTCAATCGCTATGAACCGGAAACAGATGGGTTTACGCACTTCTTTAATATTATCGGAGAACCAACCAGCTTGAGTCACAATACGGTGTCCTCTATCCACGGAGATGCGGCAGGGAAGCTGTGGATTGGGACCTATGGCGGTGGCCTGAATCGTTTCGACGAACGAAGCGGTACCTTCACCAGGTACCGGCACGATTCCCGGAACCCAAACAGTCTCAGCCATAACTCGGTGAGTGTTTTGTACTTGGACCAGGAACAGCGGTTCTGGGTCGGCACTCATGGGGGTGGCTTAAACGAGTATTTCGCGGGCAGCGGCTCTTTTATTCGCTATAGCTGGAACCGCAACAAGGCTGAGAGTCTGAGCAACGACGAGGTGCTTTCCCTTTATCGAGACGGGGCTGGCAGTTTGTGGATCGGCACCCGCAAAGGTGGACTGAATCGCTTCCAGCCGGGCGCACCGGGTGAGAATGGCGCTTTCACCACCTATCGCACTCGGGACGGATTACCCAGTAACGGCGTGCAAGGCATCCAAGAGGACAGGGCGGGCAGGCTCTGGTTGAGCACGGATAAGGGCTTGTGTCGCTTCGATCCGGTTACGGAAGAAACCCAAACCTACCATTCTCGTGATGGTCTTCAGGGTGATGTGTTCCGGGCGGGCTCCAGTTTCCGCGATCCAGACGGCACCCTTTATTTTGGTGGAGACAACGGCTTTAATGCTTTTGACCCGGCTTCCATTCACAAAGACACTACCCCACCTCAAATGTTGATCACCAAGTTTCTCTTGTTCAATCGACCCGTGGCTCTGCGTAGCGAAGACCCGGAATCACCCCTGGAACGGGTTGTGACCGATACCCGGAAACTGACCCTGGAACCAAAACAGAATGTGTTTACCTTCGAATTCGTGGCCTTCCACTACGCGGCGCCGGAACTCAATAGTTATGCCTACCAGATGGAGGGTTTTAACGAGGAATGGCTGAAAACCACGCCCGACAAACGGTTTGCGACCTACACCAATCTGCCGCCTGGCTCGTTCACCTTCCGGGTAAAGGGCGCCAATAGGGATGGTGCCTGGAGCACGGAGCCCGCCGAGATTAAACTGCGTGTGAAAGCCCCGGTTTGGCGGACCTCCTGGGCCATCGGAGCCTATGTGCTGCTGCTGGGATGGGCTATTTTCCAAACGCAACGGCTGGCCCGCGAACGGCGCCACGCGGAGCAAGAACATCGCAATGCCGATCAGGAAAGACTTACAGCCACCCGGTTGCGCCAATTGGATAAGCTGAAAGACGAGTTCCTGGCCAATACGTCTCACGAATTGCGGACCCCGCTCAACGGCATTATCGGCCTGACCGAATCGGTGATGGGCGGGGCGGCCGGACCGATCACACCCCACATCGCGGGCAACTTGAACATGGTGGTCTCCAGTGCGAAACGGCTTTCCAGCCTGGTCAACGACATCCTCGATTTTTCGACCTTGAAGAAGGAAAAACCACGCCTGAATCTGGCGCCGATCAACCTGAGCAAGCAGGCCTACCAGGCTTTGTCTATCGCACAGCCGTTGGTGGGTGAGAAGGATCTCAGGCTGGTCAACAATATCGACCCGCTCCTACCCCTTGCCTGGGCCGATGTAGACCGGGTTCAGCAAATTCTTACCAATCTAATTGAAAACGCGATCAAGTTTACCGAATCAGGCCAGATCACCCTTTCGGCCCGCCAGCAGGATTCGTTTTTGGAGGTTCAGGTCAAAGATACGGGTATTGGCATACCCCAGCACAAACACGATGATATTTTTGAGTCTTTCGAGCAGGCCGACGGCTCTGCCGAACGGAGGCACGGTGGAACCGGATTGGGCCTGGCGATCACCCGGCAACTTGTGGAGCTAAACGGGGGAACGATTCGGGTTACTTCGGCTCCCGATGAGGGCAGTACGTTTATTTTTACCCTGCTTTCCGCCAAGGACAAGATAGCCGCTGCGGGGGATAACCAGCAGGCGGTGACAGAACGGGTAGAGGAGGTAAAACTCCCAGCACCGCCCGATCCGGAACCGATGGTTATCAAGACCACACAGGAAGACATACATAGCCTGAGCTTTCACATTTTGATCGTCGACGACGAACCGATCAACCGCCAGGTGTTGGTAAATCTACTGGCCTCGCAGAACTACCGTATTTCTCAGGCACCAGGAGGTCCGGAGGCTTTGCGCGCCATTGTCTCTGGTACCGACTATGATCTGATATTGGTGGACGTAATGATGCCAAGGATGTCGGGTTTTGAGGTGTGCAGCGAGATCCGCAAGTCGTTTTCTCGTTGTGAACTGCCGGTGATTTTTGTAACGGCCCGCAACCAGTTGGATGACCTGCAGGCCGGTTTTGATGCGGGCGGCAACGATTACTTGACCAAACCTGTTTCCAAAGCGGAGTTGTTGGTTCGCGTGGCCACACATTTGGAGCTGCTGCACATCAGTCGAGATTTGGAGAATATGGTCAAGCGCCGCACTCGCGCCTTACAAGACAAGAGCGAAGAGGTGGTGGTGGCCCGACGCCTGCTGTTAAGCCAGGAGAAAATGGTCATGCTCGGCAGTCTGGCCACAACAGTTGCAGGCGAAATAAGCGGACCCGCCTTTGAATCTCATCGCAAGCTGGGAAAACTCTCCGAAGAGCTCGAAGGCCTGGTGAAATCTCTTTCCGAAAATGAGGCCGATACGCCGAGGCAAGTTGCGATCACGGCTCTTAAAAAAGATTTGCAGGCTTTGGTTTCACGGGTTCATTCCATCCTGGAGGGAACGAGCCGGGTACGCAGCCTGGTCCGTAATCTTCACGATGCCACAGACCTTGATGAGGCATATGACGAGGGAGTTGACCTTGCCCAACAATTGGAAGCGGCCCTCAACCTGGTACGGCCCAACTATGATGAGCGCATTGACTTCCACTGTCTGGTTACCGAACCGATCCTATTGGGAAGCCAGCCAACAATCCTCAGTCAGATTTTTTTGAACCTGTTCTCCTATAGCTGTCAAGCCATCCTGGCCCGTGCTCAAAATGAGGACGCCGATTTCCGTGGCCAGATCACCATTCAGGCTGACATTGTCGACGACAAGGCCCAGATTCGCTTTGAAGATAACGGCGTCGGCATTCCCACTGAAATGTGGGAGGGTTTATTTGACGCTAATGAGAGCCAACAGAACAGCAGTTTCGGGTTGGCTGCCACGGGCGGCATCGTTCGCCGCGCTGGCGGTCACATAAAAGTGATTTCCGGTCTTGATCAAGGCGCCATTTTCAGCCTGACCCTGCCCCTCTTCGGGTAGACAGGATCAATCGCAGTCGGCGGTGTGATAGACCTGGCCGTCATGGATGACCAGGTGACTGGAACAGTGCGTGCACACGTCTGTGATGGGCAGGTCACCTTGCGTATGCGAGTTGTAGACCTCTACCACGTCCTTGCATTTGCACATGGGGCAAATGATCTGGTAGATCACACCTTTTCCCAGGTATTTTTGGAAAAGAAGCCATAGAAAACCACCCACGCCCATGATGGGAATGGATGTAAAAATGCCAACCGCAACGTAGGGGTGCTTAAAGATTTCGTCGAACCATGCCAGCAAGACACCGAGGTAGTATTTCTTCTCAATCAGTTTCTCGGGCCACTCCATCAAATTCAGGAAAGAAGAAAAGAGCGTCAGAAGGCCCCAAATGCCAATCAGCCCGGCGATCCCTACAAAAAAATAGGCTGTCACTTTCATCGGAAGCTTGGGATGAAAGGTCTCTGTCCCCAATATTTGCCCATCATGTCGCGTTACCGCTGTACTGTCCACCCCGAACCTCCCTTGTCCATTGCCCGCTCGAACTTCGTTCCCCATTATTATACGGTCATCAAGCCCAAGTGCTTCGCCGTTTCTTGATTATTGTCGTAGGTCTTGCATCCATTTGAAGATCTTGTCTTTCAGTGTTCCGAATTCTTCGCGCTTCTCGGCCACGGGAACAATTCGCGGGTAACGTTGACCCTTGACGCTCTCCTGTATCACGAAACCCAGTTTGGAAAAACGGGTCAGGGCATTGGAAAAACTGACGTGGTTCACCGATTCCAGACGTCGTTGTATGCCTACGGCATAGAACAAGCGAGACTTGAGCAGGCACTGCTTGAGAAATTGCTTGCGGTCTGGGTTCCCGTCCAGCTCATACAGGGCTTCGGCTACAACGAAATAAGACTCCAGGAAATTGAGCAACATGAAACCGGTTACCTTGACCAGGTCATGACCAATGCGATAGGCGCCCCAGTCCAGGTGATCCCCATCCAGACGCAGGGCATCGATTCGGGTCATGGCTTCCAAGGCGCTGGCCAGAGCCTCATCGCTGGGGAAATCGGCTCCGAACACAAACTCCTGATGCAGCAGCGCGTAGACTTCTCGCGCGAAGGAACCGATATTTGCAAGCGTTCGCTCTTCCGGCGGGAGACTCAAGAAACCCATGCAGAGCAGAGAAAGGTCCAATACAAAATGCAGCCCATTGTTCTTGTAATAATCCATTTCGCTGCGTTTGTTCTCAGGGATGTTGATGACAACCCGGCCACCGACCTCTACGCGAACCAGGCTCTCGCTCTTTTCAAAGGTTTTGAGTGCATTTTCCAAGCCGACTTCCAACTTCTGGTCGGTGAAGGTGATTTCGGCCCGTTTGCGCAAGAAACTGGTGGTCATCACAAACAGGCGGCGCAGGTCTTCCATGGTCATGCCACGCCTGGGGTTGCCCATCAGTAGACCCGCAACCAGATTGCCCGCAGTCAGGGTGACCTTGTCGTTGATGGCCGCTAGCAGCTGAAAGCCCATCTGGTTCATCAAGGGCCCTTTTTCTTCCTGAGTCAGGGTCTCACGCGTCACACCGTGCGATTTGAAGAAGTCGGTCAGGTAGATGGGATCCCCCACGCGAAGGCGTAAAACGCCGTGTTTGTTGCGCAAAACCTTGCGCGAACGCAGCACCGAACGGAGGTTCTCCTTCTGCTTGTCCAAGCCGCCCTTCTCGCGAACGAAGGCGTCGCCTTCGAAAACCTTGCCGTAGTCGATGGTAACCGGTACCATGGGCAGATCCTCAACCACGCCGCGCCGCCAGGCATCAACCACCATGTGCAACATGCCCATTTTAGGGTGCAGCAGCTTGCCTGTACGTGAGCGTCCGCCCTCGAGGAAGAAGATAAGTGCATGACGCTCATATAAAATGTGGCGCACATAGGCGTCGAAGACCGGTGGGAAAACCGTTTCTCCCTTAAAACTACGCCTCAGAAAGAATGCCCCGCAACGTCGCAAGACAGGACCCAAAGGCCACTTGGAGAGATTATCGCCAGCGGCGATGCGCGGGTATTTCAAGCCCTGTTTTTCGAACAGGTAGCAGACCAGCAGATAGTCCACATGACTGCGATGACAGGGCAAGATGACCACCGGTCCGGCCTTGTTCAACTGGCGAAGCTTGTCGATGTCTTCCTGGCGAAAATCGATGCCCTCCAAAGTACGCGCCCAGATAAAATCGAAGAGGATGCGCATCGCATTGATCACCCGTTCCGAGGTGTCTGAGGCAATCTCGAAAAGGATTTTGCTGGCCTCCCTCATCACGCTTTCCTGGGATCGGTTGGTTTGCACCGCAACCTGCTTCAGTTCCTCGTTAAGCACGCGACCCTTGAGGATCTTGCGCACCTTGCGACCGCGTGAACGCTTGTTGGGACCCCGATAGGCGCGGTCTTCCTTGTTGAGGTGGATCAGCAGTGCCAGCCGCAACCGTTTTTCAACCCCTGCCTCGGAAGGCCTCTGCTCTCCTTGTTTCTCTAATGCCTCGTCCAAGTGGATGTGTTTGCCAAAAACGGTTCCACCTTTGTTGAAGTTGAACATCAGCTGAAAGAACTTGCGCCACCGACCCGGAATATCGTAGGTGCCGAAAAAGATATCGTACATGGTGCGCGGCGCGTTGGACTTGCGCATGCGGGTCAGGAAGACAGAGGTGGGCACCAGACAGGTCTTGTGTTGGCGCCGTGGGTCTAAGGCAATCTTACCGAAATAACCGGTAAAATAAGATACACGCGGCCCAAGTCGGCGCGCTCTTTTCAGAAAGATATAGCCATGACCCCCTTCTGCGGTTTCTTTGGCAAGCGCTCTCAGGTCCATTGTGTGTCGGGTTTCCTTGCTCTTGAAGAGGCGATCGAAAAAAATGCGGCACGCTTTGGCGAAGGGCAGCATAACAAAGGGGTTAAAACCGTGGGCGAAACTAATTTGCTTGAGGCCATTGCGTTTGAGCTGATCGTTGATCACCAGGAAGTCCAAAAATGACGCGGCATTGCCCACAAACACGAGTTGGGCCTGTTCTTCCAGTTGCTTGAGCTCACGCATATCGCCTTGCAGCCGGCGAACACGAGAGATCCAAGGGTAGAGCACCACCAGCAGTGCTCTGTGAATGAGACCCCTGGATGAATCTTTCATGGCCCGACCTCCAGAATGACGACCGCATGTGCGGCCATACCCTGTTTGGCGCCGACAAAACCCAGACCTTCAGTGGTCGTTGCCTTCACATTCACCCGTTCGGGCGGCACCACCATAAACCCGGCCAGGGTCTCGCGCATGGCGTCAATATGGGGGGACAACTTGGGAACCTGGGCTTCGATCGTAATATCGGCATTGCCCAGTTGATAACCGCGCGCCGACAAATCGGCCCAAACCCGGGCCAGTAATTCAGTGGAGCGGATACCGGCCAGCGCGGGATCTGTATCGGGGAAATGACGACCGATATCACCGAGTCCTGCGGCGCCCAGAAGCGCGTCGATGAGGGCATGAATTGCCACATCCGCATCGCTGTGGCCCAGCAGGCCGGGCCCGCCGGGAATGAGAATGCCACCCAGATAGAGCGGGCGTTCCCGGTCGAAACGATGTACATCGTAACCATGTCCGATTCGGCAGGTTCCCATTTTCAGCAAATCCAGGTCCTCCTTGTGGGTAAGCTTGCGGTTGGTGGCCGACGACGGGAAAACGTGAACAGGCAGACCTGCCAGCTCCAGTAACCGGGCCTCATCGGTTGGTGGCTCTACGGGATTGGCAGCAAAGGCGGTATAGGCCCGTTTCAGGAGTCCGGCACGAAAAATTTGCGGCGTCTGTGCGGCGTAAATACGCTCCCGATCCAGGGTTGCCGCAATATGTCCATCTTCCACCACTTGTTTGATCGTGTCAACTGCTTTACAGGCATAGATAATTGCGCCCTTTTGCGCGGCCATTGACCAGGCTTCTTGCAGGCTTTCCGGGTCTAGGAAGGGGCGGGCTGCATCGTGGATGAGGATCAGATCATCATCGGCGGGTTCGGGCAAGTTTTCGAAGGCTTTGCGCACAGACGCGAAGCGGGTTTTGCCGCCTGGCAGTACCTGGGCCCGGTCGCCGATGCGGGCTTGAAAAGAGGCCAGATGATCGGCGGGAACGGCAACCCAGATCGGCAGCCCGGCGAACAGGCCGATGACGTGTTCGATCACAGTAGAGCCCATCAATGGGGCGAGTTGTTTCGGATAAGGTAGGCCCATGCGCGTACCCACCCCCCCGGCGGGGATGATGACAAATCGTTTGTGCCTGTTGTTCACATCAACCTCATCTTGTCACAGTGGAAGGTCGAGTTGGAAGGTAGGAGGGTCTGCGTCGAGCAGTTCCCGCCGGTTGCGAATGTCCTGGCCGATTCGGGTTCGCAAGGCCTCTAAAGAGGCAAACTTGATTTCCGGCCGGAGAAAGGCGTTCAAGCATACAAAGAGGTGTTTGTCGTAGAGGTTCTTGCCGAAGTCGAGGAGGTGCGTTTCGAAACGGACTCCCTCGCGATCCACGGTTGGGGCGACGCCAATATTGGTAATCGACCGATACCAGCTTCCCCCCAACAGGGTCCAACTAGCATATACGCCAAAACGAGGCAGCAGTTCATTGGTAACAAGCACATTGGCGGTGGGTGCTTTCATGGTGCGACCGCGATGGTCGCCGTGGCCAACCGTGCCCTCGAGGAAGTAGGGACGGCCCAGGAGCTCGGCGGCGGCTTTCATCTCGCCCTGGGCGACCAGTTCCCGAATCCGCGAAGAAGAGACCGTCGCTCCATTCTTCTCAAAAGGCGGCTGAACCAGGGTTTCGAATCCATATTTTTTGCCCAAAGTGACAAGCGTGTGTACGTCGCCAGCCCGTTGGTGACCAAAGCGGAAGTTGAAGCCGACCAGCAAAAAGCGAAAGTCGATTCGCTGTTTCAGGCGTTTCACAAAATCCTCGGGCGAGAGTCGCGCCAGGTCTGTGTCAAACGGCTGAACAATGTAATCGTCGATGCCGTGATAGACAAGCAAGGCTTCCTTCTGGCCTTGGGTCTGCAGCAGTTTGGGTGCCCGTTCCGGGTCCAACACTTTAAGCGGGTGTGGGTTGAAGCTGAGTACGGAACAGCGGAAGCCGTGTTCTTGGGCAAGTGCCCGCGCGCGTTGCACGATCGCCAGATGACCGAGATGCACGCCATCGTAGTTACCGATCATCAGGCAAACCGGGCCCTCGAGCCTTTTTTCAGAGTGAACGTCCATCTAAAAGAACCGCATCCATATTTGCAGCAGGATATTGGCAAAGACACCGGCCACCACGTCGTCCAAGACAATACCAAAGCCACCGGGTAGGTCCTCGAACTTCTTAATCGGCCAGGGTTTCCAAATATCGAAAATGCGAAAAAGTAGAAAGCCCATAATCAGGACAATCCAGTCCGGGTAGGTAGGTAGCCACAGAAAAGTGGTGAACAAGCCGACGATTTCGTCGATGACCACGATTTGAGGATCCTTGTCGCCCTCGGAATTGGCCAGCCAGTTGGAGACATAAATGGCGATGACGATACCGAGCACGACAAACAGAAACTGGCTCAGGTTTGCGCCCACATCGGGGAAAAACCAATGGTAGAGCAACAGGCCAACCAGGGTACCGGCGGTGCCCGGTGCAACCGGACTAAAGCCGGAGCCAAACCCGGTGGCCAGGTTATAAACAATAAAATTGATGATCTTTTTGGCCAAATCCGTCACTCCCAGCTACGACCAAGAACGCAACCCCCTCTATTGTAAAGAAAAACCGAGGAGAAAAGCCAGGAAACAGTTGCAAGGTTTTGCAAGCTTCAAGCGGGATCCTGGTGGCGTGGGACAGGCGACCCTTGCTGATCATCTCACCCATCGCACTTATCGAATCTTTTGGGGCAGGGAAACAGTCCTCGATCCACCCTTTGAAGAGGTGGCATGTCCACGGTGTCCGCTACGAGTGAATATTTCGGGACCTATGCTGAAGAACGGGCTATAATCGCTTGGTTTTATATCAGAACACAGGAGTTGTTTTATGGTCGAAGTTGGTCAAGAAGTTCAAGAGTTCAGCTTACCTGCCAGTGGTGCAAAAACCATCAGTCTTTCATCTCTCCGCGGCCAGAACCTGGTCCTCTATTTTTACCCCAAGGACAGCACACCGGGCTGCACCAAAGAAGGTGGTGCCTTCCGCGATTTGTACTCTGAGTTTAAAGCGGCCAATTGTGAGATTCTGGGTGTATCCAGAGATTCGGTGAGAGCCCATGATAACTTCATCGCCAAGCAGAACTTCCCTTTCGATTTACTGTCTGACAAAGAGGAAACACTCTGCGAGCTTTTCGACGTGATCCAAGAAAAGAATATGTACGGTCGCAAATACATGGGAATTGAGCGCAGCACATTCGTCATCGATGTGGAGGGCAAGTTACGCAAAGAATGGCGCAAAGTAAGAATTCCCGGCCACGTTGAAGCGGTACTCGACTTCGTCAAAGGGCTTTAAGCAGGGGATACCCAGGGTTGGCCGCGCTCCTAACGTTGTGGTGGCCAACCCCAGGCTAAAAGCTGTGGCAGACCTTCTTGAAGGCATAGTCGTAACTATTTAGTGAACGCGTTAGGTGCCAATGTCATCAGACCTCATACGTTGGTAGCAAAGGGTTTGGAGGAACAAGGCGGATGGAATGAGCCCCACCAGTTACCTCTGCTAAGGAAAAGGAAAAACCAAGGTGGAAAAAGCCACAGATTCTTGCCTTCCTTGACGGCCTGGGCAAAGGAAGTTGCAACGCGCCTAGAGCGCCCTCATGCGGACATGCCCATCTTGATTATGTGTAGTCCAACGGTCGTAGTTCCCTCTACCCCCATGGGAAAACAGGATCCTGGTCCACATAATCAGGAACGCCACATAAGTTGCGATAGATCTCTTTCAACATCAGGCGGGCATTTACCGATGCCAGGGTAATTGCATCGTCTTCGCTGCAGCTCTCCTGTAAGACCCAAATGGCATTCTGCCGACGGAAGCGCACAATCTTCGGCCTGTCCTTTGAGACCAGCACATATTCCTCGAGGGAAGGGATCGTGCGATAACTCTCGAATTTCTTGCCACGGTCATGCGCTTCGGTCGATGGCGAGAGCACCTCAATGATGACCTTGGGATTCAGTAAGGTGTCTCGTTCGCTATCTTCATACAACGGTTTGCCGTAAAGAAAGTGACATCGGGGCTGGTCCTCCAGTGGATCGCTCTTCATGATGGTACCACGGACATGGGTCTGTTAGCCACCAGCTCATCGAAGCAACAACAGTCCTATAAATAAGAGCCTGGCCACCGGCTCTGCGGGTTTCCACAGGTGGCATAGGTACTTTCCACAATTACCCGACCCCGCCGTTGGAGCTATACTAAAGGAGATTCATTCGATGGTCACGGGAGGAGACGCGACTCCGCCCTGAAACCGTTATCGAAAGCAGCGATCGGATCAGTGGATACAAACCCATGCTCCCATCTCGTCCAAATCTTATGGACAACCCGGTCCACTCCCGATCGCTTAACTTCGATAATCTCAGGTTCGTGGCAACAAGCGTGACTATCGGCTCTTTCTCTTTTCACACCGCCCAGAAAAGAGGCAGCCTTCGGGTTCCTCTGTTCTGAAAGGAACTCCCAGCCGAACTCATCATCGGCGATCACGAGCTTGTGTTCAACACGAGAATTTTGGCGTCGCGCCTTTCGGGGCGTCGACGCCTCTTTTATTTGTTGAAATCTTTATAGAGCATGCTGGATTGGATGCCCTGATTATTTTGATACTTGCCACCCTTGTAACTAATCTTCGCTCCTTCAATGGTGTGGTAGAAAATTTGACAGATTTCTACGCCCGCGAAAATGCGAATGGGTTGAATGGCAAAGATCTCCAGTGTCCAAAACCCTTTAAAACCCACATCGCCAAAACCTGCGGTCACATGCACGAAGAGGCCGAGCCTGCCGACGGACGATCGACCCTCCAGCATGGGCACCAGATTATGGGTCTCCGTATGCTCTACCGTGCGCCCGAGATACACGCGATTGGCTTCTAACAGCAGGCCTTCAGGCGGAATGGTCAACGAGTCAGTGGGGTTCGGTTTGCTCATGTCCAGCACGGGATTGGTGTAGGTGAGCAACTCCTGGTGAAGGCTGAGATTGTAGCTGTTGGGATTGATGCGATCAGGGTCAAAGGGGTCGATGAAGATATCTTTGCCCATGCGCTTTTCTATTTCTGGTCCGGAAAGGATCATTTCAAGTTCCTTTTTGAGAGTAGTGCGAGTCGGCAGTCTTGATTAGGAAGCGACGACACGCGTCCCGGCTATTTTATCGTGAATGCCACGACCCTCAGAGTCTGCAAGGATGGCGAGGAAAGGCAGAAACAGCGGCACGGCACAAACCACCGAACCGATAATCCGCAGAACCAGAGCTTTGGGACGCAACCCCTGCTGATCGGGCGCCGCAATCTCAATGATTTGAATGCCCATCAAGTGTTTACCCAAGGTCTTGCCGAATTTTAGCCAGCCGATCACGAGGTGAAGGAATGCGGCCAGAGCCCCCAAAAGTGAGAACAGCATGTAAAGGGTCGGGTTGCCCAGGATCCCCATGAGGATACCCGGTAATGCAAGCGCAACGCCAACACCGCCATCCAAGATTACAGCAATTAAGCGTCGGGCGGGCGAAGCAACCATGCCGGCCATGGGCAAGTCAACCGTTGCGTCCGGTGGCCCAAAGGCTGGCGCATCACTTCGTGGCGGAATTGGCGCACGTGGTATCGGTACGGTCTCCCTGGCGCCTTGGTGACCAGGCTCGTCAAAATCGACCGGCGCGAAGGGTGGCGGCGGAACTTCTTCCTTTTTTTGCCTACCTAATTGGAGGCCGGAGCCCGAAGGCAATTCTTCCAGGGGAACCGACACGGTTGAGCTGACCTGGGGTGCATCAAGCAAAGACAAAGGCTGGGTCTTGTCGCCCGCCTTTTCCGACTCCTGGCCAAAAACAAAGTGTATGCGGCCTGTCATGAAGGAGTCGCCGTCCTTGAGCAGCGCTTCGGTTACCTTGCGGCGATTGAGATAGGTCCCATTACTGGAGTTATTGTCGACCAAAAAGTAACGATCGTTGCGGTTTTCCAAGCGAAGGTGCAGCCTGGACAGGCTGGTGTCGTTGACCACGATGTCGCAAGTACTGCTGCGACCAACTGTTGTGACATTTTTCTGGAGTAGGTATTGTTTGTAACCGCCTCCATCCATTTTTCTTTTCACTACCGGTATTGTCATAAATCGTTCCTGGGCACAGGGTTATATCGCACCATTATACGCCACATCAACCCATGCGCCATGCCAAAATTGCGTTTCCCTCTTGAAATGGGTTTAAGGGAGCCTGCAGCTGGAGCAAAGTGGTCGGCGCCCGTCTTCGAAGCAGGCCAATCTCATGTGCGGGTGATGATGTTTTCGGCATGGGTAGACAGCCCAGGTAATCGTTTCGCAAATCCACAAAGGACTGACACGACAAAGGTTTCGGGTTCTTACATTATTATTCCGACAATGGGAAAAGACGCCCAAAGAAAGAAGTCGGGCGCTTGACACGATGTTAACCAGGTGTTACGCTTTTCCTACTTCGCGACAAGCAGAGTACAGTCGTGCGAAGAAGTGGGGTAAACCCGTGAGCAAGTATACCCGGCAAAGCGATAAGTGTTCGGGGCCGCTGGTCCCTATAGGCCTTCCTTTTCATTCCCAGGTTTTGAACCCAACCGGGATGGTGGATCTGATCAGGAGCGTCCATGACTAACGAAGCGACCGTTTTTCTCATCGACGACGATGAAATGCTCCGGCAACACATGGTGCTGCTTGTGGAAGAGGCGGGTTATTCCGTGCGCTCTTTCCCAAGTGCCGAAGATTTCCTTCTGGTCTGCTCATCAGACCTGCGCGGATGTGTTGTCTCCGATATTCGGATGAAGGGCATGAGTGGCATCGCTCTGCAGGCTAAGATGGTGGAAAAAGAAGTCACGCTGCCGTTTATTCTAATCAGTGCCTACGCTGATGTGAAGATGGCGGTTGAAGCGATGCGCAAAGGGGCCTACGATTTCCTGGAGAAACCACTAAAGGACATGGAGTTCTTGGACAAAGTGGCGGCGGCCATGGCACAAGACCGCACCGTCGCGGCCCAGGAGACCGAAGCACTAGCAACCCGCACCAAGCTGAATAACTTGACGGGTCGGGAGCGCGAGGTTCTCGATTGCCTTTTACAGGGAATGGCCAACAAGGTGATCGCCATGGAGCTGGGGATCGCGGAACGCACGGTTGAGTACCACCGCGCCCGTGTTATGAACAAGATGAGCGCAGAGTCTCTGGCAGAACTGGTTCGCATGACGGTCTCTGTTGATCGCCATGGTCAGTCAGGCTGAGCCCGTTATTATGTCCGATACACTTAAGAAGAGACTCACCCTGGCGTTAATGATTTTGCCGCCTCTTTTGTTCCTGGTGTATGCGGTTAAGAGCATGAGTTCCATTCGCGCCCTGCTTTCCGAGTCATCCAGTTTCCACATGGATTATGCCAACAACCTGATCCAGGATTACCTGGAACTGGAGATCAATCTGGAAACAGCTCGCCAGCGCGGTTGTATTCTGGCGACAAATGAGGCCTGTGGCGATCAGCCCCTGATTTCCTTGGAACCCGATGGGGAAGCGGTGGGCCACCTTGATCCAAGTGACCCGAATAGCCCTCAAGTCTACCTGAAGCAGCCGGAACTGGCGGCTGCGCTACCCGTTTTTTTCTCCCGAAACCTGGGCTTGAGCGCCTTGTTCCTCGAGCGCTTTCACGAACCCATCTACTGGTTCCGCATTCTCGATACGCGGGGCGAGATTGTCTACCGGTCCAGCCAAAAACCCTCACCTACGCCACCGGGCGCCAGGAACCGGGCGGAATACCCCATGACCCGAACCTTGCGTGGCTACAAGCTGGACATTGTCTACAACTCTTTCGGTGCGCAGCAGCTGTATTCGGTGGCACGCAATCGCATGAATTTCGGCCTGGCCTTTTTCCTTTTTCTCTTTGCGCTTTTCAGTGGGTTTCTGGTTACGCGTTCCATCCGGCAGAAGCTGATCCTGGCCAAGCAGAAAACCTTTTTTGTCTCAACTGTTTCCCACGAGTTCAAGACGCCGTTGGCGATCATGAAACTGGCCTCTGAAACGTTGACAGCCAAACGCTACAAGACGGAAGAGGACGAACGGCGCTTCCACGGCATGTTGACCAACGAGATCAACCGGCTCGATCACCTGGTGCATAAGATTCTCAGTTTCAACAAGATTGAGATGAGCCAGATTCACTACAACATGGTGGAAATTGATTTGCGTCAGGTATTGGCGCCAAGCCTGGAGGTTTTTCAAGCGCGGGCCGCGTCTGCGAAGATGAAGCTGAAAGTGGATATCAGCGAGGAGCCATGTATTATTTTCGCCGACGGGCAATTGGTGCGACACGCCATCGACAATATCTTGGACAACGCTTTCAAGTATCGAGGAACGTCGGATGAAATAGAGCTGTCGTGCCAGAACAAGGAGGGCGGGGTAGTGCTGGTTGTTCGCGACCACGGAGTAGGAATTGCACCAGAAGAGATCGCCCACATCACCAAGAGTTTTTACCGGGTTAATGATCCGGTGACCCAGGGCATTCGCGGTTCGGGACTGGGCCTGGCGATTTCAACCTACCTCCTTGACCACAGTGGGGCCAAGATGTCGATCGTCTCGGAACTGCGCAAGGGTTCTGCCTTTACCATCAAGTGGAAGGCCCGCCCAAAACGGCCTGATCGCAAGACGGCCTGATTAATGAACCCGACATTCCCACTTCTTCTTTCCAGGTGCTCCCCGCGTGGTTGGAAGGTAGGTGTTGAAACCTTCGTCGCGACTTGAAACTTGCCCCTTGCATAGCAATAAACACGTCCTGATATTAAAAAGGAGTGAAACCATGTATCACCAAAGGGTTCCCGTCATTGAGGGCCCTTTTTGCAATCCGCTTGATTAGGCGGATATGAGGCTCGAAACGCCTTAGAGGAGGGTTTTCGCGAGACTTGGGACGGGACCATCAACTGCAATACCAGAAGGTGAAGCCAGAACACGTACAGGAGAAGCCAGGGCATGGAATGCGGAGATGCCAGACCAGGGTTTTTTTCAATTAACCCAAAGCGGCTGTCTTTGGCCAGACCCAAAACGTGCGTTCTTTTCGGCAGGCTGACTTTCTTTTGCCCCCAAGAAAAGTGGGTGTTCTGGCATCTTCAATGCAACCCAGTTCACTATGGCAGCAGCCGTTAGGGAATGCGGCTCCGGGTACCATAATTTTCCAAATTGTGGTGGTGGGTGTTATCGCGTCCTTTGGCCATGGCCTTCCTGAACGGAGACACAGGCGCCTTGGTTTGTAGATTGCGATCACTTCCTTTCCCGCCGCCTCGAACGCGCAATTTGGAAAAGTACGGTGCTGAGCCCACGGGTTTGGCCGTTGTCGTCTGTAAGACCCGCAAATGCCAGCTCAAGCAGGTCCTGGCCAAAATCAGGGAGTGGTTTCGCAGCAACAGGCAGCTCCCAGGCACAGCATCTCCTCCCTTCGGGAAGAGGCCCTTTAAAAAAAGGCCCCTATATACCATAAACGTTTTTTTTTATTTTTTTTAAAAATATTTTCACACGAAAAAAAATTTTTCGCCCTGGCATGCAATTTTAGCAAATCATAAGTCCCTTAAACCAAGATGGTTCCAGAAGAGTCTGGATAACAATTGGGTCGAAAAGGGCCTGAAAAACTTTTTTTATGCAAAAAGAATATTTAAATTCGTCCCAAAAAAACGTTTATGGTATATAGGGGGCAAAATAATTCAGGCTATTTTCAAAACACCACAGAGGCGGTTTTTTTCTATGTTTTCTTCGCCTGAGACGAGCAAAGCT